>Ga0079225_10000176_pt1 | contig 33311 bp, 23 predicted proteins | sample Poulit2012_FD_76344 | JGI IMG/M metagenome (GOLD analysis project Ga0079225, IMG submission 76344) | Agricultural soil microbial communities from Georgia to study Nitrogen management - Poultry litter 2012 | ecosystem: Environmental > Terrestrial > Soil > Agricultural land | place: USA: Georgia... | reverse complement strand
GATCTGGGTGGGTGGGGTGTTGATTTTCACTATCAGACAAAACGCAATCTCAAAACCTTTCCTTTAAAAATTTTGTATTTTAACTTTTTAAGTTTTAAACGTACGTATTTCTAAAATATCAATATATTCTAAGCATTAATAATACCACCTTATGCCCAAACATTTCATTTTCTTATTCCTTTTCCTCCCTACGCTAACTTTCTCACAATCCGCTGAAATCATTGAAGAGTATTGTGATTGTAAGGGATTTTATAATTTTATTGAAGACGAAGACTGTTCGATTACTTTTATCCGTCAGGAGGGGAGAAATGATTTCGGCTCGCGATTATTTATAGAAACCATTGTTGAAGGTCCGAATAATACATGGGAACCGGTGGATCGGAAAGAAATTGTTTTTGATAACATCAGTACTTCGGAGGAAGAACGCGCTCGTGATTTTCAAGATTATTATGACGGTATTTTTTCAACCGAGAGCAACCAGCAGATGCGAAAAATATCCTTGGATGGAGAACAGTATTATTATGCTATTTTAGAGCTCTATAAAAGGGGTACTGCTTATGGAGGAAGTCATCGGTTGCTGTTTGTGTTTTATAATCTCGAGCGGGAAGAAGATCCTCAAGTCATTTATTTTGAAAAATGGGATAGTACTTCTAAGGGAGAATGGCGACAAATGGGGAATTTATCAACTAAAGCGTTTGAATTATTCAAAAAACAAGCGAGTATTTATATCGATGAGAGATTTTATTCGGACGAGGATCCTTATGCCTGGGAGAATTATTTAAAGGAATGGAATGAATTAAATCCCAATCTACACGACGATTTACGAGAAGATCGCCATTATACAGCTAATTTCCTCACTTTTGAAACGGAGGAGTTTTACAACAAAATGAAAGAAAAATTTCCATACAAAGAGCAAGAAAACGATGCATACCGTTTATTTGATGCTGGTTTCTCACCAATTTTTGGTTACAATAAAAACACTGATAAAAGTTTTATTGTCTTTGTGCCTCAAGCTTGGCCTTCGGGAGGAGCTATAGGAATGCGTGAGATTGTGTTAAGAAAACTGACTGACAACAAAGTGATTATAGGCAATCCTCGTAATAATGATGAAGATGATGATTGGACTGAAGTAAACTTAAAAACAGGAAAAATGAGGTTGGTAAAATGGAATGAAATTAAGCAATAATTGCAATGTAATTCTTGATTTGCATATACGTAAACCTTGGGATTGTTGTATTTCCACTTGATTATCAATACTTAGCAGAAAAAACCTTACGTGCTCACGAGCGGGAGAAATTAGATCATTGGCTGACAAGCAGAGTGGGAATACCCCGGCTGCTGCGCAGCCACCCTCCGCCGCGGCGGAGGGAATGGGGAGGAGTGTTACCTTTTATTGTCAAAAAACATGCCTGGAAAACAAAAAACCTCAACAATCTAATTCATAGACAGTTAAGGTTTATTCTGTACTCGAGGTGGGAATCGAACCCACATGTCTGTGAAGACATTGGATTTTGAATCCAACGCGTCTACCAATTCCGCCACTCGAGCTTTTCTAAAATTGGTGGTGCAAAAATAAATAAAATTTTGGATTCAATAACGTAATTCACAGTAAATTTTATTTATAAACTTGATTTTTTTCATAACTTTGTCCCTTCACATTTTTATAAGTCAACCAGTTTAAACCCTCAACCCTGACATGTCTTCAAAACAACCTAAGGTCAAAATATTTGCTTGTAGTCAAAGCATCGATTTAGCTAAGGCAATTGCTAAGTCTTATGGTATAAATTTAGGTAATGTAATTGTTTCGCGATACAGTGATGGAGAGATTCAACCTTCTTTTGAAGAATCGATTCGCGGTGCTCGGGTCTTTATTATCGGATCGACTTTTCCGAGTAGCGACAATTTAATGGAACTACTATTGATGCTTGATGCGGCTAAAAGAGCTTCTGCTCTTCACGTTACTGCGGTGATACCTTATTTTGGTTGGGCACGTCAAGATCGAAAGGACAAACCACGTGTTCCGATTGCTGCCAAGTTGATGGCAAAAATGCTGGAAGCTGCCGGAGCTACTCGAATTATAACTATGGATTTGCATGCGGATCAAATTCAAGGTTTTTTTGAAATTCCGGTTGATCATTTATATGCTTCCACCATTTTCTTACCTCATGTCAAAAGCTTAAACTTAGATCACTTGACGATGGCCTCACCGGATATGGGTGGTTCAAAAAGAGCTTATGCCTATTCCAAAGCTTTGGAAAGCGATGTAGTGATTTGCTATAAACAACGAGAAAAAGCCAATGTGATTTCCTTTATGGAATTAATCGGTCATGTGGAAAACAAAGATGTAGTTATCGTTGATGATATGATCGATACCGGAGGAACACTTACCAATGCTGCCGATTTAATGATGGAGCGCGGTGCAAAAAGTGTTCGTGCAATTTGCTCCCATGGGGTATTATCAGGTGATGCTTATGAGCGTTTAGAAAAATCAAAATTAGAAGAATTAATCATTACAGATTCTATTCCGTTAAAAAAGGAGTCAGATAAAATTAAAGTTGTATCTTGCGCCCCATTATTTGCCGACGTGATGAAACGCGTGCACGAACACGAGTCGATCAGCGTCAAATTTTTAATGTAATATACTCCTAACATCCTCGGGGAGTTTTAACGAGGAAAATTGTTTTTTAATGTTAATTATTTAGAAATGAAGTCAATTACGATCAAAGGATCAGAAAGAGAAAGTGTAGGCAAAAGTGCAACAAGAGCCTTACGCGATGCTGGAAGGGTTCCTTGCGTATTATACGGAGGAAGTGAAAATGTAGTGCATTTTTCAGCAAATGAAGTCGATTTTAACCCATTGGTGTACACCTCTGATGTTCACTCGGTTAAATTGGAATTTGAAAATAAAACTGTGAATGCTGTCCTTCAAGACATTCAATTTCACCCGGTAACTGATGACATCCTTCACATGGATTTCTATCAGTTCGATGCCGATGTACCTATTTCAATGACTATACCTGTTCATACAGTTGGTCAGCCTTCCGGAGTAAAAGCTGGAGGTGTTTTATTAATCAATATGCGAAGAATGGACCTCGAAGGTTTGATTGATGATTTACCTGACTATATAGAGGTAGATATCAGTGACCTTGAAATTGGTGACAACCTATATGTTACTGCCGCCAAGAGCGACAAATACGAAATACTACACGATGAAGATGAGGTAATTTGTATGGTTAATGCTCCGCGTGACCTTGAAGCGCTTGAGGAAGACATCGAGCCAGAAGATGTAGAAGTTCCAGCTACTGAACAAGAAGATGAAGAAGCTGAAGAAGGAGAAGAGGAAGAAGAAACAGAAGAAGACGAAGAAAAATAATCTTCTTAGTTTTTTATATATTGAAAGCATCCGTTTTGAACGGATGCTTTTTTAATTTTTGGTTATTTTCGAAAAAATAATATTCCGTTCATCTACAGTAAACAAATATATCTATGAGAAAATTTTTGATTGTCGGTCTTGGTAATATCGGGGCTCAATACGAAAACACCCGTCACAATATTGGCTTTAAAATCTTGGATCACTTGGCCGATAAAGAAAACTTAACCTTCAAAACCGAAAGACTTGCAGACCGTGCTGAATATAGATTTAAAGGAAGGACATTTATTCTTATAAAACCCAATACGATGATGAATCTCAGTGGTAAAGCTGTTCGATATTGGTTGGAGAAGGAAAAAATCCCTTTAGAAAACCTTTTAGTCATCGTCGATGACCTTCATATCCCCTTTGGTGAAATTAGACTTAAAGGGAAAGGGAGTGATGGCGGGCACAATGGTTTGAAAGATATTCAACTTATCCTCAACACCTCAAAATACAATAGATTTAGGTTTGGGATTGACGGAGGATTCAGTAAAGGCAAACAAGTTGAATATGTTTTAAGCGAATGGAATCCCGAGGAAGAAAAAGCACTTGAAGAAAGAATGGACAAGTCGGTTGAAGCCATCAAATCATTCGGTACTATCGGCTTAGAACGAACGATGAATTTCTTTAACGGACAGTAATCCACTCCACATAAAACATAAAAATTCCTTGTGTTTATCTTCTAAGAAAACACAAGGATTTTTTTAAATGAATTGCCCCCTTTTAATTAACGAAGGCTGTAGTCTAAAATAGCTGTTATTTGCAAAACACTCTTGATCTTTTTTTGCTCCCTTTACTGTGTGCGCCTCAGGCGTAGGGCCCGGGGTAAACAAAAACGGCCGAAAATTCAATTATTTACCCGTTAGATGTAATTGAATTTTCTACAAACAAAAATCAGAACATACATTATATTTTACGCATAGATTCAGATTATCAACGCAGAAATAAACTAAAGCTTTAACGAACAATCAGTTTTTTGTTGATTGTTTTAGCAGCATTTTCTATCCGAAGAATGTACAATCCCGCGCTTGCATCACTCAAATGAATTTGCTTATCAAAATTAGCCACTCCTTCATATTCCTTATTGTAAACCAATCGTCCTTGTAAATCAAATACCTGAATTACTACCGTTTCTCCGTTTACAGGCTCGAAACTGATATTAAAATGCCCATCATTTGGATTGGGATAAACCGCTAACTTGCTGATTTCATCGGTTTCTACGCCCATCTCTTCAGTAATGGTAAATTCAGTTTCATTTACTGCATAAAATATATTCTCACTGGCTCTGATCATTATTCTGGCCTCGGTTGTTTCAATTTCTGGAACAGTTACTTCAGCAGAACCGTTATTAGATACTCCTTCAGCCAAAATGATATCAAAAGTTTCTCCTCCATCTATAGATAGTAAAATATCAACTTCCTGTGCATCGATTTCTTCGTTATCCGTATCAGCGACTTCCCAAGCAATTTCTTCCGTGGTATCGAAAACCCATTCTACTTCTTCCTCATTCTGAGAAATCACTTCAAAAGGTCCGGCATCCCCATCAACTGTCACTTTCATTAAGTCAGAATCTGTTTGTCCTACAGCATCTGCAAAACCGCTTCCGTTATCTCTTACTACAAAAGAGAAATTCAATTCTCGCCCCACTGCCGGTGTAACTTCCCAGGTGGTGACCAAATTTCCTGCCACCACTTCCTCTAAAGGCGGCATATAGCGTTCTGGCGTGTCTTTCGGCGGATAAGATCTGTATAAAGCGCCACTGGTCAAATTTGAACTTAATGGCCCCGAAGTAGCCGCTTGTTCCGGGTCATTTTGTGCCCACTCATAAGTCAATGTTTCCGAACCATCCGGGTCCACTCCTTCTCCTTTTAAAATAAAAGCGGTCGATTTTGGAATGACATAATCTGCTCCGGCATCAGCTTCAGGAGGTAAGTTTTCTGTATCTATTAACTCGCCACAAGTACTATTACCCACTTGAATATTCTGTTGAATATCACGGATGTTTACATAATTGAAATGTGCATCACTATTAAACGCTACATTATATTGACAGACTCCCGCATATCCCATAATGGTACTTCCACTGGCGGGTTCTACTTCAGTCATTCCATTTCCACTTCGACTACAGGTATTCATCACGTGATATCCGCCAAATTGATGTCCCATTTCGTGCGCTACAAAATCAATATAAAATGGATCGCCAATCGGGTTAGGCAATCCGGTATAAGCGCTTCCTTTTTGTCCCGAGATACAAACGCAAGATAAGCAACCCGCATTTCCTCCACCTGAGGTGTTGAAGTTATGTCCGATATCATAATTTTCATCTCCGATAATATCATCAATCACTAGTTGAGATCGATTATTAAAATCCCCAAAAAAATAATCCAATATACCATCAGCTCCAGCCCAAGGATTCTCGCCGATACCGGTATAAAAAATTAAGTCATCATTGTTCTCTACAAATTCAAGCGTGATTCCCAAGTCGCGTTCAAAAATTTCATTTACGCGATTAACGGCAATAACCATTTGTGCCATAATATCTGCTTTTTCTTCTCCTTCTTCAGAATTGGCTGCGAATACATCTCCATAATCCTTATGCGCAGAAAGTGCCAAGCGATATTTTCTCAACGTAGAATCATCTCCATTATAGGATGTTTCTTGCATATTATTAGGTCGCATTCCAAAATCTTCCACATTCCCCTCTTCTGTATAACACTCAAAACTACGTTTATCTGCTGGTAGTTCTTTTTTACTATAAACAATATATACCTCCAAATCAGCTGTATAAGGATCAATAAAGCTTTGCCCGATTTTACCCGACGAGCTCATCGTGTGCAGTCCAAATTGGGTGATGCTGAACCGCATAGTAGAAGTAGGATCATCGACCCCTACCGCTTTATAGGTTTTTATTTCGGGATATCTGGCAGATAATCCTTCCGGCATAACAGGAGATTCGGTCACTCTAAACTGTTCTAATTCTCCTTCCGGCGTGGGAAAATCCATAATCAAAGCTGATTTACCCTGTATCTTTCCTCGAACCGGAGCAGAATGAAGTGCCGAATTAAAGGTCTCCATATCCAACTGATAAAGGTCATAATCTTGAGGGGTGGTATTTCTTTTTAAAATTTCCTTTTGTGAAACCTCCGAATTTTTTATTTTAACCCAATATGAATTCTGGGCTTTTAATGTTGAAAAAAACGTAAAAATGAGCAATAGACTCAGAAGTTGCTTTAATTTTGTAAACATATGTGTAGGTTATAATTTCACCAAAGTTAGTATTTTCTCACGAGTTATTAAATGAATCTTAGTATAAACAGAACCGATATTTCTTTAACACAACCTACGGCAGTCACCATAGGTACTTTTGACGGCGTGCATATAGGTCATCGCAAGATAATCGAACGCTTAATAAAATCTGCAAAAGATCAAAACTTAGAATCTTGTATTTTGACTTTTTTTCCACATCCACGGATGGTTTTACAACCCGATGTTGATTTAAAGCTGATCAATACTATCTCAGAACGCATTCAAATTCTAAAAAGCACCGGAATAGACAATTTGATTGTTTATCCTTTTACCAAAGAATTTTCTCGATTGCATGCACAAGAATATATTGAAAACATTCTGATCAAAAAATTAAATGCCAAGCGGGTAATCGTTGGTTACGACCATCATTTCGGACAAAATCGCACAGCTGATATCAACGATCTAAGAACATTCGGAGAGCACTACAATTTTGGGGTTGAAGAGATCTCCAAACAAGATATTGAAGATGTTAGTGTAAGTTCGACAAAAGTAAGAAGAGCTTTGCTCAACGGGAAATTGGAAAAAGCAAACCGCTATTTGGGAAGCAACTTTTTTCTCACCGGAGAAGTTATCAAAGGCAGACAATTAGGTAAAGAATTAGGATACCCAACAGCTAATCTGTTTATAAAAGAAAAATACAAACTCATCCCGAAGGAAGGCGTTTATGTGGTAAGGTCCGAAATAGCCGACAAAACTTTTTACGGGATGATGAATATCGGCACCAACCCCACATTTGGGAGGCTAAACCAAACCATAGAAACTTATTTTTTCGATTTGCAAACAAATCTCTATGGAGAAACTTTGCAAATTCAACTTCTTAAACGGATTAGAGACGAAGAGAAATTCAACAGTAAAGAAGAATTAATCAAAGCGATGAATAAAGATGAAGAGTTTTCAAAATCCTTCATCAAAAAACTTAAGGCGTAAAATATTATGCTGAATCGGTATTTATTTAAGCGAATTGATAACAGTGCGCTTATCGTTTTTCGTGTCCTTTTCGGCGTGCTTATCATTGCACAATCCTGGGGGTCTATCCTCACCGGTTATGTGCGAAAAAGGTTGATCCCCACTCAATTCACTTTCAATTTTATAGGATTTGATTTCATTCAGCCATTGCCGGATACATGGATGTATGTCTTTTTTATCGCGATGGGGATTTTTGGTGTTGGCGTGATGATTGGTTATAAATATAAGCTCTCGATCAGCATGTTCACCTTGATGTGGGTTTACTCTTATCTAATGCAGAAAACCAGTTATAACAATCATTATTACCTGCTGATTCTTCTCTGTGTTTTTATGATTATTGTGCCGGCTCATCGATATTTATCTATAGATGTCCGACAAAATCCCTCACTGAAAAAGATTTCTATGCCCAACTGGGTGCCACTTATCTTTATTTTGCAAATGGGCATCGTTTATACTTACGCCGCTGTTGCCAAAATATATCCGGATTGGCTTGACGGAACGGTAGCGACAAACTTGATGAAAAGCAAGGCACACTATCCTCTTATTGGATTTATGCTCCAAGAAACTTGGGTCATTTGGACAATCGTTTATTTCGGTATCTTTTTCGACTTGTTAATCGTCCCCTTAATGCTCTGGAAGAAAACAAGAAGATTTGCTTTTGTACTGGCTGTCTTCTTCCATTTATTCAACAGCGTTATTTTTCAGATAGGAATTTTTCCCTATTTAGCTTTGGCACTATTTATATTTTTCTTTCCACCGAAAACCATCCATGGTCTTTTCTTAAAAGGAAAGAAGTTTTATGATAAAGAGCAAATTTATATTCCACCTTATAGAAATCTATTAGTTTCTTTCTTGGGTATTTGGTTTATAATTCAATTGATTTTACCAATTCGCCATAGGTTTATCAAAGGAGATGTTTTGTGGACTGAAGAAGGGCATCGATTGAGTTGGCGGATGATGTTAAGAAACAGAGGGGGCTTTAGCAAATTTAAAATTATCGATAAACAAACCGGAGAAGAAACCATTGTTAATAAAAACGAATACCTCACTCCTCGACAAATATCTGCAACCGCAACAAAACCCGATGTAATATGGCAATTTGCACAGCGATTAAAAAAAGAATATGCAGAAAAAGGTCAAGATATCAGTATTTATGTCGAAGGTTATGTTGGGGTGAATGGCCATCCTTCCCGACAGTTTATAAACCCGGAAGTTGATATGGCCCAAGCCAAGTGGAATTATTTCGGGCACAATGATTGGATTTTGCTTTATGAGAAAAAGTGATTTTTAAAACTTATCTTTATGCGAAATTAAATTTTAATAATTAAAAGTTTTGTGGAAATCTTTAAATCCGTTATCCGTTGTTGATGCAATTCGGGCAATATGAAATTAAAACGACTTATTTTTAAAATTATCACATTAATAAACCATTTTTATGAATGAAAAATTTCAAGAAATTTACGGGATTCATTTTGAACCTGAACTTTTAAAAGAAATTGAAGAAGTAGGAACTCCCTTGTCTCTCGACAGCGAGAAAACGCTTATTGAGTCCGGAAATTACGTGCGCTCTATTCCTTTGGTTATTGAGGGCACAGTAAAAATTCTCCGTGTTGATCAAGAGGGAAATGAATTGTTATTGTATTTTTTACACCCGGGAGAAACCTGTGCTATGGCGCTCTCTTGTTGTATTGGCCACACCAAAAGTAAAATTAAAGCGCTTGCCGAAACCCAAGTGGAAGTAATTGCTATTCCCGTTCAAAAAATGGAAGAATGGTCCAGCAAATATAAAAGTTGGCGAAACTTTGTTTTAAAGAGTTATCACAAACAATTATTAGATGCTTTTTCAACAATTGACACGATTGCTTTTTCAAAATTGGATGAGCGTTTAAAAAATTATCTAAAAAACAAACAAGAAATAGCAAACAATAAAGCTTTAAAAATAACACATCAACAAATAGCCAACGACTTGAACTCCTCAAGAGTTGTTATTTCTCGTTTATTAAAAAAACTGGAAAACGACAATCATATCATCTTAAAACACAACCAGATAGAAGTTGTGGCTTTATAAAACAAATTTATGCAGCAAACCCCGTCCTACTTTATTTATGATGCCTCCGCCGGATCCGGTAAAACATTCACCTTGGTTCGGAATTACCTTTCCCGGCTTTTGCGCTCCCCCAATATCACGGCGTATAAGAATTTATTGGCGCTTACCTTTACCAATAAAGCCGTTGCAGAAATGAAATCGAGAATTCTGAAAAACTTAAAAGAATTTTCCGAAAATACTGCAGCCGACAAGAAAAGCGATCTATTCAGAGAAGTACAACTTAAAACAGGGCTTAAAACTGAAGAAATCAGCAGAAAATCAGAGGAAATTCTCAAACATATACTACACAATTACGCAGCTTTTGAAGTTTCGACAATAGACAGTTTCACACACAGAATTTTACGGACTTTTGCTAAAGATTTAAATATTCCTATCAATTTTGAGGTGCAATTGGATACAGAAGAAATACTGCAAGAAGCAGTTGATCGCGTTATTGCAAAAGCCGGGAAACCGGATCAAAAAACGCTGACCAAAGCGATGATAGATTTTGCTATTTCCAAAGCTGATGACGATCGAAGTTGGGATATTTCTTTCGATATGAACAAAATAGCAAAACTCTTAGTCAATGACAATCACCTTTATTATTTAGAAAAATTAGCGGACAAGTCTCCAGAGGATTTTGCTGATTTTACAAATGATCTGTATAAGGAAATCAAAAACCTCGAAAAGCAATGTAAAATTAAAGCTGACAATTTTTTTAATTTAATTCGAACCAATGGAGTAGAACCCGGTGATTTTTATGGTGGTTATATCCCCAATTATTTCAAGAAATTAAGTGATCAAACTTTTAAAGGCCTCCCGCCAACTAAAAAACCTAAATGGGCCATAAATATTGACAATCCTTTATATGACAAACATTACACAAAAAACAAAGCACCGGTTATAAAAGAGGCTATAGACCGTATTTTACCTCAAATTGCGCAGCTATATTTCGACACAGAAAAAGCCATTGCACAAATCGAACTCAATAAAAGAATTGTAAAAGTCAATCCTTCTTTATCTTTATTGGCTGCGATTCAACAAGAGGTCAACGCAATCAAAACAGAGCGCAACTTATTATTGATTTCGGATTTCAACAAAAGAATTCATGAAAGTATTAAAGATGAGCCCGTGCCATTTATCTATGAACGTCTGGGCGATAAATACCACACTTATTATATCGATGAGTTTCAAGACACCTCAGTTTTACAATGGCAAAATGTCATTCCTTTAATCGCCAATAGTTTGGCAACAGAAAAAGGACAACTAACCTTGGTTGGTGATGTTAAACAATCTATATATAGATGGAGAGGAGGGAAAGCAGAACAATTTATGGCTTTGATTGATGGAGAAAATCCTTTCAACATATCTTCTTATCATGAAAAATTACCTTCTAATTACAGAAGCCAATATGAGATCGTAAATTTCAACAATAAATTCTTTAAACACAGTTCACAATTCCTTCAGTATTTGCCTTATCAAGATTTATTTGAAAAAGCCGGTCAAATTCCGGCTAAAAAAGAAGGCGGATATGTAGAAATCAGCTTTATTGAAGCTGCTAATAAAGAAGAGAAAGAAGAGATTTACCCTCAGAGGGTATTTGAGATTATCGATCGATTAGTTGCACGCGGTCACGATTATAAAGAAATATGCATCTTGGTTAGAAAAAAAAATGAAGGTATTGTCATCGCGGACTTTTTGAATCAACAACAGATCCCTATCATTTCTTCCGAAACCTTATTGTTGAAAAAGTCGAAGGAAGTCAACTTCTTGATTGCTCTTCTTGGTTTCTCCCTCAATCCACAAGAGAAAAATCTCAAATTTGAGTTGTTGAATTATCTATATAATCACATTCCTACCGGGGAAACCGCTTTTAATTTCATCTATCCAAAGTTGCATTTAGACGGACAGGAATTATTCGATTCGCTAAAACCCTATGATATTTATTTCGACCTTGACAAATTACAGTTCTCCCCTTTTTATGATGCGATTGAATACTGTTTACGCGCTTTCAAACTCTTAAGATCTCCGGATGCTTATATTCAATTCTTTCTGGATTTCGTTTTTGATTTTACTGAAAATCATACGGGAGGAATTACTGCTTTTTTGGACTTATGGGAATTGAAAAAAGATAAGCTAAGTATTACTATATCCGAAGGAGGAAATGCAGTTCAGATTATGACTATTCACAAAGCGAAAGGTTTAGAATTCCCTATTTTAATCTATCCTTTTGCCAACGAACAACTTGATGACACCCGGCAAGATAGTATATGGGTTGAACTGGACGAAACGACAAACAAAATACCTGTCACTTATTTAGGAGCCAGTAAGAAACTGATGAGTCTAAGCGAAAATACAGCTGAAGCTTATCAGCAATTACTGCGCTATAACGAATTGGATGCGATGAATGTAATCTATGTCGCCCTAAGTCGCGCGGAAAAACAACTTTATATCTTATCCGAATTTGATGTAAAAAAAGGTAATCAGGAAAAAACCAACCGTTTAAGCGGGCTGCTTATCAGCTTTTTAAAAGAAGAGAGCCGATGGGAGGAGAACAAATTATCCTATAGTTTTGGAGAATTGCCATTGTCAGCGGAGGAGAAAACCAAAAGTTATGATGCAGGTTCAAGAAAAAATTTATTTCTATCAAATTTCATTTCTTCCGCTCCGGAAGATCATTCGATAGAAATCATAACCCAAACAGGATTAATCTGGGGAACAGTACAAGAGAAGGCTTTGGAAGAAGGAAAACTCATCCACAACATTCTTCAAAAAATAAATTTAGCCACGGATCTTAAAAAAGTTACTGAACAAGCTGTGCTCGACGGAGATATTTTAGAAGAAGATTTGGATAATTACCGACAAAAGCTCAAAAAAATAGTGCTCCATCCGGAATTAACCCCATACTTCTCAAGCGGATATACTATTTATACCGAAAAAGAAATTTTGATTGATAAGGAGTTCAAACGCTTAGATCGACTTTGTATAAAAAACAATAAAGCGACAATTATTGATTATAAGACCGGAAGCTTTTCGAAAGGTCACGAAAATCAAATCAATACTTATGCAGCGGCTTTAAAAAAATTCGGTTATGAAATCCGGGATAAACTCTTAGTTTATATAAAGGGTGAAATCGAGCTTCATCGGGTTTCCTAACAATGATAAATTATTGTACTTTTGAAAAGCAACATAAATTATGTTGAAGGTTAAACAAGAAATTAATAAATAACAATCCAAAAAAGAACAAAATATTATGTATAGCGAAAAATTTAAAAAACATTTACAAGAAGAACTTCAAAACATTAAAGATGACGGTCTTTACAAAGAAGAGCGTATCATAACCTCCACACAGGGATCAGAGATTGAAATCAGTACGGGAGAAACAGTTCTTAACTTTTGCGCGAATAATTACTTAGGGCTTTCTTCTCATCCTGAAGTTGTTCAAGCTGCAAAAGACACCTTAGACTCTCGTGGTTATGGGATGAGCAGTGTGCGATTTATCTGTGGAACACAAGATATCCACAAAGAATTGGAACAAAAAATTGCTGATTTTCATCAAACCGAAGACACGCTTTTATATGCTGCGGCTTTTGATGCCAACGGCGGAATTTTTCAGCCCATACTTACGGAAGAAGATGCTATTATTTCAGACTCGCTTAACCATGCCTCTATTATTGACGGCGTCAGACTTTGTAAAGCAGCTCGCTATCGTTACGCAAACAACGATATGGAAGACTTGGAAAAACAGTTAAAAGCAGCCGATGAAAATGGAGCGCGTTTTAAACTAATCGTGACGGATGGAGTTTTCTCAATGGACGGATTGATGGCACCCTTAGATGAAATTTGTGATTTAGCAGACAAATATGAAGCGCTTGTTATGGTTGACGATTGTCATGCTGCAGGATTTATGGGAGAAACAGGAAGAGGTACTATCGAAGAAAAAGACGTAATGGGCCGTGTTGATTTAATCACCGGAACATTAGGAAAAGCCTTGGGTGGCGCTATGGGAGGTTTTACTACCGGAAGAAAAGAAATCATCGATATGTTGCGTCAGCGTTCCAGACCTTATTTATTCTCGAACACCTTAGCTCCCGCTATTGTTGGTGCCTCCATAAAAGTATTCGAGCTTTTAGATAAAGGATCAGAACTAATGCAAAAAGTAAAAGATAATACTGCCTATTTCAAAAAAGGGATTAAAGATGCAGGTTTCGAAATTATTGACGGAAACTCTGCCATCGTTCCTGTTATGCTCAGAGATGCTAAACTTTCTCAAGTAATGGCAGATAAGCTTTTAGAGGAAGGAATTTATGTAATTGGGTTTTTCTACCCTGTAGTTCCCAAAGGTGAAGCTCGAATTCGAGTTCAACTTTCAGCTGCGCATACTCAAGAACAAATTGACAAAGCGATTGCCGCATTTACCAAAATAGGAAAAGAATTAAAAATCATATAATATCTTAAAATAAATAAGTATCAGCATTGTTTTCTGCTAGAAAAATCAAAGTAATTCATAAATTATTGATTTTTTATGAAAAATGCTTGGTTTATAAAAATGAAGAAAGTATTTTTGATTTTTAATTATTTAAAACAAATGCATTATGAAACATCTTAGCAAATTCTTAATGGCTGCTGTGTTTATTTTTAGTTGTACATTTATATCAAATGCACAGACCAAAAATAACCCTTGGGCAGTAGGAATTGAGACCAATGTTGTAGATTTCTATCCCGTCGGAGCCAGCGCACCACAAGGTCCCTTGTTTAGCAAATTTGTTGATCTTGAAGATCACTGGAACTACCTTCCTGCAATTTCCAAACTATCTGTAATGAGGTATTTGGGAGCCGGATTCTCTTTTGGAGTTGAAGGTTCAATCAACAAAGTCGATAAATTTGGAGACATGAAAATCGACGAAATATCGTATTATTCTGCCGGAGCAAATTTCCAGTACAGCTTTGCCCACATGATATACGGCAGTCAAGGAGGTTGGTTTGATCCTTATTTACAAGCAGGAGCAAACGCAACTTGGCTTGATGGTACTCCGGAGTACATGGGAACATTGGGTTTAGGATTTAATTTCTGGATTAATGATCACTTTGCTGTGACTCTGAACTCTACTTACAACGGTTCATTAAACCATAATTACACCAACTACAGTCACTTCCAACACGCTGCAGGTATTAAAATTGCCGTGGGCGGAATTGATACGGATGGAGATGGAATTTATGATAAATACGACGATTGTCCGAATGAACCGGGATTGCCTGAGTTCAACGGTTGTCCGGATACCGACGGTGATGGAATCCCCGATCACTTAGACGAATGTCCAAACAGACCGGGATTACCGGAATTCAATGGTTGCCCTGATACTGATGGTGACGGAATCCCCGATGATTTAGACGAATGTCCTACTGAACCCGGATTACCTGAACACGATGGCTGTCCTGATTCTGATGGTGATGGAATTCCAGATCACTTAGACGAATGTCCAAATGAACCCGGACCAAAAGAAAACAACGGATGTCCTTGGCCTGATAGAGATGGTGACGGAGTTCCTGATCACTTAGATCAGTGCCCGGATACCCCCGGACCTGCTTCAAATCACGGTTGTCCAGAAATTCCTGATGAGCCGGTAGTGAAGCAGCTTAATGAGTACTCAAAATCTATCGAGTTTGATTTAAGTAAAGCAACTATTCGAGAAGAGTCTCACGGAGCACTTCAGTCTATTGCTGATGTGATGAAAGATTATCCGACAGCTGAATTCTTTTTAGCAGGATTTACAGACAGTACCGGAAGCGCAGCAATCAATGAACGACTCTCTAACGAGCGAGCAAATTCTGTTCGATCCTATTTAGTTGATGAATTAGGAATCAAAGCTGATCGTTTGACCGCAAAAGGTTATGGACCGAAAAACCCCATTGCAACCAATAAAACTGCAGAGGGACGTCAGAAAAACAGAAGAGTTGAAATCATGTTGAAAAAAGATCAAGAAGAATTGGAAGAGAACTTGGAGTAATTCTCTAAAACCTTATCTTTGAACAACTTAAAAACGCCTTTCAAATTATAAAATGAAGGGCGTTTTCTTTATATTTACCCCCATGCAAAGCTTTCTAAAAGATACCCTCAATCACTTTCTCCATCAAGAGAAAATAAATATAGAAAAAACAACATTTATCCTCCCGGGGAAAAGAGCCGGAAGCTTTTTAAGGCATCTTTTAAAAACCCAAACAAATTATTCCGGATTTGTTCCTGAAATACTAAGCATAGAAGAATTAGCAACCAAAATTACCGGATTGAAAGCCTTAGATAAAACCAATTCACTTTTTAGATTTTACCAAACTTATTGCAAAGTAACCTCGGAAGAAGACCGTGAAAAATTTGAAACATTCTACAGTTGGGCACAAACCCTGATTGAAGATTTTAATGAAATCGACAGATATCTCATCCCGACGCAACCGTTTTTTAATTATTTAAGTGATATTAAAAATATTGAACATTGGTCCCTTGCCTCCCCTCAAACAGAAATGGTCAAAAACTATTTAAACTTCTGGAACAACTTAGCCAATTACCACGAAGCATTTATTGAAGATCTTTTATCGCAAAAAGAAGCTTATCAAGGGCTAATCTTTAGAATTGCTGCAAAACAGATAAACGAGTTTTTAAATTCCACTGAAAATCAAATGGTTTTTATAGGATTCAATGCGCTAAACAAAGCTGAACAACATATTATTCAAACCGTTTTATCTCAAAATCGAGGAGAGGTATTTTGGGATATCGACAAGTATTTCTTGGACAACAAAACCCATGAAGCCGGTCGATTTATTCGCAGTCATCAACAAAGCTGGGCTTATTATCAAGATGAAAAAAACTCGTTAAAATGGATTGGAGAACATTATTCCAATGATAAAACAACCATAGAAACAATAGGAATTCCTCAAAACATCGGTCAAGCCAAATATGTAGGTTCTATTTTAGAAGAAGAAGATTTAAAAAATACGGCTGTTATTTTGAATGACGAAGGTTTGCTTTTCCCCATATTAAACTCCCTCCCTGCCAAAGTCGATAAAGTTAATATCACCATGGGATTAGCCTTGGATAAAACTCCCCCAGCTTCATTATTTGAAACTCTTTTTAAAATCCAAAACGACAGCGAAACTTCAATTTATCACAAAAATGTTTTAGATGTATTAACGCATCCTGTCATCAAAAGAGTGATGGGTAAAACTGCCGATAAAATCCGCGCGAACATTATTTCGGAAAATCTTGTTTTCATCAGCCTACCCAATTTGACTGAACAAACCTCAGGCGTAAACAAAGAAATATTTGAAAACTGTTTTACCGACTACAAAAACAACATTCCTGAATTTCTAAATGCGATGAGGCGGTTAACCGAATTATTACGCCCGGAAGACGCAACTCGGCACGCCTTGGAAACGCAGTATCTATTTCAATTTAATAAGGTTTTTAAAAAGCTCTCCAATCTTTTAGCAAATAATAATCCCCTGACAGAAACCAAAACTTTTCATCGGATATATACTGACATTTTACAGACAGAAACATTAGACTTTAGCGGAACTCCTTTTGATGGTTTGCAGATCATGGGAATGCTCGAATCCCGGGTTTTAGATTATGAAACTGTGATTCTCACTTCTGTAAATGAGGGGAAATTACCCGGTGGAAAGTCAACAAATTCATTTATTCCCTACGATTTAAAAAGACAATACGGACTGCCTACCTATCGGGAGAAAGACGCTGTTTATTCCTATCATTTTTATAGATTATTACAACGAGCAAAAAAAGTATACCTGCTATACAACTCAGAAACTTCCGGTTTAAATTCCGGTGAAAAAAGCAGATTTATCACTCAATTAGAAATCGAAAGTCCAAAAAATAAGGAGCTGATTTCTAAAACCATCAGTCCAAAGGTAAATCCGACTAAACTCGAGGAGGAACAAATCAGTATTACAAAAACGCCTGAAATTCTTGATATTTTAAAAAAACGAGCTGCGAAAGGATTTTCTCCCTCAGCGCTTACCACTTATATCAGAAATCCAGTCGATTTTTATAAGAGATATGTTTTGGGAATTCAAGAGGAGGACGAAGTTGAAGAAACCGTGGCTGCAAGAACTTTGGGAACAGTGGTTCACGACACCCTTGAAGTTTTTTATAAACCCTTTGAAGGCCGGGACATACATAAAAAGGATCTCGATGAAATGCTTTCAAAAATCGATTTGGAGATTCAAAAACAATTTGCTAAACACTATAGTGAAGCTCCTTTACAGGAAGGGAAAAACTTGATTATATTTGAAATTGCCAAACGGTTTATCTTAAATTTCCTCAATCGAGAAAAGCAAAATTTAAAAAAGGGCAAGCTTACAATTCTTCATATTGAAAGCGACATGCTTCGTCAGGAAATAGATATTCCGGAATTTGATTTTCCGATATATATTTTGGGGAAAGTAGATCGCGTAGATCGGTTTAATGATCAAGTGCGTATTATTGATTATAAAACCGGAAATGTCATAACCTCCAATCTCCGATTAACTGAGCCCGATTTATTGACCACCGATGAAAAATACAATCAAGCCTTTCAAGTTTTGAGCTATGCGAGCATGCTTCAAAGCAAAAGAAACCTTGACAATGCTCAGGCCGGGGTCATATCATTTAAAAATTTGAAAGAAGATTTCATGCCTTTTAAATATAAAGATGAAGCAAGTGGCAAAGAATTAGACCAAATCGATAAAAATGTCTTAGCTTTATTCCAAGGAGAATTAAAGGCTCTTCTCCGAGAAATTTTTGATATTAATATTCCTTTTACTGAAAAAGAATAATAATATGATAAGTGAAAAACAGTTTGTAATTGAGGGGCAACACGACAAGCCCATACTACTTGATGTAACTTACCCAAAGACTAATCAACCCAAGCAGATAATAATTTTCTGCCATGGGTATAAAGGATTTAAAGATTGGGGGGCTTGGAATTTGGTTGCGGATAAGTTTGCGGAAAACGATTTCTTTTTTATCAAATTTAATTTTTCCCACAACGGCGGAACAATTGAAAATCCCATTGACTTCCCGGATCTCGAAGCATTTGCACAAGACAACTTTTCCAAGCAATTAGACGATCTTCAAAGTGTGATAGATTGGATATTAACCACCAAAGAATTTCTAAGTGAAGCCGATGTTCAAAACTTAAACCTCATCGGTCACAGTCGTGGCGGAGGGATAGTATTGATAAAAGCAGCAGAAAACAAACAGGTAAAAAAAATAGCTACTTGGGCCAGTGTCAATAATTTTGATCGTGCTTTTCCAACCGGAAAAGAACTGGAAAAATGGAAAGAAAATGGAGTTAGATATGTAGAAAACTCCAGAACTAAACAACAGCTACCACATAATTATCAGTTTTATGAGGACTTCAAAAAAAATGAAGATAGGTTTGATTTTAAAAAAGCAAGCAGACAAGTAAAAACTCCATTTTTAATTGTACACGCTAAAGATGACACGACAGTAAAGTTTGAAGATGCCAAAAAACTACACAGAATGAACTCCAAAAGCGAGTTGTTTATAATCCCTAAAGGAGGACATACCTTTGGAGCAAAACATCCTTGGCAAAAAGAACGCCTACCAGAATCTTTAAAAAAAACTGTAGATAAAACAGCAGAGTTTTTTAAAGCCGGTCCAAAGATCAAAATATGATAATCAAGAAAACCAATAAAATATTTCCTTGAATTAAACGGCTACATTTCTACCACAAAACATTTTCTATCTTCAAAAATATGCTTATTTTTGTCGCTTTCAAATTCAGGGGGATTAGCTCAGTTGGCTAGAGCGCCACGCTGGCAGCGTGGAGGTCATCGGTTCGAGTCCGATATTCTCCACATAAATCCGTCATCGAAAATATCGATGACGGATTTTTCAGTTATACAGAAATCAAACAAAGATAATTTTTCGTTTGTTTTTCTAACTTATATTTCCCTTATCTCAGACTTCTACATCCATAATCACTGGTTAAAACGAAGCGATTCACTTCAGCCAATTCGCCTATATCCTTGATTATCAATCCTATGCGACCAAACGCTTCTTTTGAAACTCTTTACTTAGAATCCTTCTAAATTGTATGGTTTTGACAAATCAAAACCCTATCTTTGCCGGAAGAAATCTTAGGGAGACTTTCTAAGTTTTATTCAATTTTCAAATTAGACAAAAGATTATGGATAGATATACTGAAAATGAACTAAAGAAGGAGTTGGAAAATCAGGAGTATGAATATGGGTTTACGACCAATGTGGAAGCTGATACAATCCCTCCAGGATTAAATGAAGATACCATTCGTTTAATTTCCAAAAAGAAGGACGAGCCGGAATGGTTGACTGAATGGCGTTTAGATGCTTTACGTATTTGGCAAAAGATGGAGATGCCGGATTGGGCAAAACTCGAACTGGAAGAGATAGACTATCAAGCTATTTCTTATTACTCCGCTCCTAAATCAGGTCCCAGATATCAAAGTTTGGATGAAGTGGATCCCGAAATGCTAGATACATTCAATAGGTTGGGAATTTCTATTGAAGAACAGAAACGAATTGCAGGAGTTGCCATGGATATTGTAATGGACTCAACCTCAGTGGCCACTACTTTCCAAGAAAACCTTGCTGAACTGGGAATCATTTTTTGCCCGATTTCGGAAGCTGTGCAGAAATATCCTGAATTAGTCAGAAAATATTTAGGAACAGTTGTACCCAAAACAGACAACTTCCAATCTGCACTTAATTCAGCTGTATTTAGTGACGGTTCTTTCTGCTATATCCCAAAAGGTGTAAAATGTCCGATGGAGTTATCAACATATTTCCGTATCAATCAAGCGGGAACCGGACAATTTGAACGTACCTTAGTTATTGCAGACAAAGACAGCTATGTCAGTTACCTTGAGGGATGTACTGCACCGATGCGAGAAGAACATCAACTTCACGCTGCTGTAGTTGAACTGATTGCTTTAGATGGCGCTGAGATTAAATACAGCACCATCCAAAACTGGTATCCGGGAACCAAAGACGGAAAAGGTGGGGTTTTAAACTTGGTAACCAAACGAGGTTTGTGTGAAGACAACGCAAAAATCAGCTGGACCCAAGTAGAAACAGGAAGTGCAGTAACCTGGAAATACCCAAGCTGTGTGCTTAAAGGTGATAACTCTGTAGGTGAATTTTATTCTATTGCAGTTACAAACAACCACCAGCAAGCCGACACAGGAACCAAAATGGAACACCTCGGCAAAAACACCAAAAGTACCATTATCTCAAAAGGAATTTCAGCCGGAAATTCTCAAAACACGTATCGCGGTTTAGTGCGAATAGGACGGAATGCCAAGAATGCAAGAAATTTCACCGAATGCGATTCATTGTTATTGGGTAATACTTGCGGGGCACATACCTTCCCTTACATTGATATTAAAAACGATACGGCCCAATTAGAACACGAGGCTACTACCACAAAAATTGGAGAAGATCAAATCTTCTACTGCAACCAACGTGGTATAGATATCGAAAAAGCTATCGCGCTAATTGTAAATGGGTACGGAAAAGAAGTTCTAAACAAACTCCCTATGGAATTTGCAGCTGAAGCACAGAAACTTCTCGAGATTACACTTGAAGGCTCAGTGGGCTAAGAAATCAATTAACACACGCAATAACAAATGAAAAAATCGCTCTTTGTTTTAAGTTTAATAGCCCTGGTATTTACGGGTTGTAAAAATGAAAAGAAACAATCTGAAAGTACTGAAGAGGACGACACAGTAGCTCCCACCGAAGAAAAGTCAACAGAAATCATCAAAAAAGACAGTGATGGAAACACGGTCTTAATCGGTGACTTTATTTATAGTGATGGTGCTGCTGTTATTAACGGCAAAGACTTTATCTATGGAATTGTTTTAGATTCTATGGCTAACGTCTTAACTGAAAAGGTTAAACCAATAAAACAGGATGAGTATGATATGATTCCTGTAGCAATTAAAGGGAAAATAAAACCCAACCCTAAAAAGGATGGTTGGGATGAAGTGGTGGAAATCACTAAAATTATCAATATATCCAAATCAAAATCAAATAAAGAAGCTATTGAAATCAATAGCAACTAAAAGTTTATAGACTATGTTAAAGATAAAAAATCTACATGCCAATATAGAAGGCAATGAAATTTTAAAAGGCGTTGATTTAGAAATCAACTCCGGCGAGATCCATGCAATTATGGGACCTAACGGATCCGGGAAAAGCACATTGGCCGCCGTTGTCGCTGGAAATGAAGATTACGAAGTGACCGAAGGCGAAATTTACATGGAAGGAGAGGAAATTTCAGAATTGGCTCCAGAGCAAAGAGCTCACAGAGGTTTATTTCTTTCTTTTCAATACCCTATAGAAATCCCCGGGGTTTCGGTAATGAATTTTATGCGAGTTGCCATCAATGAAACTCGCAAAGCAAGAAATCAAGAGAAAATGTCTGGAAGAGAAATGTTGAAATTGATGAGAAGTAATGCAGCCTTGCTTGATATTGATCAGAAATTCCTACAACGTTCATTAAACGAAGGGTTCTCCGGTGGAGAGAAGAAACGTAATGAAATTTTCCAATTAGCTATGATGGATCCAAAATTAGCCATTCTTGATGAAACGGATTCCGGATTGGATATCGATGCCCTTAGAGTAGTTGCTGATGGTATCAACAAATTACGTCGTGGAGACAATGCCACTTTGTTGATTACGCACTACCAAAGATTATTACAGTATGTCGTTCCGGATTATGTCCACGTCTTAATGGATGGAAAAATCGTGAAAAGCGGAGGTAAAGAACTCGCTATGGAGCTTGAAGAAAAAGGCTACGACTGGTTAACAAAAGAGGTTCAAGAAGCTTAAGCCTTCTGAGCCTCCACCGGATTTTACTTTTTGTTGTTTTTTCCATTAAACCGGATTACAAACAGCATCAAAAGATTCTAAATTAGGAGAGTTATTCTCCACAATTAAGTAGAAATTAAATTATGGAATTAAAAGATAAATTAATCTCATCATACGCCTCTTTCGAAAAAGAAAATCAAATGGATGAGCAAATGCTCAACATCAGAAAAGAGGCCATAAAAACCTTTAAGAACAAGGGTTTTCCTTCAAGAAAGGATGAAACATGGAGATATACGTCATTGCGTCCTGTTTTGAGAGAAACTTATAGTCTATTTCCAAAAACGGAAAAGAAACTGAGTTTTGACGAAATTGAAGAATATTTGGTAGATGATTTAGACTCCTACCGAATGATTTTTGTAGATGGCGTTTATTCAGTAGAGCACAGTAAACTGACTGATGACAAATTTGAAATAAGCACCTTGTCAGCTGCCTTGGAAAATGAAAAACACGAAGAAATCCTTAAGGACCATTATAACAATATCCGACCAAAGGACGATAGTTTAAGCGCCTTAAACACTGCATTTAGCAAAGAAGGAGCTTTCGTTCATATCAAAAAAGGTCAAGCGCTTGACAAGCCTTTGCAAATCTTATTTCTATCGACAGGCAGTGAACCGGCTATGATGCTACAACCGCGAAACTTGGTGGTGATAGGAGAAAATGCGCAGGCTAAAATCATAGAACGTCATGTGAGTACAACCGATAATCCGGTTTTTACCAATTCAGTCACCGAGATTTTTGCCGGTAAATATGCATTAATGGATTATTACAAAATTCAAAAAGACAGAGATAGTGCAACTCTTATCGACAATACTTATGTAGACCAACGTGACAACAGCAATGTTTCTATCCAAACTTTTGCTTTAGGCGGAAAATTGCTCAGAAATCATTGGAAGGCAACTCAAAATGGAGCGTATTTAGATACCACTTTCAAAGGGGTTACTTTGCTGAACAACAGACAGCAGGCAGATCATGTCACCTTGGTACATCACGCTCAGCCTAACAATGAAAGTCATCAAGATTTCAAAGGGATGTTTGATGATCGTTCAAAAGGGGTATTTGATGGCTACATTTTAGTCGATCGAATAGCACAGAAAACCAATGGTTATCAAAAAAGTGATAATATATTATTGAGTGATCGCGCTGTTTCGCACGCTAAACCTCAGCTGGAGATTTATGCTGATGACGTATTGTGCAGTCACGGATCAACAGTGGGACAAATAGACGAAAATGCACTACAATATCTTCGTACAAGAGGAATTCCTGAAAAGGAAGCCAGGGCCTTGATGATGTATGCTTTCTGTAGCAGCGTTCTAAGCACTGTCACCATTCCTGAACTCCAGAAAAATGCGGATGCATGGATTGCTCGTAAACTTGGAGTAGATATGGGATTCCACGATTAAACAATTATGAGTATGGTTACCGACGAAATTTTAGATATTGAAAAAATCAGGGCTGACTTCCCGATACTTTCTCGTAAAGTAAACGGAAATCCCCTGATATATTTTGATAATGCCGCTACTTCGCAGACCCCTAAACAGGTGATTGAGAAGATTGTGGATTATTATGAAAATCACAATTCCAATGTGCACCGAGGCGTACATCAAATTTCTCAAGAAGCCACGGATCTGATTGAAAATGCGCGAGATATTCTCCAATCACATTTTAATGCAAAAAAGAGAGAAGAGATTATCCTGACCGGCGGAACCACTGATGGCATAAATCTTATTGCAAATGGATTTACCGCCCTCCTAAAAGAAGGAGATGAAGTAATTATTTCCGAAATGGAACATCACTCCAATATAGTTCCTTGGCAAATTTTATGTGAAAAAACAGGCGCTAAGTTGAAAGTGATCCCGATGACCCAAGAAGGGGAATTAAATATGGTAGCATTCAACAAGCTTTTTTCTGACAAGACCAAATTGGTATTTGTCACTCATATTTCAAATGCCTTGGGCACCATTAATCCGGTCAAAGAAATCATAAAAAAAACCCATGACCATGGAGCCGCGATTTTAGTGGATGGCGCACAAGCCACGCCACATCAGAAAGTCGATGTCCAAGAATTGGATGTTGATTTCTATGTCGCCTCCGCCCATAAAATGTACGGACCAACAGGAATCGGAATTTTGTATGGAAAAGAGGAGTGGCTTGATAAATTACCTCCTTACAGAGCAGGTGGCGAAATGATTGATCAGGTTACTTTAGAAAAAAGCACCTACGCTCCCCTGCCTTTCAAATTTGAGGCAGGAACACCAAATATAGCCGGAGCAATTGCTTTTGGCAGAGCGGTTGAGTATTTAAATGAAATCGGATTCGAAAAAATTGAAGCTTACGAACGTGAGCTTCTTCGCTATGCCACCAAAAAATTGTTAGAAATTGAAGGATTGAGGATTTATGGAACATCTGCCAATAAGACAGCAGTAATTTCATTTAACATCAAAGGCTTGCATCCTTATGACATTGGCTCGATTGTTGATAAATTAGGAATTGCAGTACGAACGGGGCATCACTGTGCTCAGCCTTTAATGGATTATTATAAAATTCCCGGCACTGTTCGTGCATCTTTTGCTTTCTACAATACCAAAGAAGAAATCGATTTCTTTGTAGAGGCAGTAAATCGTGCAAAAACTATGTTATCATGAAAACAAAATTTATAAGTCTTATCCTGTTTGCTTTGATCATGTCATGCAAAAGCCAAAAAGTGAGTTATGAAAACTCCGAATCATTAAATTCGGGTAATTATGCAGTAACCGCGCTTGGTGATGAGGATATCTCTAATAAAAATTTAAGTCTGAACATCGACTTAACCAAAGATATCATTTCAGGGTATTCGGGTTGTAATAATTTTACAGCGGAATTAACCACTGAAGAAAACTCTTTAAAAACCGGTGATGCCGGTGTTACTATGCGTTACTGCGATGGCGATATGGACTTGGAAAGAAAGTTCCTTGGGAATTTAAGAAAAATTGATTCCTATAAATTAGAGAATGGTGTTCTAACTTTAATAGGAAAAGATGGAGAAACACTGATCAAAGCAAATCAAATGCAGACAGAATTAAAAAGTGGTAATTATAAAGTATTGACTGTTGATGGAAAAGATGTAACGAAAGAAGAGCTTTCAATCAACATCGACACCGATAATAAACGCTTTGCCGGAAACACCGGATGCAATACTTTTGGAAGTGAATATGAACTCAATGGAAACACCGTAGAAATGGGTATGGCCAGAGTGACCAAAATGTACTGTGAAGGTAAAATGAAATTGGAAAACAGCTTCTTAAAGAATCTGAAAAATATACATTCCTTTGAATATGATGGAGATCAACTCCAATTAAAATCAGAAGAAGGAGAAGTAATTATTTTAGCAGAACAAACGAATTGATAAATCAGAAAATAGAATAATGATGCAAATTGAGGAAATACAAGACGAAATTGTCGATGAATTTTCCATGTTTGAAGATTGGATGCAACGTTATGAGTATTTAATTGATCTTGGAAAGTCACTACCTCTTATTGCGGAGGAGCATAAAACAAAGGATAAGTTAATCAAAGGCTGTCAAAGCCAAGTATGGGTGCATGCAGAAATGCAGGATGGTAAATTGATATTTACTGCAGATTCTGATGCTTTTATCACCAAAGGAATTATCTCTTTATTGATTAGAGTCTTATCAAATCAAACCCCGCAAGATATTGCTGAAACCGATATCACATTTATCGACGAAATCGGATTAAAAGAACATTTATCGCCTACCAGAGCGAATGGATTAGTAAATATGATTAAGCAATTGAAGTTATATGCAGTTGCTTATCAAGCAAAATTAAATTAAAAAAATAAAATTATGGCAACTAAACAAAATATAAATGTAAACCAATTAGGAGAACAGATTATCGGAGCTATAAAAACAGTTTACGATCCCGAAATTCCTATTGATGTTTACGAACTCGGATTGATTTATGACGTGATGATCAACGAAGAAAACTTGGATGTAAAAATCCTCATGACGTTGACCACTCCAAACTGCCCGGTAGCCGAAAGTTTACCGGCCGAAGTAAAAGAAAAAGTTCGATCTGTTGAGAATGTAAACAACGTAGAATTGGAGCTGACCTTTGACCCACCTTGGGGACAAGAGCTGATTAGCGAAGCAGGCAGATTGGAGTTAGGAATGTTATAATTCCAACAAAAAAGATATAAAAACCGGCTTTCTTTGAGAGAGCCGGTTTTTTTATGGGGCAATATTAAAATTCTGCCATATTTCCTTTTTTATATTATTAACATTTGTTAGGTTTATGCACCCTGTTCATCATCGTTTAATCCCATCGGAGCGGTTGTAAGCAATTTTACTACGCACTAACTCTTTTTAGACCTGATCAATCGGGCTTAGACTAAAACTTCAACAAACAATTTGTAACTCAAATGAAAACATCAACCATCTTCCTTTTGCTTTTTTCTCTTCTAATCAGTGTTTCTTGCAGTAAAAAAAAGGAGGATATCGATGCGGATAACCCTTTTCATTATAGAGAATATATTTCTCACCGCGCTCAACCTTCACATTCAGTTACAGACCCCATAACGATTCATCTTTCCCAACCTATCGACTTTATAGAGGAAGGCGAAGAACTATCAAATCGTTATATAGAAATAAAACCCAAAGTAGCGGGTAAACTGATCATGGAATCATCTGATCGATTAGTGTTTTACCCAAAAGACCAGCTTCAACCCAACACAGATTATACAGTAACCTTAAAGTTGGACAAATTATTTGATGATGTTCCGAAGGAGTTGAGTACTTATACGTTTAAAGTCCCTACCATTGAACCCAATTTTCTAATAGACATAGAGCATTTGCAATCCTATTCCCGAGATTGGCAATATTTAGAAGGAACTTTGGAATCTGCAGATTACATCAATCCTGAACAATTACCGGAATTATTCAAAGCTGTTCAAGATGATAAGTCCTTATCTATCAAATGGCAAAGCGCAGAAAAACCGGCTATGTATTTCAGGTTTATTATTGACAGCATAAAGCGAAAAGAAACCGACGCTCATATCCAATTAAACTGGGACGGCTCGGCAATCAAAGCTGATACTAAAGGAAAGCGAGGATATTTAATTCCGGGTTATAATGATTTTAAGGTAGTTGATATTCAAATAGAATCCGCGCCCAAAGCTTCGTTGAGTATCAATTTTTCCGATGCTTTAGATCCGGATCAGGATTTCTCCGGGTTGATAAAAATTGAGAAATTGAACGATTTAAAATATCAAGTCGATGGAAATGTGCTTTATGTATATCCTTCTCAACGCGTAACCGGTGACCTTGGCATCAATGTTTATCCGGGAATAAAAAATATTGAAGGTTTTGGTTTAAAAGAAGTTTTTTCGGATCAAATTTCCTTTGAACAAATTAAACCACAGGTAGAGCTGATTTCCAAGGGCGTTATTCTTCCCAACGCCAACTCTACCCCGCTATATTTTAAAACGGTAAATCTCAAAGCTGTTGATGTTCGAATTATTAAAATCTATGAAGATAACATTTTAGATTTTTTACAAAATGGAGAATTAAATAATACAAATCACTTCGATACCCGTCGTGTAGGACGTTTAATTGCTAAAAAAACTATTCCTCTCGATATCAAAGAAAGTGAAAAAGACAATTGGAAAGCTCAAGCAGTCAAGTTGTCCGATTTTTTTAAAGCAGATCCGGGAGCCTTGTATCAAGTTGAAATCAGTTTTAAAAAGCAATACAGCACTTATGAATGTCCGGAAAGCAACACAGAGATTGAGGACTTGGCTTCATCCAACGATGCGGAAGACAGGAAAGAAGAGCAGTACTGGAACAATGAAATTAACAATTGGAGAAATTACATCTACGATTGGAAAAACAGAAAAGACCCTTGTTACCCTGTTTATTATCAGCCAACCAATTTCGCTCAAACCAATTTATTAGGCTCAGATTTAAGTTTGATCGCCAAAAAAGGAGCAGATAATTCTTATCAAATTTTCGCCTCCAATATTCTTAGCGCTCGACCGGAGTCAAACACAAATATCACCCTATACGATTATCAGAAACAAGTCATTGCGAAAATGAGAACCCATGCACAAGGGGAAGCATCTTATAATGGAAACCAAGTTGTTGCCTTTGCTATCGCCCAAAAAAAAACTCATTTTGCTTATGCTAATTTGAACAACTCCAACTCCCTCTCGCTGAGCAAATTCGATGTTTCCGGAACGACTTTAGATAAGGGGTTAAAAGGATTTTTATATACAGACCGAGGCGTTCATCGTCCGGGCGACAGCATCCACTTAACCTTTGTTTTAAATGACAAAGAAAATCCGCTTCCCAAAGAAGTTCCTATAAAATTAGAAGTTGACAATGCTCGCGGCAAACTTGTACAACGCACTGTTTCTGTTGAAGGAGAGGAGAACTCTAACACGAAAGCACTCAATCGCTTTTATTACTTCTCCATTCCGACAAAGGCTACGGATGAAACGGGCAATTGGTTGGCTCGCATCAACGTTGGAGGTGCGAAATTCAGCAAAAACCTTCGTGTAGAAACCGTCAAACCCAACCGTTTAAAAATAAAACTGGATTTCGACCAAGATGTTTTAGATCCTCAAAAACCTATTACCGGTTTACTGACAGGATCGTGGTTACACGGTGCTCCGGCAAGAAATTTAAAGGCTGATATGGAAGTCCAATTCTACAATGCCGGAAACGTATTTGAAGGTTTTGACCAATACAATTTTACCGATCCGGTCCGGAAATTTGAGCACACAGAATTAAAATTTGTCAGATCTGCTCAATTGTCTGCCGATGGCAAATATCGCTTCAGTCGGAATATCGATTTGGATAAAAAAGCCCCCGGCATGTTAAAAGCTACTTTTCTTACAAAGCTTTTTGAAGGCGGAGGAGACTTTTCTCTGGATGTATTTTCCAAGAACCTTGCTCCTTATGATTATTTCGTAGGATTGCGTTCACCGGAAACAAAAGATTATGGCTCCTTAAACACCGATGAAGACCATACTTTTGAAGTGGTCAGTGTAAATAAAAAGGGAGAAATTGCAGCCAATCGACAATTAAAAGTACAAGTTTTTCAAATCGAATGGCGTTGGTGGTGGTCTCGCAAAAATGATAATTTATCGCAATACGAAGATGCTACTGTTCACAAACCTTACAAATCTTATAAGCTGACCACCGATGCACAGGGAAAAGCAGATTTCAAAATTAATGTCCCGAAAAAAGATCGCGGAAGATTCTTAATTCGTGTTCTTGATGAAGATTCCGGACATGCTACCGGAAGAGCCATATATTTTATGAGAAATTGGTATGATGATCCGGGAATACAGGATGCGGAGAGTGCAAAAATGCTGGTGTTTACATCGGATAAAAACAAATACAAAGTAGGTGAAACCGCCACCATAACCTTTCCCTCCGGCAGTGGTGGCCGTGCATTGGTCAGTGTAGAAAATGGGACAAAAGTACTCTCTACCAAATGGATTAAAACGCAAAAAGAAGAAACTAAAGTCGACCTGAACATAACTCCGGAAATGGCACCCAATGTTTTTATCAACATTTCCCTCTTACAACCTCATGAACGAGTGAAAAATGATTTACCGATCAGGTTATATGGGGTTATTCCAATCGAGGTTGAGGATACTAACACGATTTTAAAACCACAAATCGATATGCCGGAGGAGTTAAAACCCAAGGAAAAATTCAGCATACAGGTTTCTGAAGAGAACAATAAACCCATGACTTACACATTGGCGGTGGTTGAAGAAGGGTTATTGGATTTGACTCGTTTTTCGACTCCAGATATTCACGGAAGATTTTATAGTCGTGAAGCTTTAGGAGTAAAAACTTTTGATCTGTATGATTACATAATCGGTGCATATTCCGGAAGTGTCAATAATATCTTCGAGATTGGTGGCGATGATGTAGCAGAATCCGGCAAGAAAAATAAAGCCAACCGTTTTAAACCTGTAGCAAAGTTTTTAGGTCCATTTTATCTCAAACCCGGAGAAACACAACAGCATCAAGTTGAGATGCCCAATTATATAGGTTCGGTAAGAACTATGCTTATAGCAGGAGATGCTACGAAAGCCGCTTATGGGAAAGTTGAAAAAACTACACCGGTCAAAAAACCTCTGATGGTTTTGGCCTCTTTGCCGCGCAAACTTTCGCCCGGGGAAACTGTCGATCTACCGGTTACAGTTTTCAATATGAATGAAAACATCAAAAACGTAAAAGTAAATGTTTCAACCACCGACGCTTTTAAAGCTATAGAAGGAAATTCCAAGACGATACAATTTGACCAACCCGATGAAAAACTGATCAATTTCAGGTATAATCTAATACCGACAGATGAAGTTCAAAAAGTAGTGGTAGAAGTGTCCGGTAACGGAGAGAAAGCTTCTTATGAAGTTGAAATTGATGTTGAAAACCCCAATCCTTATTCGCATAAAATTACCGACTTAACCATTGATAAAAATGGGAAGCAAAATATCAGTTATTCGCCTTTTGGGGTTCCGGGAACCAATGATGTAAAGTTAGAACTCTCTACTTTACCTCCTATGAATTTAACGAAGCTACTGAAATATTTAGAACATTATCCACACAGCTGCGTTGAACAATCGACCTCAACTGCTTTCCCATTGTTATTTTTAGATGAAGTTGTCGATTTGAGCAGTGGTAAAAAAGCATCCATAAAAAGAGACATCAAATCCGTTATTCAAAAAACAGGAGATGCACAGTTGACCAATGGCTCATTACCTTTTTGGCCGGGACAAAGCCGAACCAATGAATGGGTAACTTCTTATGCCGGACATTTTATGTTAGAAGCCAAAGAGAAGGGATATGCTTTGCCGCTTAGTTTCTTAAACAGTTGGTTGCGTTATCAGAAAAATCAAGCTCGTCAGTGGAATATTCACGCTTATTCCCATAATACAAGTTTAACGCAGGCTTATCGTCTGTATACCTTAGCCTTGGCAGGACAACCGGAATTAGCGGCTATGAACAGACTGCGAGAATCCAATCATATGACCAACGAAGCAAAATGGCGTTTAGCAGCAGCTTATGCGATGGCAGGCAAAAAGCAAGTGGCCAAAGATATAGCAAGTACCGCAAATACAGATTTCTCTTCCTACCGATACGATTATTTCAACTATGGCTCGCCTATCAGAAATCAAGCGATGGCTTTAGAAACCATGGTGATTTTAGAGGATGAACAACAACGCGAACTGGCCGTTTCTTTAGCTAAAAAAATGAATGAAAGAGACTGGATGAATACACAAGAAACCAGTTATACGCTTTTATCAATGGCTAAAATGCTCAGAAAATCCGGTGGGAAAGATTTAGACTTAAGCATTACCCAAGATGGAAAAACCCAAACTGTCAAAACCAAAAATGCTTTAGCAGAAATCGATTTAAACGCCGATGACAAAGAAAACACTGTAGAAATTGTCAATCACAATGACAATGTAGTTCATGTAAGTTTATATCAAGAAGGGCAACCCGAATTGGGGCAAGAAGTTCCCGATAGACGACATCTCAAATTGAAAACTACTTTTGTAGATGGTGAAGGCGAGGTTTTAGATGTTGCTAAAATTCGTCAAGGAACAGAAGTTCAAGCAAAAATAAGCGTTACCAATACTTCAAACAACAATGTCAAAGTTGTTGCCTTGACACAAGTCTTTCCGAGCGGTTGGGAAATTGTCAACACGCGTTTTACAGAATCAAAAACAAGTGGAGTTTCGGGAGAAGCAGACTACACCGATATTAGAGATGACCGAGTGCATTTTTATTTCGATTTAGAAAGTAAAAAAACCCGTACTTTCAAAGTGAAGTTGAACGCATCTTATTTAGGAAAATATTATTTACCCGGAACTTTCGCAGAAGGCATGTATGACCGAGACTATTATGCACAAGAAAAAGGGAAGTGGATAGAAGTTCATCAGTAGCATAAAGTTTTCCGCAATAAAAGCATTTGCAGTCCAATTCGATCGGTTCCTTTTCCAAAGGATGAGGTTTCTATTTAGTTTGGAAAGGCTAACCCTGGTAACCCTTCAAGGGGCTCCAAGCCCTTGAAGGGTTGACTCAACACTATATTAGTTTACCTAAGCATTAACAAAAAAATAGATATGAATCATTACTCATAATTTCCCGATTAATTTTTGCCTGCATTACGCTCCGGTATGAGATTGCTTCCTTTTGAACTTTTCCAAAGAAGGAAGTATCGGTTAGAACTTTGAAAAAATAAAGCATCGCTTTGTGAGTACTTTTCCAAAGTTCTCGAATCTTCCCTTGTACTTTGGAAAAGTTTATGCCTTCATCTGAAAATTATTTAGTTACAACCGCCCCCAAAATATCCAAAACTTCGTTTTGTTTATTTTTCCCCTCCTTTTTTAAGGTGGGGAGCTTTGTTTTTATTTAAAAAAAGAGCTTATCGGTACTTCGACAAAAACTCAGCACAGGCACTTCGATGTTTGGACTTCGCTTTTTACTACGGCTTGAAAAAACAAAATATCAAAGGGTTGAGTAGCACCGACAACAAAAAGCGAACCTTGATTAAATGCGCTGAAGACGTGGAATAATTTACTGTCTAAATTGGGAAGTATTT
>Ga0079225_10000175_pt1 | contig 33349 bp, 29 predicted proteins | sample Poulit2012_FD_76344 | JGI IMG/M metagenome (GOLD analysis project Ga0079225, IMG submission 76344) | Agricultural soil microbial communities from Georgia to study Nitrogen management - Poultry litter 2012 | ecosystem: Environmental > Terrestrial > Soil > Agricultural land | place: USA: Georgia... | reverse complement strand
TCGTCGAGCCGCGCCTGGCCTTGAAACACCGGCCAGTAGATCAAGGGAAAGAAGGCCAGCTCGTCCTGCCCCGGTCGCACACCGATGGGCTCTGCGGGCTCGATCGTCGTTCGCCGCATCAGCATCTGACTGAGGCCCCACAAACCGGCGCGGCTCATCTCGTCCTGCTCGCTGTTGCCGGTCACGAGATAGGCAAGGCGCGTCTCCTCCAGCACTCGCAGAGCGAAATCATCTCCCGAGCCGGCATATTCGCTGGCGACCGCCTGGCTGCTGGTAAGCTCGCCATCTGCCTGAGCCTGCGCCGAACCCGGCCAGGCCAGCACCATCGCCAGGACGGCAGCACCGACGGCCGCTCCTGCGCTCCTGACCCGCTTTCGTTCCCGCCAACTTGCAGTTCCGGGCAGGAGCCCCCGCAAGGCAAGTCCGAGCAGCTGGTCGATCAGCGCCAGCAGGAAGGCGATCGTCAGCAGCCATGGCAAGAGGGACTGCTCCCGCTCCATGCGGTAGGGTGCCATGGTAACATTCGCCATGGTCTCCGGCAGCGGCTCCAGCGCCTCCACCGCCGACGAGAGGTTCAGAGCCCGGCGTGCCGCGGCCTCGCCGTAGAAGCCGGGAGGGTGCTCAGGTCCGATCAAGTCCGCGTCATCGGCAGTAGACGGCAGGGGGCGAACTGCTGGCGGTGGGGGCACCAGACGTCCGAAGCCGTCGAGGAGGACCAGGGGCGGCAGCGCTTCCTCGCCTCCCACAGCTACCCCCTCGCTCAGGGCGACGAGCCGTTGGAGCATCTCGACGAAAAGGCCGGACAGCGCCAGATTCGACCATTCCGCATTGGCCGTGGTGTGCACCAGGACGCTCCATCCCTCGCCTGCTCGTTCTGCAGTCACGAGCGGAGTGCCATCCGCCAGGCGTGCCCAGGTTTTTTCGGCAAGATCGAGCGCAGGTTCAGCCAGTACCTGCTGGCGAACCACGACGTCATCAGGCACCTGCAATCCGCTCAGGGGTCCCTCTTCGGGAAAGGGTCCGAGCCCGGCTGGTGAATCCCAGGCGAGGGCACCGCCCAGGGTTCTGCCGCCGCTGCGCAGCTGAACCGGCAGCAGCCCATCGGCATCCGCTTCCAGCAGACGCGGTCCGGCAAAGCGGAGCAGCAACCCTCCCGCCTCCATCCACTCCCGCAGGGCAGTCTCCTCGGCGGAAGAGGCGAGCAGGTGGTCGGCCAGCACGATCACTGCCGGATCGCGCTCGATGAGGGCGTCCAGTTCGGCGCGATGGATCTCCGTAAAAGGCTCCAGAGCGCGGTCCAGGTAGTAAAGTTCGTCGAGAAGCGGCTGGGCGCCCTCTGCGGTACCGCTGTCCACCAGGCCGACAGCTCGGCGCCGCCAGCGCTCATCCAGCAGCAGGACCGCTCCCGCACCCCTTTCACGTTCGAGCCGCAGGCGCTCGATTCGGTTGCGCAGTTCCAGCGGCAGCGCCAGGGGCGCGGCCGCCTGCAGTTCTCCCGCCTCGAATGCGAGATCCAGGCTCCCGACCTCGTAGCCGTCAGAGTCGATGGCTCGAACCGTGACATTTTCAGCGTAGTCTGACGGCACGCGCAGAGCCCGCACCACGAGATTTGCCACCCCTCCTTCGGGCGGCAGCAGCAACACCGGATAGTCTTCCCTGTCGCCCCGCAGCATCGTGATCGGCCCCAGGCGGCGCAGGCGTTCGACAAAGGAAGCGGTTCCCTCGCTCTCCAGCCCATCGCTCAGCCAGAACACGCGGGCGGTCGCTCCCAGCCGCAGCTCTTCCAGGCGCTCGATCAGGGCCCCCCGCGCGACCGGCCAGGGCTTGGGCACGAGGCTTGCGAGTTGCTGCTGCACCTGCGCCGCCGGCAACGGGCGCAGTTCTTCGCGTTCGGCATCAGAGCGGTCGGCGGGTGCAGTGGTGATCAGCAGGACAGGGCGACCCAGGCGATCTGCCTGTTCGAGCAGGCTGGTCGCTGCCTCCATACGTGCATCCCAGTCCCGGGCCGAGGCCCAGCCGTCATCAACCACCAGGACCACGGGCCCGTGACCACCCCAGGGAGCTGCCGGATTCAGGATCGGGCGGGCGAGCGCCAAGATCAGGAAAGTCACAATCGTCAGTCGGAGCAGCAGCAACCACCAGGGCGTGCGAGCTGGCGTCTCCTCCGGCGGACGCAGACCGATGAGGAGACGAATCGCCGGGAAGACCTGTCGCTTGGGAGAGGGGGGCGTGACCCGCAGCAGGTACCAGAGCAAGGGCAGCGACAGCAGCGCCAGGAGAATCCACGGACTCGCAAAAGCGAGGAAGCCGAGATTCAGCATCAGCGCCGCCCTCCCGTGGAAGGCGCATCGGCAACGATCTGGTAGAGCTGGAGCAGCGCGCTTTCCGGCGAGCGATCGGTCCGGTGAAAGCTATAGGACCAGGAAAGGCGTCGTGCGAGCTCCGCCAACCCCAACTGCTGGCGCTCCAGGCGCTGCCGGTAGCTTCTGCGCACCGCCTCGCTGCGGCTGACCAGCCAAGGCTTCTCCGCTTCCAGACCCTCGAAGTTCAGGCGGCCGGAAAAGGGAAAGGAAAGCTCGGCTGGATCGAGTATCTGCACCAAATGCCCACCGATCCCCCGTGCCGCGTAGTAGCGCAGCCGCGCAGAGATATCATCGAGGGACGCGAGAAAATCACTGAAGAGGACCAGGCGGCCATGGCGGGGCAAAAGCTCCTCGGACGGCAGGTCCTCCGTCTCTGCCACCTCCCTCTGGAGGGTCAGCGCCATTCGCAGAAGGGCCTGCCTGCCGCTTCCGGGATTTAGCCCGCTCCCCAGAAAGGTGACCCTTTCTCCTCCCCGCAACAGCAGCGCTGCCAAGGCCAGTGCCAGCAATTCGGCCCGGCTGCGCTTGCTGTCACGCGCCTCTACCGATTGCCAGGACATGGAGCCAGAGGCGTCTCGCCAGAGCCACAGCGATTGGGCAGCCTCCCACTCGAGATCCCGGACAAAAACCCGATCGCTCTTGGCCGTCTGACGCCAATCGATGAGCTGGGGCCGGTCGCCGGGCTCATAGGGACGAAACTGCCAGAAGGTCTCCCCAAGCCCGATCCGTCGCCGCCCATGCACACCTTGCACGACTGTTGCGGCCACACGCTCCGCTGCTGCCAGCAGCGGCGGCAATCCGGCTGCCAGCGCCTCCGCGCGCTGCTGAAGCCGGGCCGAAGAACCGCTCGCCTGTCGGACAGGAACCATAGTCATCCCAGGTGGCTGTGGGTCAAAGGACTTTGATCAGCGGTAAGGCTCCATCAGGCGTTCAATGACCTCCTCCAGAAGTACACCGTCGGCACGCGCCGCGAAGTTCAGGGCCATGCGATGACGGAGAATCGGTGCCGCCATGGCGACGAGGTCATCGAGAGAGGGGGCGAGCCGTCCTTCCAGAAGCGCCCGTGCCCGTACCGCAAGCATCAAAGCCTGGCTCGCGCGCGGCCCCGGCCCCCAGGCCACATGCCCGCGTACCTCGGGCAGATCGCTCATCTCCGGCCGGCCGCGGCGCACCGTGCCGAGGATGGCATCGACCACGCTATCACCGACGGGCACTCTGCGGACCAGCCGCTGTGCGCGCAAGAGTTCTTGGGCGTCGAAAACCTGCTCCGCAACCTGCTCCGCTGCGCCGGTGGTCATCACCAGCATCTCGCGCTCGGCCTCATACTCCGGGTAGGTGACATCGATCTGCATCAGGAATCGATCCAGCTGCGCCTCGGGCAGCGGATAGGTGCCTTCCTGTTCGAGCGGATTCTGCGTAGCCAGCACATGGAAAGGTGCGGGCAGTTCACGCGCCTGCCCCGCGACCGTCACCCGCCGTTCCTGCATCGCCTGGAGCAGGGCCGACTGGGTACGCGGGCTGGCACGGTTTATCTCGTCAGCCATCAGGACCTGCGTGAAGATCGGACCCGGAATGAAGCGGAAGCTGCGCCGTCCATCCCCGCCCTCCTCCAGCACTTCGGAGCCAAGGATGTCTGCCGGCATCAGGTCCGGCGTACACTGCACCCGCCTTTCCTCGAGACCGAAAACCTTGCCCAGGGTCTCCGCCAGGCGGGTCTTTGCCAGCCCCGGCACCCCTACCAGAAGCGCATGGCCGCCGGCGAGGAGCGTGATCAGGGTTTGATCGATCACCTCCTCCTGCCCAAATATCATGACACCGATGGCGGAGCGGATCTTCTGCAGACGCCGACTGAGGCTCTCGATGTCGTCGGCGAGGCGCTCGGCTTCGGCTTGATGGGCTGCTGAAGTACTGCTTTCCACGGCCTGTCCCTATTGCTGGGGAAACTGTCAACTCAATGCGGAGGGATCGATGGCGGATCCAGTCCTTGCTCCAGCATCCAAGACTTTGCAGGCGAATACCAGCGCCCTGCCGGAAGTCCCGGAAGAGCTCCTGGGAGGCGGCGAACTCGACATGCGGATCGCCGCCGACGGCACCTGGTACTATCAGAACAGCCCGATCCGCCGGCACAGTCTCGTCAGGCTCTTTTCCACCGTATTGCGGCGAGAGGATGACGGTAGTTATTGGCTGGTCACACCGGTCGAGCGCGGCCGGGTGATAGTCGAGGATGTGCCCTTTCTGGCGGTAGAGATTCAGCACCAGGGCAAGGGTCGAGAGCAGCGGGTCCGCTTTCGCACGAACCTTGACGACTGGATCGATCTCGATCGGCAGCATCCGCTGAGAGTTGAAGAACGAGCCGACAACGGCGAGCCGCGTCCCTATATAGTGGTGAGGAACGGCCTGGAAGCACGGCTCACGCGGTCCGTCTTCTACCATTTGATCGAACTGGCCGAAACAGAAGACCGGGGAAAGGAGGAACAGATCGGAATATGGAGCAACGGGAGCTTCTTCGCGCTGGGCAAGACGTGAACCCCAAAATTCTTGCGACTGCATTGCAGGCACGGCCGCCGCGTATCGCCTCAATCCAGCAGCAGTCGGGCCTGCGCGGTGACCACGACCTCAATCCGGACCTCTATTGTGCCGGCGAAGGCGCCCGGGAGGCGGCAGTGCTCGTCCCGCTGGTGGCCCGTCCTTGCGGCATACAGGTTCTGCTTACCCGCCGCAGCCAGCACCTGTCGAGCCACCCGGGGCAGATCGCTTTTCCGGGAGGCTGTCGCGAACCGGGAGATCAGGGTCCGCTTGCCACGGCCCTGCGGGAGACCGAGGAAGAAATCGGCCTTTCCCCGCGCAGCATCGAGCCTCTGGGACAGCTCGACCTCTATGTGACCGGCACCGGCTTCGCCGTGACCCCGATCGTCGGCTGGGTCGAAGAAGACTTCCCCCTGGAGGCGCTGGCGTTGGATCGGCGCGAGGTGGAGGAGGCCTTCGAAGTGCCCCTGCCCTTCTTTCTCGACCCTCTCAACCGCCAGCGTCACAGGCGTCGCTACCGGGGCCAGGAGCGGCACTACTACGTCTATCCCTATCGCGATTACTACATCTGGGGCGCGACGGCCGGCATGCTGAACAACCTGGCTGAAGTTCTAGCCCGAGAATGCTGAGACAGCTTCTTACGGTCGTTCTGCCCCTCGCAGCACCCTTTCTGGCCTGGTGGCTCTACCTGCTGTTTGCGCGCCATCGAACGCGGCGCGCGGCGGAAGCCGATCCGCCCGGCTGGACCCAGGCGCCCTGGCTGGCGATCGTCCTGGCCAGCCTCCTGCTGTTGGTAGTCTCCTTGTTCTGGTTCCACGGCAGCCGCGGCGGCGAAGCCTGGCGCGACTATAGCGCCCCTTCCCTCGAGGACGGCCAGATCGTCCCGTCACGGATCGGTGAACCAACCCGCGAGTGACTCACGGGCGAAGCTGCGGCGGCCCCTAAAAACTCCGGGTCTCGCGCAACGCTAGCTTTCACACGACACCTTGCGGTGCCCTCTCGAGTGCCTGGGCCAGCCTTTGCACCTGCCGATCCATCACCTCCTCCGGAACGGCTGAAAAGCCGAGAAGAATCGCGTTGGTGCCGCCGAGGGGCGGATCTTGATAGTAGTAGGCAGACAGCGGCGACACCAGAAGACCTGCGGCCGCCGCGGCCTTGCTGGCCGCATGATCCGAGAGTCCCTCGATCTTCAGGCGCCCCAGGAGATGCAGGCCAGCCTCGCTGCCGGAAAGATCGAGCAGGCCGCTGAGGTGGCGTTTTGCTGCCTCAAGCAGTGCATCCTGCCGTGCCTGATAGAGCGCGCGCATCCGGCGCAGATGCGCCGCGAAGTGACCTTCCTGAATGAAGGCGGCCAATGCTGGTTGCAGGGCCAGTGCCGGATAGTCCTCCAGCACCGCCCGTGCCCGCGTGACCGGCTCCACCAGGGAAGGGGGCACCACCAGATACCCCAGCCTGATCGAGGGAAAGAGAACCTTCGAGAGACTGCCGACATAGACTACCCGGCCCGCCCCCTCATCGAGAGACTGGAGAGGTGCCAGAGGGCGGCCCGCATAGCGGTACTCGCTGTCGTAATCATCCTCCACGACCCAAGCCTCGGTCGCCTGCGCCCAAGCCAGCAGTTCCAGGCGGCGCGCCAGCGACATCGGCAAGCCGAGGGGGTACTGGCGCGCTGGGGTCACCGCGGCCATGCGTGCCTGCGGCGCCTTTCGCACTCCTTCACTTACATCAATGCCTTCGGCATCCACGGACAGCGGCACGATCTCGGCACCGGCCGCCAGCAGGGGACCGCGAAGCCCCGCATAGCCGGGATCCTCGATCCAGACTTCATCTCCTGGGTCCAGAAGCAGACGAGCGACCAGATCGAGAGCCTGCTGTGCGCCCGAGGTGACAAAAATCTGCTCCGGTTCCACCGGCAGGGCCCGCACGGCGCGCAGATAGGCGGCGATCGCCTCCCGCAGCGGCCGAAAGCCCCCCGGTTCCCCCGGTCGCAGCAGTTCGCGTGGCGGCACCCGCCAGAAGCGGCCGACAAGCCGACCCCAAACCGGGAAAGGAAAGAATGCCGTCTCGGGCATGCCGGGCACGAAGGCGCGCGGGGCGTCGGCACGCCGCGCCGGCAGGCCAGGAGGATCGAGCTGCGCCAGCCGCTGCCCCCTCCTGCCGAGGCCCGGTCCGGCCGCTTCCTCTGCAGGTCGCTGGGTGGCGATCGGCCGCGCAGAAAGCAACTCGTCCGGGAGTACCCGTGAAACATAGGTCCCCGATCCGACATGTCCTTCCAGATAGCCTTCGGCCAACAGCTGCTCGAAGGCGCCGACCACGGTGTTGCGCGAACAGCGCAGCTCTGCCGCCAGGACGCGGCTGGACGGCAAGCGGGCTCCCGGCGGCAAACGACCCTCCAACACTGCCAGGCGAACCTGATCATAGACCTGGCGATAGAGCGGCGGCGCAGTGGCGTCGCGCTCGAGCGTCAGTGTGAAAAGGGAGGCGGTGGAGGCGCGGCGCAGCATGGACCTGATCTTTCTGCCAATTTGGACCCATCAATTAGGGCACTCTTGGCAGTATCGCCGCAACCACTCTCTGCCCAAAGCTGGGGCCAGAGAAAAATCGGCAGGCGCCAAGGGGGAGAATCCTGGCGCCTGCCGCTGCAACGAGAGGAGGAGAGTTTATGCGGTCGCTCGGCAGCGGCTCGGCAGATATACGGGGGGATGGGGGATGGGCATACCCACCTGCCGCCGCCGGACGACAACCCACCAACGCGAGAAGGTTAGAAGCTTGTGCCTCGCCCTTCCCTTGTCGCCGGGCCTGAGCCGTAGGCTACGCCTCGGCCTTGAGTGACAAGGTAGCCGAAGGACTGACAGAGCGGTGTGACATTGCTGCGATCAAGTACGGTCGGTTGTGACAGCTTCGAGTACTGGCTTACAACCATGGCTAAAGATCGCCGCCGCTGGAGGGCAAGCTTGCCGTCCGCGTCCCGGTCTGGCAGGTAGCTTTATAAGTACCATGAGGAAGCCCTGAGCCATGTCGAGCGCCCTTCTGCAATCGAAGCCGAAACAACCCCGCAATGCCCCACCCCTGCCCCTGCGCCCCGAGATCGAGGCGCTGGGCGTCTCGGGCATCCAGCAGGTGTGGGAAATGGGCTTTCAGCGTTCCGATGTCATCGGCCTGTGGGTTGGGGAGGGTGACCTGCCCACGCCGGACTTCATCTGCGACGCGGCGGTGGAGTCACTGCGGGCCGGCAACACCTATTACACCCACAAGAGAGGTATTCCACCGCTGCGCGAAGCACTGGCGGAGTACCATGCAGGTCTCCTCGGGATCGAGGCCGACCCTGAGCGTCTGTCCGTCACCTCCTCGGGCATGGCGGCCCTGAGCCTCATCTTTCAAGCGATCCTGCAGCCGGCCGATGAGGTCATACTTGTTTCGCCGATCTGGCCCAATGCAGCGGCCGCAGCCCGCATCGCGGGGGGCTTGCCGGTCGAGGTCCCCCTCGACAGCCGTGCCGACGGCGGCTTCACCCTGGACCTCGAGAAGCTGGTCGCCGCGATCGGCCCGCGCACCCGTGCGCTTTTCATTGCCTCACCCGGCAATCCGACCGGTTGGCTTATGGAGGCCGAGCAACAGCAGGAGGTGCTGGCCCTGGCGCGCGAGCGCGGCCTCTGGATCATTGCCGATGAAGTCTACCATCGCTTTACCTACGATCGCCCTCTCGCCCCTTCCTTCGCCGCCATCGCCGAGCCGGAAGATGCGCTGATCTGTGTCCACTCCTTCTCGAAGGCCTGGGCAATGACCGGTTGGCGCCTCGGTTGGCTGCTGCATCCGCCGTCCATGGGGGAGACCTTCGGAAAGTTGATCGAGTACTCCAGTTCGGGTGCTCAGCACTTTCTGCAGGATGGTGCTGTCGCTGCCATCCGTCAGGGCGAAGCCTTCGTCGGAGAAGTTGTAGAACGCTGCCGACAGGGCGGCGAGATCGTCTTCGACGCCCTTTCCACTTGCCCGCGGGTGCGGATCGTGCGCCCGCAGGCAGCCTTTTACGCCTTCTTTGCGGTGGAGGGAGTGGCTGACAGCCTGGATTTCGCGAAGCAACTTCTGATCGAAACCGGCGTAGGCCTGGCGCCAGGTTCAGCCTTTGGAAAGGGCGGAGAGGGCTATCTGAGGCTCTGCTTCGCTGCCTCTCCCGAACGGATCAAGCAGGCAATGGATCGTCTGCAGCCGGCTCTGAGGTGAGCAGCGCCTCGATTTCGCCAGTTCGCTGCCGGATCTGACAAGAAATGGAAACGGCCATGACTCGTATTCTTCATCGTGACCCGCGGCGATCCCTTCCCGTGGCCGTGGCGGGCCAGGGCCCCTACGTGGTCGACAGCACCGGCAAGCGCTACCTCGATGCCTCTGGTGGTGCCGCCGTCTCCTGCCTTGGACACAGCTACAAGCCTGTCGTCGAGGCAATCAAGGCCCAACTCGACCGCCTCCCCTACGCCCATACCGGCTTCTTTACCAACGAGCCTTCGGAGGCACTGGCCGAGTTCCTGATCGAGCGTGCACCAGCGGGCATCTCGAGAGTCTACTTTCTCTCCGGCGGCTCGGAGGCCAACGAGACGGCCCTCAAGCTCGCACGCCAATACTTCCACGAGAAGGGCGAAACCCAGCGTCGCTGGTTCATCTCGCGCCACCAGAGCTATCACGGCAACACCCTGGGCGCCCTGTCGGTCGGTGGCAATCCGGGTCGCCGAAGGGTCTATGAGCCGCTTCTGCAGCCGGTCCACTTCGTCTCTCCCTGCTATGCCTATCGGGGCCAGGACGAGGGAGAAACGCCGGAAACCTATGGGAAGCGTGTCGCCGAGGAACTGGAAGCGAAGATCCAGGAACTGGGGCCGGAAACGGTCATCGCCTTCATCGCGGAAACCGTCGTTGGCGCTACCCTCGGCGCGGTTCCGGCAGTACCCGGCTATTTCAAGAGGGTCAGGGAGATCTGCGACCGCCACGGCATCCTGCTGATCCTCGATGAAGTCATGAGCGGGATGGGCCGCACCGGCAGCCTCTTCGCCTGCGAGCAGGAAGGTATCGCCCCCGACATCGTGACCTGTGCAAAGGGCTTGGGGGGAGGATATCAGGCGATCGGCGCCTGTCTGCTCTCCGAGGAGATCTACCAGACGATCCTTTCAGGAAGCGGCGCCTTTCAGCACGGCTTTACCTACATCGGCCATGCCACCGCCTGCGCCGGCGCTCTCGCCGTCCAGCAGGCAATCGAGCGTGACCAGCTTCTGGTGAAGGTGCGCGAAAGGGGCACCCAGCTCACGCAAGCTCTGCAAAGCCGCTTCGGACAGCATCCCCATGTGGGCGACATTCGCGGGCGCGGGCTCTTCCTTGGGCTGGAACTGGTGGCCGAGCGCTCGAGCAAGCAGCCTTTCGATCCGACCCTAAGACTTTTCGCCCGCATCAAGCGGCACGCCATGGAGCAAGGCCTGATGTGCTATCCTGGGGGCGGGACCATGGACGGAACCGCGGGCGATCATGTGCTGCTGGCTCCCCCCTACATCATTGAGGAAGGCCACGTCAGCGAGATCGTCGAGAAGCTCGAGATCGCGATCGAGACTTCCCTGGAAGAGGTGGCTTCTTCATGAGCGAGCAGGCTTGGGAGCCGTTGTTTCTCGCGGTTGCACCCAACGGCGCCCGCAAGACCCGCGAAGATCACCCTGCTCTTCCCATCAGTCCTGAAGAGCTGGCAGCAACCGCCCAGAGCTGCCAGGCGGCCGGGGCGGCAATGATCCACCTTCATGTACGCGACGCCGCCGGAGCGCACAGCCTCGATTCGGGGCGCTACCGCGAAGCCACCGCCGCGATTCGTGAAGTCTGCGGCGATCGGATCGTCATCCAGATCACCACAGAGGCTGTCGGTCGTTTCACACCCGACCAGCAAATGGCCTGTGTGCGCGAAGTTCTACCGGAAGCCGCAAGTTTTGCCGTACGGGAACTGATTGCCGATGCCAATGCCGAAGCCGAGGCGAAGCGCTTTTTCGCCTGGGTGCAGGAGGCCGGCATTCAGGCCCAGTTCATTCTCTATTCGCCTGAAGACGTGAGCCGCTTCGAGGACCTCGTTGCGCGCCGCGTCCTGCCGCCGGGGCCCCACTTTCTGCTGTTCGTGCTCGGCCGCTACAGCAAAGGCCAGCTCTCCAGTCCCAGCGACCTTCTGCCCTTTCTGCAAGCCCACACTCAGGCGCATCCCTGGTCCCTCTGCGCTTTCGGCCCCAGGGAAACGGCCTGCGCCGTTACCGCTGCGGGCTTGAACGGTCATGCACGGGTGGGCTTCGAAAACAACTTTCTCTTGCCGGATGGCACCCGCGCGCCCGATAACGCGGCGCTGGTGCAGGCGGTGGCGACCGGAGCCGCCTCGATCGGCCGCCCGCTGGGGACGGCGGCCCAGTTGCGGCGCCTGTGCTCCCGAAGCGCTCCGCCGGCGTGAATAACGCAGGCATCGGCGAAGTGGCGCTGTTCCGGAAAATGGAAAATGGCTAGCCAGAAGCGCACAAAGAGTGCTTTAGTTCCCTGACAACGGCGGCCAACGCTGGGGAGGGTGATTGCAGAAGAGCGATGCTTGCGGGGCTTCATCATCGGGTTCCTTTCCGTTAGAAGAATTTCCCGGAATGGTTGCCGCTTGACGACAACCATGGCCCCGGTGTGCGCTCTGGCGAAAGTCGCTGCGCAAGCGGCTACACCCCAATCAGTAACAGAGAGAAGGTATGGAGATATGAAGAGGATTGCACTTACGGTTGCGGCAACAGCTCTCGCAGCCGGTACCTATGGTCTGCTGGCAACCGGGGAGGCTCAGGCCCAGCAGCAGTTCGTGACGGTGGGGACCGGCGGCGTCACCGGCGTCTACTATCCGGCCGGCGGAGCAATCTGCCGCCTGGTCAACCAGGGCCGCTCCGAGCATGGCATCCGCTGCTCGGCGGAGAGCACCGGCGGGTCCGTCTTCAACGTGAACACCATCCGTCAGGGCGAACTGGACCTCGGCGTGGTGCAGTCCGACGTACAGTTCAACTCCATGGAAGGCATCGGCCAGTTTGCCGACGCGGGGCCTGATGAAGAGCTGCGCTCGCTCTTCTCCTTGCATCCGGAGCCGCTGACACTGGTGGTGCGGCCCGATTCCGGCATCGAGAGCCTGGAAGACCTGCAGGGCAAGCGCGTCAACGTCGGCAACCCCGGTTCAGGCCAGCGGGCGGCCGTCGAGATTCTGGTCGACCAGCTCGGCTGGAGCATGGATGACTTCGAGCTGGCTTCCGAGCTGCCGTCGCGCGAGCAGTCTCAGGCGCTCTGCGACAACCGTATCGATGCCTTCCTCTTCACGGTGGGTCACCCTTCGGGCTCGATCGCCGAACCGGTCGCTACCTGCGACGCGCAGCTCGTCTCCCTGGAAGGGGAAGCGGTCGATACGCTGGTGGAGGAGAATCCCTATTACTTCAGCGCCGTGATTCCTGCCGGAACCTATAACAACGAGGAAGACGTCCACACCTATGGCGTGGGCGCCACCGTCGTATCCTCGACGCGCACGGCAGATGACGTGATCTACGAAGTGGTGAAAGCCATCTTCGAGAACCTGGAGTCCTTCAAGTCCCTGCACCCAGCCTTCGCCGTGCTGGATGCGGAGACGATGGTGACACAGGGTAACTCTGCGCCGATGCACGAAGGTGCCAAGCGCTACTACGAAGAAGCGGGCCTGCTCTAAGCAGCCAGGCCGGGGCCGTCGGATGCCGACGGCCCCATCCTCCTTCCTGGTATCTTAGAAAAAGGGTTGGTCAGGATGAGCGACACGAGCCTCGTCAAGGATCACGAGCGTCCTGCTCCCGAGGATATGGTCGCCCAGGCCGATACCGGAGCACGGAACCCCGGCGGCTTTTCCTCGCGCCTGCTCTATGCTGTGGCGCTTGCCTGGTCTCTCTTCCAGATATGGTACGCCTCCCCTCTGCCCTTTATGCTGGGCTTCCTGATCTTCAACGACACCCAGGCTCGCTCGATCCACCTTGCCTTTGCGCTCTTCCTGGCCTTTACCGCCTTCCCGGGAATCATTGCGAGCACGCGGAAGTTTCCTCTCTTCGGCGTCCTCTTCGCGCTAGGCGGGCTCGGAGCCGCCTTCGTTGCGCTCCGCCAGGGCCTGGCGGGTAACATGGACGGCCTGGTGATCTTCGGTCTGGCGTCGGCAACCGCCTTTGTGGTCGCCTGGTCCGCCACCCGCCCCACGCCTCTTGACCGCATCCCGAAGCTCGACTGGCTGATGGCCTTCGCCAGCGCCTTTGCCGCCGGCTATCTCTACATTTTCTACCGTGAGTTGGCGATGCGGCCGGGCGCCCCAACGACGCTCGACCTGCTGGTCGCCGGCGTGGGTATGGTTCTACTGCTGGAAGCCACCCGCCGCTCGCTGGGCCCGGCGCTGACGATCATCGCCTCAATCTTTCTCCTCTACACTTTCGCCGGCCCCTACATGCCGGACATGATCGCGCACCGCGGAGCCTCCTTCTCGCGCGTGATGTCGCAGCAGTGGCTGACCGCCGAAGGAGTCTTCGGCATTGCCCTGGGGGTCTCCACCTCCTTCGTATTTCTCTTCGTGCTCTTCGGCTCGATGCTCGATCGCGCCGGTGCCGGAAACTATTTCATCCAGGTGGCCTTCGCGCTGCTCGGGCACCTGCGCGGAGGACCGGCAAAGGCGGCAGTGGTCGCCTCGGGCCTCACGGGCCTTATCTCGGGCTCTTCGATTGCAAACACCGTAACCACCGGGACCTTCACCATCCCCCTGATGAAGCGCGTCGGCTTCACCTCGGAAAAGGCGGGCGCCGTCGAGGTGTCGGCTTCCATAAACGGTCAGATCATGCCTCCCGTCATGGGCGCGGCCGCCTTCCTCATGGTCGAGTATGTCGGCATTCCCTACGTGGAGGTGATCAAGCACGCCTTCCTGCCGGCAATCATCACCTACATCGCCCTGATCTACCTCGTTCATCTGGAGGCGCTGAAAGCGAACATGACGGGCCTGGAACGGCCGCATGCCAAGCCGTTCTATCGAAGCCTGATCTCTTTTGCGATCACGGTGACCAGCCTCATCATCCTGTCCGGAATCATCTACTACGGCATCGGCTGGACAAGGGATGTCTTTGGCCCCGCCGCAACGGTGATCGTCGCCATTGGCGTGTTGATCGCCTATGTGGGCCTGGTCTGGTACGCCACCCGGGTTCCGCCGTTAGCGCTCGACGATCCCAACTCTCCAGTGCTGGAAATGCCCGAGGTCGCACCGACCGTCAAAAGCGGGCTCTACTACCTGCTGCCGGTGGTTATCCTGATCTGGTGCCTGATCGTGGAACGCCTCTCCCCCGGCCTTTCCGCCTTCTGGGCGGTGGTCTTCATGATGTTCATCATGCTGACGCAGCGCCCGCTGCTCGCGCTCTTCCGCGAGACGGAGCACGACTATATTGGCGCTGTCGTTGAGGGCGTTCGGGATCTGGTTGACGGTTTGGTAGCGGGCGCCAGAAACATGGTCGGCATTGGGGTCGCCACCGCCGCCGCCGGCATCATCGTCGGCGTGGTCGCCCAGACGGGTGTGGGCCAGGTGCTGACCCAGGTGATTGAGCAGGTCTCCGGCGGACACCTCATGATCATCCTGCTGCTCACGGCGGTGCTCAGCCTGATCCTGGGCATGGGGCTGCCGACGACCGCCAACTACATCATCGTGGCCTCCCTGATGGCGCCGGTGATCGCCGAGCTCGGAGCTCAGCAAGGCCTGGTCGTCCCCCTGATCGCTGTACATCTCTTCGTCTTCTATTTCGGCATCATGGCCGACGCCACGCCGCCGGTAGGCCTGGCCTCCTTTGCCGCAGCCGCGATTTCCCGCGGCGATCCGCTGCGTACCGGGGTTCAGGCCTTCTACTACTCTGCGCGAACCGTCGTCCTGCCCTTCATCTTCATCTTCAACTATCAGCTGCTGATGATCGGTGTAGAGGGGCCGCTGCAGCTCATCTCGATCGTCGTCATCTCGACAATAGCCATGCTGGTCTTTGCCGCAGGCACGATGAACTACTTCTACGTCCGTAACCGCTTCTACGAGAGCATCCTGCTGTTGCTGGTTGCCTTCACGCTCTTCCGGCCCGGCTTCTGGATGGACATGGTCGACACAGAATACGTGCCACGTCCGGCCAACGAGATTTTCGAGTTCGTGGAGCAGGCGCCCCCCAATAGCTTTCTGAGGATCGAGGCGGTCGGGTTTGACCCTGTCTCCTTCGATGACACCACAAAGACCGTGATGCTGAATCTCGGACCCCAGGCAGAAGCTCAGCAGCGGTTGATGCACGCGGGCCTGATGGTCGCACCAATGGGTGACGCGGTGGCAATCACCACGGTTATCGAAGGCACCGACGCAAGCCGCTTCGGCGTCGGTACTGGCTGGGACATCAAGCATCTGCTCGTACCCAATCCGGATCGCCCCCCCAAGGAGCTGTTGTTCATTCCGGCATTCCTTCTGCTGGGGCTGGTCTACCTCTTGCAGAAGCGACGGGCCGACCGCGCGCCAAGCGTCGTCTCGACCCGGGCAAGAGCGTAAGTTCAAGGGGAGGCTGGCATGTACAAGAACGTGCTTGTGGCGATCGATCTCGCCGATGTGGAGACCCAGAAGAAGGCCGTGCAGACAGCGATCGCCTGTTGCCAGGCATTTGGGGCGCGACTGAGTGCCATTACGGTGGTGCCAGACTTCGGCATGTCGATCGTCGGCGGCTTCTTCCCCAAGAACTACCAGCAGAACGCCCTGGCTGAGACGGAGAAGGCACTAAGGGCCTATGTTCAGAAGAATGTGCCCGAGAGCATCCAGGTGCAACACATCGTGGGACACGGCACCATCTACCGCGAGATCATCTTTTATGCGGACAAGAGTGGTTGCGATCTGATTGTCATGGCATCCAACCGGCCGGATCTGGAAGACTACCTTCTTGGCCCCAACGCTGCACGGGTGGTGCGTCACGCGAAAGCCTCGGTGTTGGTCGTTCGGGATTGATCGGAGCAGTGGCGGCGAGGGAGCGATGGCACCTCGGCAAAGTCGGGGCGCGCTTTCCGTCGTTGCAAGCGGCTGGTGGAGCCGCTATATAGCCGGCCGGCAGCCGTTGTTTCCGGCGGCCCTTCACCGGGGAGTAGCTCAGCCTGGTAGAGCACTACGTTCGGGACGTAGGGGCCGGAGGTTCGAATCCTCTCTCCCCGACCAACTCCGGTGACGGATCGGCAAAGCAGAAAACGCCCGCCTGAACAGGCGGGCGTTTCCTCTCCCCGCCGGTCAAGCTGCACGCCGCAAACGATCTCTGGGACCTTCAAGTCAGGAGGCCTCGGAGTATGATCACCCTCAAAATCAAGGTAGGGAATTTTCTCGGCGCCACGATCCCGCAGGATGTTGCGGCTCGCCTGAATGTGGCTGAGGGCGACAGTGTTTTCTCACGGAAGCGCCTGGCGGCTATCTTCTCACCCCTTACGATCCCGAGTTCGTGCGCCAGATGGATGCGGCTCAGTCGATCATGAAGCACCGGCGCAACGTCCTGCGGGAGCTTGCGAAGTAGTGAGCCCTGTCTGGCTCCTGAAATCCATCATCCTCGCCATCCACGCCGCGCAACTGGCCGAACATGGCGGACTTTCCGGCATCCTCGATGCGACGCGCCTTGACGCGGCCCTTGACCGACCACAAAACGGGTTTGATCGGATAAAGACCCGAGCGTTTCCAGGCAACCAGGATCCGCTCCAGTCTAGTGCTCCTTGCTGGTGATCCCGCTGAGCGAAAGCTGTTCGTCCAGGCTCGCGCGGAGGCGAGCCAGGCTTTCCTCATCGGGCGCTTCACAACGGGCGACAAGTACATCCTGAGTATTGGAAGCACGCAGGAGCCACCAGCCCTGCCCTTCTCGCACCCGCACCCCGTCGGTCGCATCCACCTCTGCACCCGCGGCGGCCAAGCGCGAACGCACCTCCTCGATCACCGGCTTCTTGCGCTCCTCCGGGCAGGGGAAGCGCAGTTCCGGAGTATTGACGACCTGGGGCAGGCTGTCCCGGAAGGCCGCGAGACTACCTCCCCAGGTGCCTAGCGCGTTGAGTAGCCGCACGGCCGCGTAGAGCGCGTCGTCATGGCCGTAGAAGCGGTCGGCAAAAAACAGGTGCGCGCTCATCTCGCCGGCGAAGGGAGCGGATTCTTCCAGCATCTTCGCCTTGATCAGGGAATGACCGGTCTTCCACATCAAGGGCCGGCCGCCGAGCTCGGAAATCCCGTCGAAGAGAATCTGGCTCGCCTTCACATCGGCGATGATGGTGGCGCCGGGGCGTTCCTTCAAAACGTCACGCGCAAGCAGCAGCATCATCTGGTCGCCCCAAAGGGGCCGCCCCTCATTGTCCAGCGCGCCGATCCGATCCCCGTCCCCGTCGAAGGCGAGGCCGAGGTCACAGCCCTCCTGCAGCACCTTTTCCTTGAGAGCCTCGAGGTTCCTGGGAACGGTCGGATCAGGATGATGGTTCGGAAAGGTTCCATCCACGTCGTCGAAGAGCAGAATGTGCTCCCCAGGCAGGCGCTCGGCAAGTTTGCGCATGGCCGGGCCGGCCGCGCCGTTGCCCGCATCCCAGGCGATCTTCAGATCACTAGGTCCATCAAAGTCTTGCAGAAGACGTTCAATGTAGGCCTCGAAGACATCATGATCTTCGGGGGCGGCCTCGCCCGCCTCGAAGTCGCCGGCGGCAGCCAAGCTGCCGAAGGCCTGAATGTCCTCGCCGAAGACGGCCTGCTTTCCGATGACAATCTTGAAGCCGTTGTAGTCTGGGGGGTTGTGGGAGCCCGTGACCATCACCCCACCGTCCGCATCGAGATGATGGACAGCGAAGTAGAGCTGGGGCGTCGGCCCCATACCGATCCGCAAGGCGGTGACACCGCAGGCGGAGAGACCATCCACCAGAGCCGCTTCCATGTCAGGGGAGGACAGGCGGCCGTCATAGCAGACGGCGACACGGCTGCCGCCGCGGCGGCGCACCACCGTGCCTACGGCACGGCCGAGAGCTCTTGCGTCAGCTTCCCGCAGCGTCTGGCCGACGATGCCGCGGATGTCATACTCGCGCAGGACGGTCGAATCGAAGCGATGTGCGGTCATCAGGACTGGCTCCCCCTCAGGTGTGCTTGCGAAGAATTTCCTGCATGGCTCCGCGCAGATCGTCACGAGCCAGGGCAAAGGCGACATTGGCTTCCAGGAAGCCTTCCTTGCTTCCGCAGTCAAATCGTGTGCCGGTGAAACGCAACCCGTGGAAGGGAACTTCGTGGATCGTCCGTGCCATGGCATCGGTCAGTTGGATCTCTCCGCCGGCCCCCTTCTCCTTGAGGTCGAGCGCCTTCAATACCTTGGGGTCCAGGATGTAGCGGCCGATGATCGAGAGGGTCGAGGGGGCGGCCGCCGGGTCCGGCTTTTCCACCAGTCCCTGTGCCTTGGCAACACGGCCATCATCCTCCACTACGTCGAGGATACCATAGCGGTTCGTCTGCTCTCGCGGCACATCCATCACGGCGACGACATTGCCGCCGACCCGCTCGTAGATTTCGACCATCTGGGCGAGGCAACCCTGCTCGGCCAGGACCAGATCGTCAGGCAAAAGGACGGCGAAGGGCTCATCACCGATGAGATTGCGGGCACACCAGACCGCGTGGCCCAATCCAAGAGGCTGCTGCTGGCGTACATAGGAGATCTGGCCTGCCTCGAAGAGCGTATCGCCAAGCGTCTCCAGCGCCGCCTGCTTGCCCCGCGCCTGCAGTGTCGCTTCCAGCTCGTAGGCATGGTCGAAGTGATCTTCCATTGCCCCCTTGCCGCGACCCGTAACAAGAATGAATTCCTCGATCCCTGCCGCCTTGGCTTCCTCCAGTGCGTACTGGATCAAGGGCTTGTCGACGACCGGCAGCATCTCCTTCGGCATCGACTTGGTGGCGGGGAGGAAACGGGTACCCAGACCCGCGACAGGAAATACCGCCTTATGGATTCTGTTGCTCATCAAACCTCCCGTGCCTGGCGAAGCTGCTGGCCTGAAAGGACCGGGCAGCCTCGCGTCTGGATGCGCGACTTCACTTCATCCGGTTAGGACCGAAACAACGCTCCCTCAATCTGATCCTGACGTCCCAGATGGATCGCACGCCGCTTCAGCCGCCTCTATCTATAGGAACTGCTTCCAGGCTTAACAACTGCAGCCCAAGGGAGATCCTGCAAAGGTCTCAGCCGCAGCATTATCGGCGGGCCGACCGCCCATGACGTCGGCGAGCCGTGCACGCGACGCCTTCCCCGCGCAAGGGGATCATGTCTTTGCGCGCCAACCTCGGAGGCCGGCCACCATCACCTAATCAGCTTCCGAACCAGCCCATTCCTTCTCTGCAGCCAAAGCACGGCGCCACAGCCAGAAACTCGCGGCCAGGGACAAAACGAAAGCCAGGCCCGCGCCCGTCCAGGCCACGGCGTCTGGCAACTTCAGCAGGCCAGCCAAGGACCAGGCGAAACCCGCGCCCAGCACCAGCACAGTTTGAAAGACGATTATCGCCGCAAAGAAGGCAGCAAGCTTGGCATGAAGCGGCAGGGATACCGCTTCTGCGGGCAGTCCATCCCGCAACTGAGAGGTCATCACGAAAGCTTCTCCAACCGCTGGGTGCGCCGTCTTCGCCAGCAGTGCTCGTCCTTCTTTCGGCTAGAGCGGAATCGCGTCTGGTCGGAAACACCCGGGTTTCCAGTCACTCTAGATTAAAAGGGGGCAGAGCAGCTTCACGTCGCCTGTCGGAGTCACATAGTGAACCCTAGAGGCGGCGATTCGCCCGGACCGTGTGTCGGTAGCCGACACCGGCAGAAGCCAGCAGCACCAGGTCGACAGTCATCCTCATGGTGGTTCCTCCTGCCCGCCTAAGCGGCCCCTGTCCAATAGCAGCCGGTTCCGCAGACGAGGCGAAGGAGTGGGCCGCCCCGAAAGGACGGCGACGACATCACGAGAGGGTCGGAGGTGCTCGGGAAGGTGAGGTACGCTGATCCAGATGGTGGAAGCGCGGCGGGGCGCTGTCGGGACGTGGAGTTGTCCCAAGCGTCGGCGTTCCGGCCAAAGGCAGGAATGCTGGAGCGAACAGCCTTTGCCCGTCCCCGAAGGGAACAGTCGGATGGCTGCGCTGACGCTTGTCCCGATCAAGCTCCGGGATAACCGCGTAGTCGCTCTTGACCACGCCGTAGACAAGCTTGAGATCGCTGGCTGAAAAGAACCCAGCCTGTGGCTTGTCCGGAGGAATATTGGCTAGAAGCGCCAGCACTCCGAGAAGGGCAAAAAGCACCTTCATCGGAAAGAAACCATTCATCCTGTCGATTGCGGCGCGCATCCGCTACTTATACAGCTGTCGGCAGACCAAGGCCAGTTGAAGATCCAGCAGGCTCGCTTCTTGAATCCAGCCAGCATGAACTGAATCCAATGGATCCGCCTAGGCGGTTTCCGTCATGCTCGTATCTATGAGCAGCCGCACTTGCGCGATGCTCCGCTTCTCGAGCGCGACGATCTCGAAGTGCGTTGCCAACCTCCTGCAGAGGAGGTTGGCAAGGATCGCTCGGAGGTCACGACGGCGTCATCTGCGGACGTACAATCACCCCCCTGGAAGCAATCGTCTGTAATCTGGATCGGGTAGAGTTCGAATTAAATGCGTGAAGCCGATCCAAGTTCAACGCCATGAAGCATTTCGCACCCGACCGGTGGCTTATGAGGGCATCCCGCCTGATCTCGCCAGCTGCCGAGGCGCCTCAAGAAGTGGCGTGGTCGAGCAACACTTGCCGCGCTTCGTTGACCTTGGCTGCGAGATAGTCGGAGCCACCTCGATCAGGATGCATCTGCTGCATCAAGCGCCGATGTGCGGCCCGGATCTCGGCCTCGCCGGCATGGGGGCCTACCCCGAGGATGGCCCGCGCCTCTTCGACGCCCATGGGCTGATGCGAAGGGCCAGAGCTGCGACCCGCGTCCTCCTCCCTGCCTACCCCCGCCTGGTGACGCCAGTCAGGCCCTTCCGAACGATCGAGATAGGCCTGCAAGACATCCGCGGACTGCTCGTCCTCGACCCGGTAGTCGATCCACAGCTCGACCAGTTCCTCAAGCGGCAGTTCCGACAGGCGCCGACCCCGGTGCCGACCCTCCAGCACCGTACCCACCATGGCCCCGCTGTCGTGTTCCAGCTCCATACGCAGAAAGCGGGTCTCGACCGTCGAGACCTTGGCGGAAGCGGGACCGCTCACACCGCGTAGCCGCCTCAGCAACTCGGGGAGCCGCGCCAGCAGCGGCAGCAGGAGGGGCAAGGCCAAGGCGAGCAGTTGACGTGCCGCCCCCAGAAGGACCAGCAGGAAGAGGCCAATCCCGGCCACGACTGCGGTCCAGCGCAGCACGCGCAGCACATCCCCAGGCGGAGCGTTGGCGAACCACCTCAAGGCCGCCAGAACGAGGATAAACAGGAAGAGCCCGGCCAGCAGCCACAGCAGCATGGCGCGCCCTCAGCTAGCGAACCTGGCGGGTAAGCTGCAGCAACTGCCCGCCTCGCTGACGGGAAAAATCGAGAAGCGCGTGCCGTCCCCCGCTGGCGAAAACGGCAACCGCCGACAAGAGATCACGAAGTTCTCGCGCAGAACCAGGGTCGAAGCGACAGCAAGCGCCGCCCGACAGCTTGGCAATCTGCTCAAAGGCGTGGCGTGCCGCCGGATCCTGTCCCTCATGGAAGACAAAGCAGGGCACCCCCAGAAGTCCCAGCTCACCGGCCAGGTGGCCCAGTTCATCGACATCCTCTTCCATCGAATCCCCGACGAAGACCAGGGCATCGACCTTGCGGCGCCTGCTTTCCTTCCCCGCGTGACGCAGAACCCGTGCAATCTGAGTGCGTCCGGCCAGACAGGTGACAGCGGTCATGGCCTGCAGGAGTCCCTTTCCGTCAGAATGCCACCTGCTTGCCTTGCACTCTCCAAAGCCCCGATAGAAGACAAGCTGGATATCGAGGCCTCCGACCTTGGCCGCCTCCCGAAACATCTCCCCCTGCAGATGCATGGCACTGTCCCAGGTCGGCTGGCGGCTGGCCGTGGCATCCAGAGCGAAGATCAGGCGCCCGCGCGTACCTGCCGCTCTGGCGGGCGACGGGGTCGCAGCCACCTGCTGCAGGAAGGATTCGACTTCGGAGCGGCCGGCAACTTTGCGCTGCTCGGCGTCCGCGCTGGGGAGCTTGTCCTTCTTGGTCATGCCTAGAAAGATAGGCGCAAGGGGAGCGCGGTGCCAGTCATCCCCGGCTGCCTTCGCCCTTCGAAACGGGAGGAAAGGTCCAGAGCGGCTTCGCCCGTTGGATGGGAATCCAGACGTTGCCGAGCAAAGGCCGTCCGCTCTAGAAGCTGGCTGCCTGCACGAAGCCTTCTTCAGCCCCCGTTTCCTCGCTGCCGAGCCCAATGGTGCGCAGCAGTTCGCGCACCTCCTGTCGGCCGGCGATGTGGCTCATGGTAAGGCCCTCGCCACCTTCTTTGAGGTCCAGAAGTGTCAGTCCCTTTGGAAAAAGCTCGCGAAAGATGACCCTTTCGCCGAAGCCCGGTGCAAGCCGGAAATTGATCCGCTTTGCGAGTTCCTCCAGCAGCCTGCCCACACGCTGCTTGTTGCGCGCATCGAGATGGGAAAGACGATTGCGCATCACGATCCAGTCGATCGGGCGGCCTCCCGCCTTGGCTCGGCGCAGCCGCTGCTCCCAAACCATCTGGGAATAGACGCTGGGGCCGAGAATGCGCGAACCTTCGGAGTCGATGCGAGCCAGCAGATCGAGATCGACGAAGGAGTCATTGAGCGGACTGATCAGAATGTCGGCCAACTTGTGGCCCTGGCGCGAGAGATGAGAATCCGAGCCGGGGGTGTCGATCACCAGGTAGTCACAGTGCGCAAGGTCAGCCACGGCCTGCTCCAGTGCCCCCACCTCTGCTGCTTCGGCCTCCGAGCGGTTGTCGGCCTCGGAGCGCTCCACCCTACGCAATTCCGGGTGAGGCAGCTTCAGGTTGTTCTGCTCGGCATAGGCGCGACGGTTTTCGGCATAGCGCGAAAGCGTTCCCTGGCGGGCATCGAGATCGATCACTCCGACGCTTCGCCCGCTACGCAACAAGGCGACCACCAGGTGCATCGCGCTGGTGGATTTGCCCGATCCACCCTTCTCGTTGCCGAGCACGATGATCCGCGCCGGCGCGGTGGGACGGCCGCTTTGACGAATCGAGGGATTCGGAGCGATCTGCACGTGTCTGAAACCTTTGCTGACGAGCGGCGGTCCTCGCTTACAGGAAAAGGCTGTGACTATAAAGAGGCGCTTCGCGTTACCTGATCTACTCGAACTCCACGATCTTCTGGTCGACGGACAGGCTGTCACCCGGCTTGGCGTGGATGGTCTTGACCGTCCCGTCGGCCAGCGCTCGCAGGACATTTTCCATCTTCATGGCCTCGACCACCGCCACTTCTTCACCCATCTTGACCTCCATCCCGACCTCGACCTTGAGGGAAACCAGCAACCCTGGCATCGGCGAGAGAACGAATTTGGAGAGGTCTGGGGGCTCCTTGACAGGCATCAGTGCCGAGAGCTCCGCCACCACCGGGCGCAAGACAGAGGCCTTTGTGATCGCTCCCTTGTGCAGGAGCAGAAGGTAGGGCCCGGAGCAGTCCACCTGCAGCGTCACCGGTCGGCCGTCCAACAAGAGGTGGGCCAGGGGCTGTCCCGGCCACCAATCGCCGGCAACGGTCACACTGGCTTCGCCCATGCTCGCACGAATAGCGTTATCCAGAGGTTCGACCGTCAGGGAGATCGGCTCGCGATCGAGCTCCACGACCAGATCCTGGGCCGTCAAGGGAGCGCCTCGCGCCTGGCGGCGTAGTTCGAGCAGTGCTGCCATGGCCGCCGTCTCCCGGCGCTCCTGATCGTCCAGCTGCCGTCCGGCAAAGCCGTCCGGGAACTCCTCCGCGATGAAGTCGGTGGAAAGTCGTCCTTCCTGGAAGCGCGGGTGCATCATCACGGCCGAGAGAAAGGCCATGTTGTGATCGATACCGCGAATATAGAAGCTGTCCAGAGCGTCCTGGTGGCGTTCGATGGCGGCATCGCGATCCGGACCCCAGGTCACCAGCTTGGCGATCATGGGATCGTAGTACATGGAGATCTCGGCACCTTCCGCGACGCCGGAATCCACCCTGACGCCCTCGGATTCGGGTGGTTCCTGATAGCGCCGCAGCCGCCCGATGGAGGGGAGAAAGCCGCGCGCCGGATCTTCCGCGTAGATCCGGGACTCTATGGCCCAGCCATCGCGCCGCAGCTCCTGCTGCCCGAACGGCAGCTTCTCACCGGCTGCGATCCGGATCATCCACTCGACCAGATCCAATCCCGTGATCATTTCGGTTACCGGATGCTCGACCTGGAGCCGGGTGTTCATCTCCAGGAAGTAAAAATTCCGCTCCTGATCGACAATGAACTCCACCGTGCCGGCGGAGCGATAGCCGACCGCCTGGGCCAGAGCGACCGCCTGTTCGCCCATCGCCGCTCGCGTGGCCTCGTCCAGGAAGGGCGACGGCGCTTCCTCGATGACCTTCTGATGTCGCCGCTGGATCGAGCATTCACGCTCCCAAAGATAGAGACAGTTACCATGACTGTCGGCGAGCACCTGGATCTCGATATGACGTGGCTGCTCGACATAGCGCTCGATGAAAACCCGCTCGTCGCCGAAGCTGCCGCGCGCTTCATTCTGCGCCGAGCGAAAGCCCTCGCGAACCTCCTTGGTGCTGTGGGCGATGCGCATGCCCTTGCCACCGCCACCGGCCGAAGCCTTGATCATCACCGGGAGACCAACTTCATCGGCGATCCGCACAGCTTCCTCGGCGTCAGCGATCTCGCCGATGTACCCGGGAACGGTGCTGACCTCAGCCTTCGCCGCGAGGCGCTTGGATTCGATCTTGTCACCCATGGCGGCGATGGCCGGGGCCGGCGGGCCTATGAAGACAAGGCCGGCTGCTTCGACTGCCTCGACGAAAGCCGCGCGCTCGGAAAGAAAACCAAAACCGGGATGGATCGCCTGCGCGCCGGTTTCCCTGGCCGCGGCGATGATCCGATCCCCGAGCAGATAGCTTTCCGCAGCCGCGGCGCCACCGATGTGCACTGCTTCATCGGCCATGCGCACATGCAGCGCGTCGGCATCGGCTTCGGAATAGACGGCGACCGTGGCAATGCCCAACCGCCGACAGGTGCGGATGATACGGCAGGCGATTTCGCCGCGGTTGGCGATAAGAATTTTGTCGAACAAGCTTGCGCCCCCTCGGAAACGGCTTAAGCGTTTAGAACCGAGGGACCGGGCGCTGTCAACGTTCAGGCAGCAGGTTCCCCTCGAGCGGAACGAGCTCCCGGCGGTCACTCCGCTCATCCGGCCGAAAGACGAGAGAGGCAGACACTATGCCCGATCCGATTTCCTGGGCCTTCTCATGGCCCTATCTCCTGAGCGCTGCGGTAGCGGGCTATCTGCTGGGCTCCATCCCCTTCGGCCTCCTTCTCACTCGTCTCGCCGGCTTCGGGGACGTGCGCCGCATCGGCTCTGGCAACATCGGTGCGACCAATGTCCTGCGCACCGGCAACAAGCCGCTGGCTGTGGCGACGCTGCTGCTCGATGGAGGCAAGGGGGCCGCCGCTTTTCTCCTGGCAGGCCTCTGGGGACCCGACACGGCGCTGGCAGCTGGTCTCGCGGCAGTACTGGGTCACCTCTTTCCGGTCTGGCTGCGCTTTCGGGGCGGCAAGGGCGTCGCGACGACCATCGGCACACTACTGGCCGCAGCCTGGCCACTTGGTCTTGCGACCTGCACGGTCTGGCTCCTGGTCGCGGCGACCACGCGCTATTCCTCCCTGGCAGCACTGCTTTCACTCGCCGCTGCACCGCTGCTGGCGTGGTGGATCATCGGCGACCTTCAGCTTGTGGAATTCGCAGCCATCCTGGCCGTGCTGGTCTGGCTGCGGCACGGCGACAACATCCGGCGCCTGCTGCGTGGCGAAGAAGCGAAGATCGGCCGCCGACGTTCGAAAAGTGTCTGAAGCGGCGGGATCTCTTTCTTTGTTCAGCCCTTGCTCTTGTGCTCGGGCTTGCCCTTGCGCTTGGTGGAGGCCATTTCCTCCAGTTCCTCCTCGCTCATGGAGCGATACATGTCCTTTGCCGCGCCTTGCAGATCACCCACCTTGGTTTCTCCGCGCTTGGCTGAAAGTGCTGCCCCCGCCGCCTTCTGCTGCGCCTGGGATTTGGCTGGCATCGTTATCTTCCATCTTTCCTGTGCAAACCTGCTTGCATGATGCCGGCGCTGGCCAAAGGTTCCCTTGATGGCGGAAACTTCCGAATATTCTGCCCAGGACACGCCCGGTGAAAGTGTCGGCCCCCTGCTGATTGCGCGGGGCGTGCGGGGCAAAAGCCACAGCATCGCGGCGCTGCTCTTGCTGCCACCCGACGACGACCCGCCGCCACTTTATCCAGGCGAGGGCCGGCCGCTGGCGCCCTGCCTGCTGGCGCGCGGCAAGCGCGCGATCTGGCGTTACGATTTCGTTCTCTCCCCCGACGCACCCCACTACCGCTTGGGCCAGCAGCTATACCCGGTTGCCCTGCCCGCTGCTGGGCAGACGCGCGTCGCCTTCGTCTCCTGCAATGGTCAGGAGGAAGGTGACCTGACCCGCCCGGAAGTAGAGCGCAATGCCCTCTGGTATGAGCTGCAGCGCGAGCACGAGAAGTCACCCTTTCACCTCATGCTCCACGGTGGGGATCAGCTTTATGCGGACCCGGTGTGGGAATGCCACCCGCAGCTTGCACAGTGGCAGGAGCTCTCAAGACGGGAAAAGCAACGGCAGCCCTTTACCGATGAAATACGCCGGGCCGCCTTCGACTTCTACCTCGAGCGCTACAGTTTGGTATATGCACAGCCTCCGACCGCCTGGCTGCTGGCACGGATTCCCTCGCTCATGATCTGGGACGATCATGACATCTTCGACGGCTGGGGCAGCCATCCGAACTGGTTCCTCAACACCCCGACTGCGTCCGGGCTCTTCCAGGTCGCGCGGGAAGCTTTTTGCCTGCTTCAGCTCGCCGCCCCGGCCACGGAGGCGCCTGAGGGCGCGCTCAATCCGACGCGCCGTTCACTCGGGTGGCGCTGTCGCTTTCCCGACTTTACCGTCATCGCGCCGGATCTGCGCTCGGAGCGACGCCCTGATCAGGTCATGGGGGCCGCGGGCTGGAGAGGCTTCCGTCAGGCAATGGAAGCGGAACCCGACGGCAGGCGCATTCTGCTGCTGTCGAGCGTTCCGACCCTTGGGCCACGCCTGTCCTGGATCGAGGCCTGCATCGGCATCGTCCCGAAACTGCGCGCATTCGAAGACGATCTGCGTGATCAGTGGCAAAGCCGTCATCACCGGGAGGAGTGGACGCGCTACCTCGCCTTCCTGGAGCAGCAGGCCAATGCGCGCCGGCAACGCATCACGCTGCTTTCAGGGGAGATCCACCTCGCGACCCGCGCGGAAATGCAACTGGCCAGTGGACAGCTGCATCAGCTCGTGGCCTCGGGAATCGCCCACCCCCCGCCGCCGCAGGCCTACGCCCGTGGCCTGGGGATGCTCGCGAGCCTGGGACAAGCTCCTCTGCCAGGTCGTCCGATCCAGCTGCTTCCGCTTCCTGGCCAGCGCCGGATCTATAGCGCCGAGCGTAACTTTCTGCTGCTCGACCAAAGGCATCCAGGGTATTGGGAGGCCACCTGGTACCTTGAAGAATCGGGCTGGACGCCCCCTCTCGCAATCTGACGACGGTTCGCCCGCTGCAGGCGGGCGAGAAGCACCTACTTCGAAGTTGCTGTCTTGAGAGGCAATCTCCCTGTGCGTAGGGGGTAACCTGCTTGATCCTGCGGTTTATGCAATCAACGCTAGCGCATGGATCGGCAAGCGCACGTTTCACTTTCTGCTGAGGAACGCCTCGCACGCCTGCGGCTGGCACGCTGCGAGCGGGTCGGCCCCGTTACCTTCCGCCAGCTGCTCGAGCACTTCGGCAGCGCGGAAAAGGCGCTGGAGGGGCTGCCGGAGCTGAGCCAGCGCGGCGGAGGAAGGCCGATCAGGCCTTATCCTGTGGAGAAGCTGGAAGCGGAGTGCGCTCGCCTTGAAAAGCTGGGCGCCTCGCTTCTCGTCTTCGGCGATCCGGACTATCCCGCGCCCCTCGCGGCCGTAGCGGACGCTCCCCCAAGCCTGTCCTATTGCGGCGAGCTCTCTCTGCTCCAGCGCACCGCGATTGCAGTGGTGGGCGCCCGCAATGCTTCTGCCAACGGCCGCAGTCTGGCTCGACGCCTCGCCCGTGATCTGGCAGCTGAGGGCCTTCTCGTCGTCTCGGGACTGGCCCGGGGAATCGATGCGGCGGCCCATGAGGGTGCGCTGGCCGGCGGCACCGCAGCGGTTCTCGCTGGCGGCATCGACTACATCTACCCGGCCGAGAACCGGGAACTCCACCAGGCCATTGCTGAGCAAGGTGTGCTGCTGGCCGAACTACCTCCCGGCCAACAACCGCAGGCGCGACACTTTCCCAGGCGCAACCGCATCATCTCGGGGCTAAGCCTCGCTGTGCTTGTGGTCGAAGCCGCTCCGCGTTCTGGATCTCTGATCACCGCGCGGCTCGGCGCGGAGCAGGGCCGAGAGGTTCTTGCCGTGCCAGGCTCGCCCCTCGACCCACGGGCGCGCGGCTGCAACGAGCTTCTTCGGAACGGTGCGACCCTCATCCAGTCCGCGGAGGATGTACTCGAAGCGCTCGATGGTCCCCTGGCGCCGAAGCGGTCCTTTTCGGCTCCACCACTCGAGCCCTACGAGGAGCGCGAAGCGGACGAAAGCGAACTCGAAGCGGCGCGCCGACAGCTACGTGAGCTGCTATCCCCTGCGGCGGTTCCGGTTGACGAAGTCCTCCGGCAGTGCCAAGTCTCGACACCAGTGGCCCGCCTCGTGCTCCTTGAAATGGAGCTGGCTGGTATCCTCGAACGTGTCCCGGGAAATCGTGTGGCCTTGGCCCCGGACCCCGGTTGAGTATCTGCCCGACCTTGCCTTGGGCAGTTCTGCCCATGGAGCACCATAGATAGACCCATGCAGGTCGTTGTCGTCGAATCCCCCGCCAAAGCCAAGACCATCAACAAGTATCTGGGCAAGGACTTCGAGGTCCTCGCCAGCTATGGGCATGTGCGCGATCTCCCCTCGAAGGACGGCTCGGTGAAGCCCGAGAACGACTTCGACATGGAATGGACCGTCGACGAGCGGGGGGAAAAGCGACTGCGTGACATCGCTCGCGCGGTCAAGGGCGCAAAGCAGCTTTACCTCGCCACCGACCCGGATCGTGAAGGCGAGGCCATCTCCTGGCACATCGTCGAGGAGCTCTATCGCCGTCGCGCCTTGAAGAAGGACGTTCCCGTCAAGCGCGTGGTCTTTCACGAGATCACCAAAGCAGCGGTCCAGGAAGCCTTCAAACACCCCCGCGACCTGAATCGAGAGCTGATAGAGGCCTATCTCGCCCGTCGTGCCCTGGACTACCTGGTCGGCTTCAACCTCTCGCCAGTGTTATGGCGCAAGCTTCCAGGCAGCCGCTCGGCCGGGCGTGTCCAGTCGGTCGCCTTGCGTCTGATCAGCGAGCGCGAGGCGGAAATCGAGGACTTCAAGCCTCAGGAATATTGGTCGCTCACCGCCGAGATGGAGTCGCCGAGCAAGGCCAGCTTCCGCGCCCGCCTCAGCCAGCTCGAGGGGGAAAAGATCGACCGCCTGTCCCTCGGCAATGAAGGCGCAGCCAAGCATGCGGAGCAGGTCGTTCGGGAAGCCGGGCATTATCAGGTGCTTTCGGTCGACCGCAAGCAGGTACGGCGCCACCCGGCTCCGCCTTTCACCACGTCGACCCTGCAGCAGGAGGCCTCTCGCAAGCTCGGCTATGGGGCCACTCGGACCATGCGGCTGGCCCAGAATCTCTATGAGGGTCGTGAATTCGACGGCGAGACGGTGGGCCTGATCACCTACATGCGCACCGACGGGCTCGGCATGTCCAACGAGGCGATCGGCAGTGCGCGCGATGTCATCGCGCAGCAGCACGGGGACGCCTACCTGCCGCAATCGCCGCGACGCTACAAGACGAAAGCGAAAAACGCCCAGGAAGCACACGAACCTATCCGCCCCACCGACTTCCGGCGGACGCCGGCGCAGATGCGGCGCTACCTGTCGGATGAGGAAGCCCGTCTTTATGAACTGATCTACCTGCGCGCCCTGGCAAGCCAGATGGAAAGCGCGCGGCTGGAACAGGTAGCGGTCGATATCGCCGTTGGAGACGGCCGGACCCTGTTGCGTGCCACCGGACAGGTGCAGCTGTTCGACGGCTTTTTGAAGCTCTACCAGGAGGGCCGCGACGACGAGGCGGAAGAGGAAGGTCAGTCACGCCTGCCACAACTCGAGAAGGGCCAGGACCTGCAGCTTCGTGATGTCGTCACGGAGCAGCACTTCACCCAACCTCCGCCGCGCTATTCGGAAGCCAGCCTGGTGAAGAAGCTGGAAGAACTCGGGATCGGACGTCCTTCGACCTATGCATCGATCCTCCAGGTTCTCCAGGACCGTGACTACGTGCGCCTGGAGAAGAAGCGCTTCATCCCGGAAGACCGCGGCCGCATGGTGACCGCCTTCCTGAGTTCCTTCTTCCGTCAGTATGTGGAATACGACTTCACCGCCCAGCTGGAGGAGCAGCTCGACGACATCTCCGGCGGGCGGGAAAACTGGAAGGAGGTGCTGCGGCGCTTCTGGGAGGCTTTTTCGAAGGCGGTGGAGGAAACCAAGGGGCTGCGGATCGCGGAAGTGATCGACGCGCTCGATGAGGATCTGGGGCCCCACTTCTTCCCGGGGAACCCCGATGAACCCGACAAGGATCCACGCGCCTGCCCCTCTTGTGGAAATGGAAGGCTAGGCCTGCGAATCGGCAAGACTGGCGGCTTCATTGGCTGTTCCAACTATCCGGAATGCCGCTATACGCGTCCCCTGGCGATCGTCGACGGCGAAAAGGGCGATCTTGGCGGAGAGCCCAGAGTTCTCGGCAAGGATCCGGACTCCGGCCTCGAGGTGTCACTGCGCAAGGGCCCCTACGGCGTCTACGTGCAGCTCGGCGAAGCGCAGGAGAAGGGGGAAAAGCCGAAGCGCTCCTCCCTGCCGCCCAACCTTCCGCCGGATCAGCTCGATCTGCAGCGCGCGCTTGCCCTGCTCGCCCTGCCGCGCGGTCTGGGCAGTCACGAGGGCGAAGAGGTCACGGCGGGGATCGGCCGCTTTGGACCCTACGTTCGCAAGGGCAAAACCTACAAATCGATTCCGGCGGACGAAGACGTGCTGACCATCGGCCTGAACCGCGCCGTCGACCTGCTGGCACAGAAGCAGCAAAGGGGCGCCAGCGCCCTCAAGACACTGGGGGAGCATCCGGACGGCGGGGAGGTGACGCTCCATTCGGGCCGCTATGGGCCCTATGTGAAGCACGGCAAGATAAACGCCACCTTGCCGAAAGGCCGGGAGCCAGAGAGCATCACTCTCGAGGAAGCTCTGGAACTGATCGCGGCGAGAGCCGCGAAAGTGGGAAGCAAGAGCCGGAAGGCGGCGCCAAAGCGGAAAACGGCGCCCAGGAAGAAGGCATCGGGATAGGAAGCCAGGGCGCCGGTCGCTCTTTCACTACTTCCGGCCCAGGAGATTTCTCATTCCAGCAGGATCAAGCATCCTCGTGGGGCAGCCAGGGGATGCGGGCGAATTCCACCCCTTCTTCGACGAGGGCTTCCGCGTCTTCGGGAGTCGTTTCGCCATAGATGCCGCGGGCTTCGGCCTCGCCGTAGTAGATCCGCCGCGCTTGCTCGGCGAAATCATCTCCCACGTAGTCGCAATTCTCTTCAACCGTGCGCCGCAGCTGCTGCAGCAGCGCGCGCACCTGCTCGGCCTGAGGGACGAGCGTACGCTGCTGCGGAGGCGGCGGCGCTTCGGCGGGCGTAGCGACGGCAGCCTCGGCTTGCGCGCGACCCAGCCGCGGCGTCATGAGCGACTTCTCCACCGCCGTGGAGGCGCAATGTGGACAGCTGACGTTACCGGAGCGGCTGAGCGCATCGAAAGCCTGGGAATCGCGAAACCAGGATTCGAAGCCATGACCGTTTTCACAGCGAAGAGCGTAGCGGATCATCTGAAATCTTGTACAAGTTGCCTGACTAGCTGCTAGATGGCATCGCCATGGCCACAAGTAAAGACCACCGACCCTTCGCCCGCGCCCGGCTGGCTTCCCCTTCCCCCTCCGCCTGGATCACCCGCTTTCTGCCCCTCCTGCCGGCCGGATCGCGGATCCTCGACCTGGCCTGTGGCAGCGGACGCCATCTCAGGCTGCTTCACGCTCTGGGATATCGTCTTACCGGCGTCGACCGGGATCTGACTGCACTGGAAGATCTGCAGGGCAAGGAAAGTATAGAACTTCTGCAAGCCGACCTGGAGGATGATTCCCCCTTCCCCCTGACCGGCCGGCAATTCGAGGGAGTCATCGTCACAAACTACCTTCATCGCCCCCTGTTGCCGGGCCTGATGGCCCTGGTGGCGCCCGGCGGCCTGCTGCTTTATGAGACCTTCGCCGTGGGCAACGAACGCTTCGGCCGACCGAGCAATCCTGACTTTCTGCTTCAGCCCGGCGAACTGCTGGCGGCCGTTGCCGGCCAGCTGCAGGTCGTGGCCTATGAGCATGGGGAGGTGACGGTGCCTCGACCGGGCGTGGTTCAACGCATCGCCGCCCGGCGCGAGCGCGGCTGTTCCGGCAAATGACCTGATCAGACGAATCGGCCTGAGCAGGACAGATGATTGCCAGGTCGGCGCCATTTGTCTTATGCGATAAAGGCTCGTGCGCCCCATCTTCTGGCGCAGAGGATGGAGCGTCACAACTTGGAAGACTTTCTGGTTCATTGGCTGGAGATCGGCGGTCTCTTCGCGCTTGCGGGCGTGATGGCCTCGGAGCGCTTCCTGCCGATCCTGCCCTCCTACGCGGTCCTTGCCCTCGGTGGCATCGCCGCCGCCGGCGGCGCTTATGATGTCAAGCTTGCCATCGCGGCAACCACCCTGGGCTCCTTCCTCGGCAGCCTGGGATGGTACGGGGTCGGCTATGCGGTGGGCCCCGACCGTGTCGGCGGCTTCATCGCCCGGCGCGGTCGCTGGTTCGGCCTCACCCGGAGTGTCTATGACCGCGCCGCCGCGGCCTACCGCCGCCACAGCCAGCTGCTTCTGGTCTTCAGCCAGCTGGTTCCGACGGTTCGGATCTTTGCCACCTTCCCAGCCGGGGTCCTGCGGGTACCGGCAGCCAGCATCCTGCTCCCCACCCTCCTCGGCACCCTTGGCTGGAATGGCTCCTTCATCCTCGCTGGCTACTTCC
>Ga0079225_10000172_pt1 | contig 33653 bp, 32 predicted proteins | sample Poulit2012_FD_76344 | JGI IMG/M metagenome (GOLD analysis project Ga0079225, IMG submission 76344) | Agricultural soil microbial communities from Georgia to study Nitrogen management - Poultry litter 2012 | ecosystem: Environmental > Terrestrial > Soil > Agricultural land | place: USA: Georgia... | reverse complement strand
CAGGCCGGCCCACAACCCGGTACGGGTCAGGCCGCGTTCGGCCTCGACTACCCGTTCCCGGGACACCGCGGACCAACCGGCAACGGTATGGGGCACCTGACAGACCCTGGCCAGGTGCTCCCCGAGCCGTTCGGCGGCGCCGGGGGTGATGTCAGGTACCGGGGCCGACTGGCTGATCACCCGGTGGAACAACCCCTGGGCACTCGGAGTCACCAGCAGGCTCAGCGCCGCTGCGGCACCAGCGCTTTGCCCGGCCACGCACACCCGGCCGGGGTCACCACCGAAGGCGGCAATGTTCTCCTGGACCCAGCCCAGGGCCGCGATCCAGTCCAACATCGCCCGGTTGTCCGGTGCATCGGGGATATGCCCGAAACCCTCGAACCCGAGCCGGTAACTGATCGCCACGGTGACCACCCCGCGCCGGGCGAAGCGAGTGCCGTCAAACCACGCGCTACCGGGTGCACCCCCGACGAAGCTGCCGCCGTGGATCCACACCTGGACCGGCGCCAGCGCCGCCGGCTGGAGGTCAGGGGTGAAGATATTCAGGTTCAGCCGCTCCGTCCCGGGCACTGGATGCTCCGGGATGGAGTGGGTCTCACCCTCCGGGCCCAGCGTGGGTGTGGGCCCGTCGGTGAAGGCGTCCCTGGGCTCGGTCCAGCCCCGGTGCGGGACCGGTTCAGCGAAGCGCAGGACGCCCACCGGGGCGGCCGCGTACGGGATCCCGCGGAAGACGTCAGCGCCCGCCTTGCGTAGCCCGCGGACCGGGCCGTAGCTGGTGTGCACGACGCCGGTGACCGGCCCTGGTTCCCCCATCGGGCAATCCTCCTGGTTGGTATGCCGCATGGCCACGTCGCTGCCGGCCCCTCGGGCAGCACCGGGTAGCCTCAGATCTTACGCAATCGGATCCGGGCCAGCCGGTGGTCGCGGTCCTTGGACAGCACCAGTGTCGCCCGGCCCCGGGTGGGCAACACGTTCCGGACCAGGTTCGGTTCGTTGATCGCCGACCAGATCTGCAACGCCTTCTCCCGCGCCTGGTCATCATCGAGGTCGGCATACCGGTGGAAGTAGGAGTCGGTATCGGCGAACGCAGTACGCCGCAAGCGGCCGAACCGTTCGACGTACCAATCCCGGATATCACTGGTCTCGGCGTCGATATAGATCGAGAAGTCGAAGAAGTCACTGACTACCAGCGACGGTTCTCCATCGGCGCTGAGGCGAGCCGGCGCCAGCACGTTCAGCCCCTCCACGATCAGCACATCGGGGCGGCGGATCACGATCTGCCGGTCCGGGACGATGTCGTAGGTCAGGTGGTCGTACACCGGTGCGGTGACCGCCTCGGCCCCGCCCTTGATATCGGCGAGGAAGTCGAGCAACGCCCGCCGGTCGTAGGACTCGGGGAACCCTTTGCGCTGCAGCAGCCCGCGCCGCTCCAGCTCGGCGTTCGGGTACAGGAACCCGTCGGTGGTGACCAGCTCCACCCGGGGCGTCTCCGGCCAGCGGGCCAGCATCTCCCGCAGTACCCGGGAGGCAGTGGACTTGCCGACCGCCACTGAACCGGCCACCCCGATGACGAACGGTGTGGGGCCGGTCTGCTCGCTGAGGAAGGTGCCGGTGGCGGCACGCAGCTTCTGGGAGGAGGTGACGTACAGGTTCAGCAGCCGCGACAGCGGCCGGTAGGCGGTGTCCACTTCGTCCAGGTCGATCGGATCGCCGAGGCCGCGCAGGTTGTCCACGTCGGCGGCGGTCAGTGGCAGCGGAGTCGACGCCGACAGCCGGCTCCAGCTGGTGCGATCGAACTCCACGTAGGGGTTCGGCGTCTGGTCGGCGGAGCCGTGCAGTTCGGCGATCTCTGGTTGTGCCACGGCACCATTTTCTCACTCCTGGCCAGTACGAGGTGACTGATGCCGCCAGCCATCGAGCCGCAGTAGCCACATCGACCTCGGGTGTGACCCAGGTGTGAGCCAGATGTGAGGTGGCCCGGGAAGAGTGCTACTCACCGGTCCGATGAGCGACCGGTAAGCATCGAACAAGGAGAGAGTCTCATGAGCAAAACCCGCGTAAGCGCAATCGGATTGGCCACCGCTCTGGGCGTCGGCCTCTTCGCGTCATCCGCCGCAGCTGCGGAAACCACCGAGGAATTCGACCCGCAGTTCATCTTCAGTGACGATGCCGGCGTGCAGTGGATCTTCAGCGATGACCACGGCGATGAGGCCGGCGTGCAGTGGATCTTCAGCGATTACCACGGCGACGAGGCGGGCGCGCAGTGGATCTTCAGCGTCGACGAGTGGTACTGACGCCGGGGAAAACTGTGATGGCTCGGCGAATGGCCACCTGCCTCTGAGCCGATCCACCCAGGCCCCGGTTGGTGGGCGGCGGCACGCTGCGCCCACCAACCGGGCCTTCGCCCCGTAGTACCGGCGGGCGCACGTCGAAGGCCCCCCACAGTTACAGTGTCTGATATGTGCGGAATAGTCGGCTACGCAGGTCCCGCCGCTGCCGGTCAGCGCCCACTGGAGGTGGTGCTGGAGGGCCTGAGCCGGTTGGAGTACCGCGGCTATGACTCCGCCAGAATCGCCCTGGCCGGCCCGGACGGCCTGACCACGGCGAAGAAAGCCGGCAAACTGGCCAATCTGCTCGAGGAGATCCAGACCAGCTCGATACCCGCGGCGATCTCCGGCATCGGGCACACCCGGTGGGCCACCCACGGTGCTCCCACCGACGTCAACGCCCACCCGCACACCGCGGCCGATGGCGCGCTGGCAGTGATCCACAACGGCATCATCGAGAACTTCCAGGCGCTGCGCGCCGAACTCCTCGATCAGGGCATCACCCTGGTCTCCGAGACCGACACCGAGGTCGTCGCTCACCTGCTTGCCTCGGCCTACGCCACCCACCAGGACCTGACCGAGGCGATGCGCGCCACGGTGGGCCGCCTGGACGGGGCCTTCACCCTGCTGGCAGTGCACGCCCGCGAGCCCGGCACCGTCGTCGGCGCACGGCGTAACTCTCCGTTGGTGATCGGTCTGGGTGAGGGGGAGAACTTCCTCGGCTCGGACGTCTCGGCGTTCATCGCCGCCACCAGGGAGGCGATGGAGGTGGACCAGGACCAGATCGTCACCATCACCGCTGAGACGGTCCGGGTGATCGACACCTCCGGAGCCGAGGTCACGCCCCGGCGATACACGGTGGACTGGGACGCCGACGCCGCGGTCAAGGGCGGCTTCGACACCTTCATGGCGAAGGAGATCCACGACCAGCCCCAGGCGGTAGCCGACACTCTGCGCGGACGGATCGGCCTGGATGGACGGCTCCGCCTGAATGAGATGCACATGAGCGAGGCGGTGCTACGGGCGGTGGACAAGATCGTCGTCGTCGCCTGCGGCACCGCCGCCTACGCCGGTCACGTGGCCAAGTACGCCATCGAACACTGGTGCCGAATCCCGGTGGAGGTGGAGCTGGCCCACGAGTTCCGGTACCGCGACCCGGTGGTCAGTGAGAAGACCCTGGTGGTCGCGATCTCCCAGTCCGGGGAGACGATGGACACCATCATGGCGATCCGGCACGCCCGGGAGCAGGGCGCGAAGGTGCTGGCGATCGTGAACACACACGGGTCGACCATTGCCCGCGATGCCGACGCGGTGCTTTACACCCACGCCGGCCCGGAGGTGGCGGTCGCCTCCACCAAGGCGTTCCTGGCCCAGATCACCGCCTGCTACCTGCTCGGGTTGTATTTGGCTGAACGGCGCGGAAACAAGTTCCCCGACGAGATCGCCGAGGACCTGTCCCAGTTGCAACAGCTGCCGGAGAAGGTGCAGCGGATGATCGACGCCGAGGAGCAGGTCCGGGCGGTGGCCGAGCAGATGAAGGATGAGGGCACGGTGCTCTTCCTGGGCCGGCACGTGGGCTTCCCGGTAGCGATGGAGGGGGCGCTGAAACTCAAGGAGCTGGCCTACATCCACGCTGAGGGATTCGCCGCCGGGGAACTCAAACACGGCCCGATCGCGCTGATCGAGCCCGGCCAGCCGGTCTTCGTGATCGTGCCCTCCCCGCGTGGGCGGGACGCACTGCACGCCAAGGTGATCTCCAATATCTCCGAGATCCGCGCCCGCGGAGCCAAGACCCTGGTGATCGCCGAGGATGAGGATGATGAGGTGCTTCCGTTCGCCGATGAGGTGTTCCGGATACCGCAGACCCCCGTGCTGATGGCCCCGCTGGTAGCCGTGGTGCCGTTGCAGATCTTCGCCGCCGCGTTGGCCGGTGCCAAGGGACTGGATGTGGACCAGCCCCGCAACCTGGCCAAGTCAGTCACGGTCGAATAAGGCGCCGTGATCATCGGAGTGGGCATCGACGTGGTCGACGTCGGACGGTTTCTGGAGACGTTGGAGCGGGCCCCGCGGCTGCGCCAGCGGTTGTTCACCCCGGTCGAACGGGAGTTGCCGGCCGCGTCGTTGGCGGCCCGGTTCGCGGCCAAGGAGGCGATCGCCAAGGCCATGGGGGCACCGGTGGGGATGCGCTGGCAGGACGCCACAGTGCACCGGATCGCCGGCGGCCCGCCGCAGGTGGAGTTGCGCGGCACCGTCGCGGTGGCCGCCGAGCGGCTCGGCATCACGACCTGGCACCTGTCCATCTCTCACGACGCCGGGATCGCCTCGGCGATGGCGGTGGCTGGGCGATGATCGCCGGTTACGACACCGCCGCGATCAGGGCCGCTGAGGAACCGGTGCTGGCCGAGGGGGCGGCGCTAATGGGGCAGGCCGCGTTCGCGATCGCAGTGCGCATCACCGCGGTGCTGCGCTCCCGGCACGGTCAGGTGTCCGGGGCGCGGGTGCTGGTGCTGGTCGGCGGCGGGAACAACGGCGGGGACGGACTGTACGCCGCTGCCCATCTGCGCCGCCGCGGTGTCGGCATCACCGCCGCAGTGCTGCACGAGCGGGCCCACGCCGGCGGTCTGGCCGAGGCCCGGGCGGCCGGGGTGCCGATCTGTCATCTGGGCGGGCGCCTCAGCGACACCGGTGCGGCGCAGTTGGCTGATCTGGCCGGCGCCGCGGACCTCTGGATCGACGCACTCGCCGGTATCGGAGTGCAGGGCGGCTTGCGCGGCGCGGCCGGCCAGGCCGTGGCCGTCCTGAGCCAGCTGCGGGCCGGCAGGCAGCACGCCGGCAGGCAGCACGCCGGCAGGCAGCACACCGGCGACGCGGCATCGGCGCCCGGATCCGGCAGGTCGCTGGCCGGCGGAGGCGCTGCAGCGGGCCCCGCGCGCCCGCCGCTGGTGGTGGCCGTGGACACCCCCAGCGGCATCAGCGCCGATCCGGGCCCGGTACCGGGCCAAGTGCTCAGCGCCGACCTCACCCTGACCATCGGTGCCCATAAGGCCGGGCTGTTGCTGCCCCCGGGCGCGGCCCGCGCCGGCCGGGTGGAGGTGCTCGAGCTACCCGGGTTGCCCCCCGCGGCGTTCTCCGCTCACGCCCCAGCGATCCAACGCCTCAGCGGAGCCGACGTCGCGGCCATCTGGCCCCTACCCGGACCGGACGACCACAAATACCGCCGCGGGGTGGTCGGTGTGGCCGCCGGCTCACAACGCTTTCCCGGCGCCGGTGTGCTGTGCACCGCCGGGGCGCTGGGTGTCGGCGTGGGTATGGTGCGCTACCTCGGGTCGGCTGCCGCCGCCCAGCACGTCGTAGGGGCCTACCCCGAGGTGGTGACCGACCCCGGGCGGGTCCAGGCGATCGCCGTGGGCTCCGGGCTGGGTGAGGGCAGCGAATTGGCGACGGCCCTGACCCACGCCCGTCAGGTGCACGGCTGGACCGATGACACCGATGCTGACCTGGCCCGGCCCGCCCCCGAACAAGGGGCGGGGGTGTGGGACGCCGGTGCCCTGCCCCACCTGCCCCACCACGCGGGTGTGGTCGGCCGGCAGCGCATCGTGGCCACCCCGCACGCCGGAGAGCTGGCCGATCTGCTCACCCGGCGCGGCATCGAGACCGACCGGGACCAGGTCGAGGCCGACCCCTGGCACTGGGCCCGGCGCGCGAGTGAGGTCACTGGCGCCACTGTGCTGCTCAAGGGCAGCATTACCGTGGTGGCCGGCCCCGACGGCACCGGGTACGCCCAGGAGAATGGCACTAACTGGATGGCGACCGCCGGCACCGGCGATGTCCTGGCCGGGGTGCTCGCAGCGATGCTCGCCCAGGCAACACCGGCAGTGCCGACCACCACGATCGCCGCCGCCGCGGCTCTGGTACACGGCCGGGCCGGGCAACTGGCTTCCGCTGGTGGGCCGCTGCGCGCGGGCGCACTGGCTGCGGCCATCCCCGCGGCGGTGCGCTCAGTGCTGACGGAGGATGGCTGATGAAGGACGCAGGTGGAGGGCGAGGGGCGGACTTGCCGCATTGAACCCCGCGGCGCTGGCAGACTGGGCCGGTGAGCAACTTCCCCGCGCGAATCCTGGTGGACCTGGCTGCCGTGCGCGCGAACGTGCACCGGTTGCGCCGGGGCGCCCCGGGCGCTGAGGTGATGGCCGTGGTCAAGGCCGATGCCTATGGTCACGGGCTGTTGCCCGTCGCCCGGGCCGCAGTTCAGGCGGGGGCCGGCTGGTTGGGTGTCGCCCAGCTGAATGAAGCTCTCCGATTGCGGGCCGACGGCCACACGGTCCCCATCCTGGCCTGGTTGTATGGCCCCGGGGCCGCACTGGACCAGGCTTTGCAGGCCGATATCGACCTATCCGTGGGTGCCCACTGGGCCCTGGCCGAGGTGCTCGCCGCCGCCAGGCAGACCGGACGCACCGCCCGGGTACATTTGAAGGTGGACACCGGGATGGGCCGCAGCGGGCTGCCACTTCCCGCCTGGCAGGACCTGTTAACGGAAGCACTCAGGGCCCAGGCATCGGGGGCGATCAACATCGTGGGGGTGTGGTCCCACCTGGCTCGTGCCGATGAACTGGACCGCTCCAGCGTGCAGGACCAGATCGAACTCTTCGACGAGGCCGTGCGCCACGCCGAAGCAGGCGGCGCCGATATCGAGCTGCGGCACCTGGCCAACTCTGCCGGGATGTTGTTGGAGCCGCAGACCCACTACGACCTGGTTCGCCCCGGCCTGGCCGTCTACGGCTTGAATCCCGCCCCCGAGGTTCGTGATGACCCGGCTTTCGACCTGGTGCCGGCAATGCGCGTGGAGGCTGACGTGCTGCTGGTCAAGGACGTTCCGGCTGGCTATGGCGTCTCCTACGCCCATACCTACACCACCCCGTCGCAGACCGTGCTGGGTGTGATCGGCATGGGATATGCCGACGGTGTCCCGCGACACGCCTCCAACACCGGACCGGTGCAGGTGGGCCGGCGCCGGGTGCAGATTGCCGGGCGGGTCTGCATGGATCAGACGGTGTTGGACCTGGGACCGGGGGCCGACCTCACCGAAGGGCAGATCGCGGTCCTGTTCGGATCCGGAGCAGGTGGGGAGCCCACCGCCCAGGACTGGGCTGATGCGGTGGGCACCATCAACTACGAGATTGTCGCCCGGATCGGCCCGCGGATCCCAAAGACTTACCTGAACGAATGACGCACACCTCCGATGACGCCCGCGACGGCGAACAACCACACCCCGAGCCCGCCCCCGCCTGGCAGGTGCAGGTCGACCTGCCCACCGCGGCCGCCACCACCGACCTCGGCTGGCGTCTGGCCGCCCAGGTGCGCGCCGGGGACCTGATCGTGCTCAGCGGCGGCCTGGGCGCGGGCAAAACGACCCTGACCCAAGGCATCGGCGCCGGCCTGAACGTCCGCGGGCAGGTGGCCTCACCCACGTTCATCATCGCCCGCTCCCATCGGGGCCCGGCGTCCGGCCCGGGGCTGGTGCACGTGGATGCCTACCGATTGGCGTCACTGGCCGAAGTCGATGACCTGGACCTGGACACCTCGATGGCCGAATCGGTGACCGTGGTGGAGTGGGGAACCGGGTTCGTGGAGGAGCTGGCCGCCGCCCGGCTGGAGATCGAGCTGCTCCGCACCCGAGGTGCCCAGCCCACCGGCGAGCCCGGCAGTGACGAACCCCGCACCGCACAGATATCTGCCTACGGCTCCCGCTGGGCAGGTATCGACCCCACGGAGGTCACCGGATGAACCCCGATCTGATCTTGGCCTTGGACACCTCCAGCGATGCCGGTGTGGCGTTGTACCGCGACGGTCAGGTACTCAGCGCCCGGCGCAGCGGCACCGACCGCCGGCACGCCGAGACCTTGATCCCGATGGTCCAAGACTCCCTGGCCGAGGCCGGTCTGGAGGTTAGCGACGTCGACGCCGTCGTCGTCGGCACCGGACCCGCCCCCTTCACCGGTTTGCGGGCGGGCCTGGCTACCGCTCAGGCGTTCGCCCAGGCCCGTGACATCGACGTGGCCGGAGTGTGCTCCCTGGACGCACTGGCCCTGGCAGCCGGCACCGGGGAGGTGCTGGTGGTCAGCGACGCCCGACGACGGGAGCTGTACTACGCCCGCTATCAGGTCGGTGACCAGGACGTGACGCCCACCCACCCCCCGGCCGTGGCTGATCCGGAGCAGATCGCAGCCGAGCACACCGACCTGATCCGCACCGGGCAGGTGCGCGGACCGGGCCTGGCGGTGGCCGCCGACCGGCTCGGGCTGGGACCTGAGGCCGCCCACGGCCCGGCCACCGATCCGGTAGACCCGGTGAACCTGGCCCGGATCGCGATCCGTCGCCGCGTCACCGGCGGGGACCTGTCGGTGGCCCCCCGTTATCTGCGCCGCCCGGATGTACATCCTGCGGGCGCTCGCAAACGCGTGCGATGACCGCGCTGCGACCGATGACGCCGGCCGACCTGGGCCGCGTCCTGGAACTGGAGCCGGTGCTGTTCGGACGCGATGCCTGGAGCCGCCAGACCTACGCCACGGAACTCACCTGGCCGGGCCGGTACTACGTCGTCGTCGATGTCGATACCCGGGTGGCCGGATACGCGGGGATCGACTTGTCCCCGGAGGCCACGATTATGACGGTAGGGGTGGATGCCCAGTTCCGGCGCCGCGGCCTGGCCAGGCAGATGATGACCGCGCTGCTGGCTGCCGCCGCAGAGGCCGGCTGCCGGCAGGTGCACCTGGAGGTGCGTGCCGATGACACCGGCGCCCAGCAGTTGTACACCGGTCTCGGCTTCGAGAAGTTGGGCATCCGCCGTCGCTACTACCGCCAGGACGGTGCCGATGCGGTAACTATGCGGCTACGGTGGGATCGGCCCGGCCCGATCGGACGGGACCAGGCTTAAGTGATTACGGAGCACCTATGACCCAGAGCGAGAGCGACCTGCGCCGTGGGGTGCTGATCACTGCCGAGGAGTTGCAGCAACTGCTCGATGAGCACACTGCGGGACTGGTGGTCCTCGATGTGCGCTGGTCGCTGGCCGAACCCGACGGCCGCCGGGCCTATGTCTCCGGGCACATTCCCGCAGCACAGTACGTAGACCTGGACCGAGACCTATCCGCACCGGCGGGGCCGGGTGGGCGCCATCCGCTGCCGCAGATCGAGGACCTGCAGCGGGCAGCCCGGCAGTGGGGGATCAACGACGACGATCTCGTGGTGGTCTATGACGACACTGGTGGCACCGCCGCGGCCCGGGCGTGGTGGCTGCTGCGCTGGGGCGGGCTGAGTCAGGTGCGGATCCTGGACGGTGGCCTGCATGCCTGGAACGCCGCCGGGGGGATCCTGGAGGACGGCTCGGTCTCGATCGCTGCGGGGACCGTGAGTCTCTCCGCGGGAAATATGCCGGTCACCGATATCGAGGCGGCAGCCCACTTCCCCGAGCACGGGGTGCTGCTCGATGCCCGGGACCCGGACCGGTATTCCGGCCGCAGCGAACCGGTCGACTCCCGACCCGGGCACATTCCCGGCGCTCGCAGCGCGCCGGCCAAGGAGAACCTGGGCGCCGATCAGCGGTTCCTTCCGCCCCAGGAACTGCGCGAGCACTTCCGTGAGGTGGGTGTCGAGGGAGACTGCGATGTCGCCGTCTACTGCGGTTCGGGTGTCACCGCCGCCCACGAGGTCGCCGCACTGAACTCGATCGGGGTGCCGGCCGCGCTCTACCCCGGCTCCTACTCGCAGTGGAGCGCAGACTCCGCCCGTCCGGTGGTCACCGGGCTCTCCCCGCTGCCCGAGCAGGACAGTGCCTGATCGCGGATGCGCTGCGGCCCGCGCCTGGGGGCTGGTCGCCTTCCGCGCCTTTGACCCGAGCGGTCAATAGCTGCCGGTGAGCACACGCGACCGGGCGGGTAGCTGCTAGGCGGATCGGCCAACCGGCGGGCCCGGCGTACCCTGGTGCTGTGACTGCTCCGCTCGTGCTCGGGATCGAAACCTCCTGCGATGAGACCGGCATCGCCGTCGCGCGCGGGTTGGACCTGCTCGCCGACGTCACCGCTTCCTCGATGGACGCCCACGCCCGGTTCGGCGGGATCGTCCCTGAGGTGGCCAGCCGGGCGCACCTGGAGGCCTTCGGCCCGACGCTGACCGAGGCGCTACAGCAGGCCGGGGTGCAGAAATCCGAGCTGGATGCGGTGGCGGTCACCGCCGGGCCCGGGCTGGCCGGGTCGCTGACGGTGGGGGTGGCCGCTGCCAAGGCGCTGGCCCTCGGCCTCGAGGTGCCCCTGTATGGGGTAAACCATGTGCTGGGTCATGCGGCCGTCGATGCGTTGGTGCACGGGCCCTTCCCGGAGGAGTTCATCGCGCTGGTGGTCTCCGGAGGCCACTCCTCGATGTTCTTGGTCCGCGATATCGCCACCGACGTCACCGAACTGGGCCAGACCCTCGACGATGCCGCCGGGGAGGCCTTCGACAAAGTGGGCCGGCTGCTCAACCTGCCCTACCCCGGCGGACCGCATGTGGATCGCCTCGCTCAGGGCGGCAACCCCGAGGCGATCGCATTCCCCCGCGGGTTGAGCCGGCCGAAAGACCTGGCCAAGCACGCCTACAACTTCTCCTTCTCCGGGTTGAAGACCGCGGTGGCCCGGGTGGTGGAGGGCTACCAGGATGCCGGGGAGGCGGTCCCGGCGGCCGACGTCGCAGCCTCCTTCTCCGAGGCCGTCGCCGACGTTTTGATCACCAAGACCGTGGCGGCGGCACGGGAGCACCAGGTGGATACCGTGGTCATCGGTGGTGGGTTCTCGGCCAACTCCCGGTTGCGCGCCCTGGCCGCTGAACGATTCGCCGACGAGGGCCTGAGGCTGCGCCTGCCGCCGGTGCGGTATTGCACCGACAATGGCGCGATGATCGCCGCCCTCGGCTCGGCGGCGGTGACCGCCGGCTTGCAGCCCTCGCAATGGGACTTCACCACCGACTCCGCGATGCCGCTGACGCAGGTCCTGGCCACGTCATGAGGGATCAGGGCACCGCCCCGAGGCGGGCCGGCGTGGCCGGCGCCCGCAGGCGGCGTCCGTGGCTCGCCTGGCTGGCGGTGCTGGTTGCTGTGTGGCTGACCATCGCCGGCTGCACCGCTGCCGAGGAACCCGAGCAGACCGAGACCGAAACGGGCACCACGGAACAGCAGACACCCGCACCGGAGCCCGAGGAGCCCGAGGAGACGCTGGCCTGGGGACCTACGGAGACCGAGCTGGAGGAGGCCACCCAGATCGCGGCGCAGATGAGCGAGGAGCAGGTGGCCGGACAGGTCATCGTCGCTCGGTACGCGGGCACCGACCCGCAGGCCGCGGGGGCCCTGGTCCAGGACCTGGATCTGGCCGGGGTGATCCTGTTCAGTGAGAACATCGCCTCCGCCGACCAGGTACGTCAGAGCGCTGAGGCAGTCCAGGACGCTCACGCCGGCTCCGGCCGGGACTGGCCGGCAGTGGTGTCGGTGGATAATGAGGGCGGTATCGTGCAACGGATGTCCGGGGCATCGGGGCCGTGGACGTCGTTCGGCGACTTCGCCGCCGCCGGCGCTGCGGTGACCCACGATCCCGGCGCCGTGACCGATGCCGCCCGGGCGATGGCGGTCGAACTGCGCGCCAGCGGGCTGAATATGAACTTCGCCCCCGTCGCCGACGTCAGCATCGGCGCGGCGGACCCCACGATCAACGTGCGCGCTGCCGGATCCGAGCCGGAGGTGGTCGGTGCGGCGGTGGTGGCTGCGCTGGCCGGCTTCGATGCCGGTGGCGTGCTGGCCTCGATCAAGCACTTCCCCGGCCACGGGGGGCTGGGCACCGATTCCCACCACGCCTTACCGACCCAGGACGCCGGCCCGGAGCACCTGCAGGAGGTTGAACTGCCGCCGTTTGCCGAGGGTATCGACGCTGGTGCCCCGATGGTGATGATGGGCCATATCGCCGTGAGCGAGTGGGAGCAGGGCGTGCCCGCTTCGCTGTCCGAGGAGGCCTACCGGGTGCTGCGGCAGGACCTGGGATTCACCGGGGTGGCGATCACCGACGGGCTGGACATGGGTGCGCTGACCGCCGAGCGCAGCGCGGCCCAGATCGCCGTCGAAGCGCTGGCGGCGGGTGCGGACCTGTTGCTGACTCCCGGTGATACCGCGGCCGCTCATGCCGGAATCGTTGCGGCGTTGGCTGAGGGGGAGTTGGACCGGGACCGCCTGGATGAGGCGGCCGGGCGGGTGATCGCGATGCAACAGTGGCAGGAGCAGATCGCCGACGCGCCCGGGCCGGTCGGCCCAGAGGAGGTGGACTCCGGGGTCTCGGCCTCCCGGGAGCTGAGCGCCGCGGCGATCACCGTGGTGGCCGGGGAGTGCTCGGAGGTCAGTGCGGGGGAGCGGGTGCATGTCCAGGGTGGCAGCGCCGATGACTGGGAGAGGTTCGTGGCCGCGGCCGAACGGGGCGGGCTTCAGGTGGTGGCACTGGAGGAGCCGGCCGATACCTCGATCCGTCTGGTGGTCGGCGGCGGGCAAGCCCAGGGCGGGGATATCGCCGTCGCCCTCGATGGCCCCTGGTTGCTGGCCGGGGCCGATGCCCCCACCCAGCTGGCCGCCTACGGCCGCAACGAGCACACGATGGACGCCCTGGTCGAGGTGCTGACCGGACAGCGGGACCCGACCGGCGTGCTGGCGTTCGAGGTGGAAGGCGCCGATCCGCCGGACTGCGCCCCCTGAGCCGGGCCCACTGTCAGCTGCTGGGCTGCGACTCGGTGCGCCGGAATAGCCGCCAGATGCGAGCGAAGGCCAGGAAGATCACCAGGAAGGCGATCAGGCTGACCCAGGAGATGCCGGTGAAGCCGGCCGCCAGGTACTCATCGTGGGCCTCGGTGGTGATCTGCACGCCGAGGAAGCTGATCTGCACCGGATCAGTCAGGCCGGCGGCCAGCAGGGTGTCGATGCTGCCGAAGATGTAGACGGCGAAGGCATAGACCCACACCACCAGCGCAACGGTCACTGCGGCCACCCCGTGATGGAAGGTGGGGCGCTGTTGCGGTTCGGTCTCCAGGTACTGCCGGGCGAGCGCGCGGGGTTTGCCCAGGTCACTGATAGCCGCCGCCATCCCGTCTTCGGCTGCCGCGACCCCGAGGTTCGCCTTGAGCTCGCGCAGCACGTGCTTGCGGCGCTTGCGGGGCATCGGGTCCAACCAGAGCACGACCCGACTCAGGTACCAGTGGCGCTGCCAGCGCTCGCTCAGAGACGGCCTGGACGTGGTGGATTCGTGTTCGGAGGTCATGGTCATGCTCCTTCTCCACGGTCGTCGGTCACGATGTCGGTCACCAGGGCGACCAGGTGGTGCCAGGACCTCTGGTTGGTGGCAAGAGTCTGGACGCCGTCGTCGGTGGGTAGGTAGTACTTGCGGGCGGGGCCAGAGGTGGAGGCCACCAGGCGGGAGGTCAGCCGGCCCTCACGCTCCAAGCGGGTGAGGACCGGATAGACCGTCCCTGGCGCGATGCTGTCCATCCCGGCTTCGCGCAGCCGGGTCACGAGCTCATAGCCGTAGGACTCCTGCCGGTCCAGCAGTGCGAGCACGAGCATCGGCAGCACTCCCTTGAGGAGTTGCGGATCGCGGGTGACGTCCTCATGCATGCCTATTACGTTAAACCCGCTAGTCGGTATAGGCAACTAGTGGGTCAAGCATACTGGGTCGGCGTGCTGAGGTCAGCGTCAGCCAGGGCCCTGCCCGAGCGACGTCGACCAGACTGAACCCGCCGCGCGTCGGGCTGGAGGTCGGTCCCTGGCTCGTGTGATTCCGGCTGGAATGGCGGCGGTGAGGACATGACATGCATCACGGCGAAACTCGGGAACACAACTGGAGCATCAGTCATTGAGGCAAGTATGAGTTCACCCAAGATTGGTATCGTCGTCAGCTCCTCGCGTCCCACCCGGATCGGTCACAAGGTGGCCCAGTGGGTCAGCACCTTGGCTCCTCAGGGTGCTGCGGTCTCCATCATCGACCTGGCCGAGGTCGATCTGCCCTTCCTCGCCGAGCCCGAGCAGCCCGCTACGGGCAACTACACCCTGCCCAGCACCACGAGCTGGTCCGAGCAGGTCCGCAGCTACGACGCCTTAATCCTCACCGTGCCGGAGTACAACGCTGGATACCCGGCCGTGCTGAAGAACGCGATCGATTCGCTGCACGCGGAGTGGAACGGTCTGCCCATCGGCGTCATCGGTTACGGCTGGGGAGCAGCTGCCGGTTCTGTGGGCCAGATCGGTGAAGTGCTCGACCGCGTGCAGGCCGTGAACCTGACCGGCCCGGGCCTGAGCTTTGGCCAGCACCTCACGCCCGAGGGTGAGCTCCTGGAGGGTGCTCCGGCCGAGGACGTGCGCGGCCTCTACGAGCAGGTTATCGCCGCGGTGCGGGAGAAGGTCTCGGCCTGACCAGCGACTGATTGTGTCCTGCCCATGAGGCGGTGGTGCCCAACGCGCCACCGCCTCAGCTGTGTTCGGGGCCCAGGGGAACGCCGGCGTCGAACTCATCTACCAGGTGGCGCACCACCGCATCGAGCTGTCCGCCGTTCCGGGCAGCCACCGCACGCTGCCGATAGGCCCCACCCCGGGCGGCGATGATCTGGCGGACGTCCTCCAGTTCCCCAGCGCAGCCCAGGTCGCGGGCCACCGGAGCCAGTTCGGCCAGCAGGGTGGTCAGGGAGTCGGTGACCAGTTCTTCGCGCCCCGCGGCATCCAGGATCACAATCGCCTCCAGCCCGTACCGGGCGGCTCGCCACTTGTTCTCGGCCAGGAACCACGGGCTGATCCGGGGCAGCTGGCGGCCCTCGTCAAGCATCCGGGAGAAGTGCTCCACCAGACACTGGGTCAGTGCGGTGATCGCGCGCAGCTCGGTCCAGTTGGACACGCCGTCGCAGATGCGCATCTCGATCGTGCCGAACTGCGGGGAGGGACGCAGGTCCCAGCGCACCTCGTTGAAGTCCTCGATCACCCCGGTGTGGACCATGTCCTGGACGTAACCCTCCAGCTGCGCCCAGGTGCGGATCTCGGTGAACGGAAGCCCCGCCGTCGGCAATTGCTGGAACAGCAAGGCCCGATTCGAGGCGTACCCGGTGTCTCGTCCGGCCCAGTAGGGCGAGGACGCCGACAGGGCCAGCAGATGTGGGTAGTAGGTCAGCATTGCCCCGATGATCGGCAGCACCTTGTCCCGGTCCTCGACCCCCACATGTACGTGCACCCCATAGATGAGCATTTGCCGCCCCCACCACTGGGTGCGATCGATCAACGTGGCGTAGCGCTCCTTGTCGGTAACCCGCTGATTGCCCCACTCGGCGAAGGGATGGGTTCCCACCGACATCAAGTCCACCCGCAACGGTTCGGTCACCTGGCGCACAATGTCGATGTTGCGCTCCAGGTCTGCCATCGCATCGGCCACCGAGGTGTGCACATCGGTGACCACCTCGACAGTGTTCAGCAGCAGTTCCTGGTGGATCTGCGGATGCGGGGAGCCGTCGGCCGGGGCGACGGCGGCCAGGACGGTGGGAGCTACTTGGCGTAGGTCACCGGTGTCGGTATCGACCAGGGCCAGTTCCCACTCCACCCCTAAGGTGGCGCGGCGGGAGGACGCAAAGGGGAGGGTCACACCGACATCGTGGCATTCTGGCTCACAGCGGGTCGACCACCAGCACAGATTGCTCACCTTGCAGACGGGTGAGCACGATGGTGGCCTCAGCTGAGCCGGAGAGATTCAATTGCTGCCGTAATTGCTCCGGGACGACGGCGGTGCCCCGCTTCTTGATCGTCAGTCGCCCCACGTTGCGGTCACGCAGGTAGCTGCGCAGGCGTTTCAGGCCGAAGCCGAAGTGATCCAGGACTCGGTAGCCGCGGGCGAACGGGGTGGTCTGGGGTGTCTCGGTGCTGATGTAGGCGATCGAGGGGTCCAGCAACCGGCCCGCGATCATCTCGGCGACCCGGGCGACCAGCCCGGCGCGGATCACCGCGCCATCCGGTTCGTACAGGTAGTTGCCCACCGGGCCGTCGGGCGCCTGGATCGGGCGGGCATCGGCATCCCCGGGCCCGTCCAGGCGGTGGGTGGCGCCGTCGGTGAGCACCACTGCGCTGCGCCCCGACCCTTCGGTGGCCAGCGGCCCGAACCACAGACCGGCCTCGAGGACCGAACCGGCCACGCTGATCCACTCCGCCCGGGTCTCGCTGGGCAGGGCGGTGTAGGGGATGCCGGGGGCGACCTTGATCCCGAGGGCCGGAACCTGCTCCCGCAATGCCAGGACGGTATCCAGATCGGGGGAGTAGGCCGCTGGATCGAAGACCCGATTTCCCCGCCGGGTGCGACGGGCCGGGTCGGCGTAGATGGCATCGATGCCCTCGGCGGCCAGGTCCAGACTGAGCGCATCGGTGTGACGCACCTGCGCTTCGGGGAAGGCCCTGAGGTTCATCGAGGCGCAGGCGGCGGTCATCTCATCCTGTTCTACCGCCAGTACCTGCAGGCCCAACCCGGCCATGGCCATCGAATCCCCGCCCAAGCCGCAGCCCAGATCAGCCACTCGGGTGCTGCCGGCAGCGGCGTAGCGCTGGGCATGCATGGCGGCCACCTCCAGGCGAGTGGCTTGCTCCAGGCCCTCGGCGGTGAAGAGCATGTCTGCAGCGAACTCCCCGAACTTTGCCGCCCCCTTGGCCCGCAGCCGCGACTGGGTCAGCGCGGCAGCGATCAGATCCGGATCCAGGCCGCGCTCGCGCAACCCTCCGGAAATCTGCATCGCCTGCTCCTCGCGGTAGGGCGGAAGTTGAGCGAGCAGGGCCCAACCCTCGGGGGTGAGCAACCGGGCCAGTCCTGCAGGATCCATAGTCACGATCCTGCCATTGCTGTGGCGGCACCCAGCACCGGGGGCGCGCGGCGTTGGGCGTTCTGCATGGGTGATCGTGATCACTGGGGCCCGGGATGGGCACATTTGCCCATATCGGCGCGACTGGGGAGGGGGTACATTTCCCGCGTGACGAACTCTACCCCACCGCCTCCCGGCGCTCAGCAGCCTGGTGGTCAGCCCGGCCAGCACCCCGGGCCGCAGCCTGGGCAGTATGGCCAGCACTCCGCGCCGCAGCCTGGTGGTCAGCCCGGCCAGTACCCCGGGCCGCAGGCCGGGCAGCCCGTTGGCGGCCCGCCACCTGTTCAGTACCCGCAGCAGCACTCTGGCGGTCCGTACGTAGCTGCCGGCGGCCCACCAGCGGCCCAGGGTGCCGGGTACGCCCCGACGGGCCCGAGCGGTGGCCCGTACCCAGGGCAATACGGGGCGGTGGCGCCGGTGCAGGTCGCCGGCCCGCCGGCCGGCCAGGAGGCGATGTCGGGATATCCGATCCCGCTGCAGCAGGTTCCCCGCCGGCCGCGGCGCTGGGTGGTGGAGATGATCCTGCTGATCGTCGGAAGCCTGGCGATGGCGCTGATGTTCGCCTACTTCGCTTACAACGCCGGACTGAACTCCACCATCGCGATGACGGTGTTGGCGCTCATTCCACTGCTGATCGTGATCCTCACCGTGCTTTGGATCGACCGGTGGGAGCCCGAGCCACGCACTTTGTTGCTCGGCAGTTTCCTCTGGGGCGGTGGTGTGGCTGTCTGGTTGTCGATGTTCATGAATGAGGGTGTCGGCAATGCGCTGAACAACGTTTTCGGTGCCGGCCTGAACGCCGAGGGGGCCGCTGCAGTGTTCGGGGCCCCATTCGTTGAGGAGTTCTGGAAGGGCCTGGGCCTGCTGGTGATCTTCCTGTTCCGGCGCCGGCACTTCAACGGACCGGTCGACGGCGTGGTCTACGCCAGCATGATCGCAGCTGGTTTCGCGTTCATGGAGAACGTCCTCTATTTCCTCGGCAACGCTGAAACGGTGGGCATGGTCTTCCTGCTGCGCGGGATCGCCTCACCTTTTGGCCACCTCATCTACACCGCGGCCATCGGTCTCGCCTTGGGCTGGGCCTCGCGCCGGTCCGGTCCGGCATGGCTGGTGGCGATGCCGATTGGTTACCTGATTGCCGTCGGCCTGCACATGGCCTGGAACGGGTTCGCCACGATCGGCGGCGAGTCCTTCCAGAACCCGTTGGTCCACCTCCTCACCCAGTTCGCCTTGCTGAACTGGCTGCCGCTGACGATCTTCGCGGTGCTGGTCATCTGGCTGCGCCGGGTGGAGATCACCGTGTTGCGTGACCGGCTCCGGGAGTATGTCCCCTCAGGCTGGTTCGGTGAGTACGAGATCGCGATGCTGACCTCACTGCCCCAACGCCGTCAGGCGCGGCAATGGGCACAGCGGACCGGCGGGCCGAAGGCGGGTGCGCAGATGAAGGAATTCCAGACTGCGGCCACTGCCCTTGCCTATGCGCGCCAGGACCTGCACAGTGGCCACTCCAACATCCGGGCTCGCCAGGACGAGGCGACGCTGCTGCTGCGGGTGGGGGCCTCGCGGGCGAACTTCCGGGCCCTGACCGGAACCTGAGGCACGATCGATACACCGACACTATTAGCACTCACCTTGACCGAGTGCTAACCGAGGCTTAGATTATTCACCGAGGGGTCTCGCAAGAGGTCCCGACCGTCCACCACTGGTGTGCGTCCGACCCCCGCGACGGCGGAAACAGGCCAGGAAGTGACGGTCCCAATTGTCCTGTTCCCATCACACGCAAAGGGGAGGTCCGTAGTGTCGGTCTCCATCAAGCCGCTCGAGGATCGGATCGTCGTCAAGACCCTTGAGGCCGAGCAGACCACCGCATCCGGGCTGGTAATCCCGGACGCCGCTCAGGAGAAGCCCCAGGAGGGCGAAGTCCTGGCCGTTGGCCCTGGTCGGGTCGACGACAACGGCAACCGCGTCCCGCTGGACGTGACCGTTGGCAACACGGTGATCTACAGCAAGTACGGCGGCACCGAGGTCAAGTACGCCGGCGAGGAGTACCTGATCCTCGCGGCCCGCGACATCCTGGCGATCGTCGAGAAGTGATCGCAGGCCGCGGGTTTCCCCGCGGCCATGACCACGGGCCCCGGTTCCTTCGCGGAACCGGGGCCCGTTGTCTTGCCGGCCTGCTCCAGCCTCAGCGTGGTCAGGGGTCCAGCCTCAGGGTGGTCAGGGGACCTCAGGGTGGTCAGGGGGACGGGTCCAAAGGGGCCGGCAGGGGAGGGCTGCAAGTGGAGCCCATGGGCTGCGGGCGACGACGAAGTCGTTCGCAGCCAGTCGAATGGGTGAGGTCAGCTGGCCGCGGGGACCTGCTTGGCCAGCAGTGCACTGCGATCGTCCTCGGAGAGTCCGCCCCACACGCCGTAGGGCTCCCGCACGGCGAGAGCGTGATCGCGGCATTCCTGGATCACGGGGCAGGTGGCGCAGATCGCCTTGGCGTTCGCGTCCCGGCGACGGCGGGATGCGCCCCGTTCACCTTCGGGGTGGAAGAACTGCTCCGAGCCCGTTTCGCGGCATGAGCCTTGGTACTGCCAATCCCAGCGTTCCATGACGGGGCCGGGGAGTCTGGAGAGTTCAGCCATGGTCCTACCTTCACTTTCGTGTGGGTCGCTCCGTTGAACACACAACCACGCTACAACCGCTCCAGAGGTTATTCAAGAAAGATCCGAAACTGATTCAGTTGGGCGCTGATGCTGACTCATCGATGCTCAAGTTGTTCAGGTCTTGTGCGCTGCATAAGCTTTGCCGCAGGCGTCGACAGAGAGCGGGTGAATGGTGCGTTCGACCGGGGATGCATCCGATGAATACGGTGAGGAGATCCGGCTGACGGTGGCCGGGGTGGCGGCACGGCTCGGTGTCGCCGCTCCTACTCTGCGCACCTGGGATCGGCGCTACGGTCTAGGGCCCTCTGAGCACGTCGCCGGTAGCCACCGCCGGTATGCGGCACGCGACATCGCCCGTCTGGAGACGATGCGCCGGTTGACCCTCGATGGGGTCGCTCCCGCCGATGCCGCGCGGATCGCGCTGCGCGACGGGTACTCCAGCGCTGCGGGGGAAGCAGACGTCGAACAAGCCCCGTCCGGGTCCACCAATGGACGCCAACCCGCCGGGCTCGCTGCAGAGGCCGAGAGCGGGCCGGGCAGCTACCGCGATGCGGCAGGGGCGCTCGATGCGGCAGGTGAAGGTGACGATGACACGCCGGTCGCCGACCCGCTGACGCTGGCCGCGGCAGCGGTCGAGGCCGACAGCCGGCGGTTGGGCAGGCTGTTGCGCCATGCCCACCGGGCCAGTGGGTTGCTGGAGACCTGGCAGATGCTGGTGCGGCCTGCGCTGGAGATGGTGGTGATGCGCGAACACAGCGACCGGCCCGGCAGCGACCCCGATCAATTGCTGCGCGAAGCCCTCCTGTCGTTGGTGCGCGACACTGTTCCCGCCGGCGGTAGCAGTGGCCCGCCGGTGGCGGTTTACCCCGCACCCGATCAGGTACTCGATGGGCATGTCTTGGGTGGCGAGCTGGCTGGTCAGGGTGCCGATGTGCGGGTGCTGCACCCCCGCCTTGGGGCCGATGGACCGGATGTGGTCCTGGACTCGATCCGGCGACGGCCACATACCCTGGCGGTGCTGATCGGTGTACCGCGTGGGGCCGAGCGGATCGTCGAGGCATTGCGGGACGCCGACCAAGAGGTCTTCGTCATCTCCCTCAGCGACTTTTTTGAACCTCGTCCGGGGTTGCACCGCGCCCGGACCCTGGCTGGCGCGGCGCATGAGATCATGAGTCTGATCACACCACAGAATGGTGGCCGGGCCGCCGGTTAGGATTGAGAGGTGACCGAGCCAGTCCCCGCAGCCTCAGCACCGGATCCCTTTGCCTTCGTCGGCCTGACCTACGACGACGTCCTCTTACTCCCCGGCGAGACCGACGTCATCCCCAGCGACGCCGACACCACCACGCGGTTGACCCGCGGATTGAACATTGCCATGCCCTTGGTCTCCGCGGCGATGGACACCGTCACCGAAGCCCGGATGGCCATCGCCGTCGCCCGGCAGGGTGGGGTGGGCATGTTGCACCGCAATCTTCCGATCGAGGAACAGGCCACCCAGGTGGACCTGGTCAAGCGCTCTGAGTCCGGAATGGTCACCGACCCACTAACGATCGGCCCCGACGCGAGCCTGGCCGAACTGGATGAGCTGTGCGGGCGCTACCGGGTCTCCGGTCTGCCGGTGGTCGATGAGCAGGGCGTGCTGCTGGGCATCATCACCAACCGGGATCTGCGCTTCGTGCCGGCGGGCTCCTTCCCCACGATGCGGGTACGCGAAGCGATGACCCCGATGCCGCTGGTGACCGGACGGGTCGGCATCGAACGCGATGAGGCGGCTGCGCTGCTGGCCAAGCACAAAGTAGAGAAGCTGCCGCTGGTCGACGACCGGAACGTCCTTAGGGGCCTGATCACGGTCAAGGACTTCGTCAAGGCAGAGCAATACCCCGAGGCCACCAAGGACGCCGGTGGCCGGCTGGTGGTAGGGGCGGCTGTCGGCTTCTTCGGTGATGCCTGGGAGCGGGCCACCGCGTTGGTCGAGGCCGGGGTGGATGTGCTGGTGGTCGACACCGCAAACGGGCACGCCCGGTCGATGTTGGACATGGTCCGGCGGCTGAAATCCGATCCGGCCACCTCCGGGGTGCAGGTCATTGGCGGAAACATCGCCACCCGCCCCGGTGCCCAGGCGCTGGTGGACGCCGGCGTGGACGCCGTCAAGGTCGGGGTGGGCCCGGGGTCGATCTGCACCACCCGCGTCGTCGCCGGGGTGGGCGTGCCCCAGGTCTCAGCGATCCATCAGGCTTCGATGGCCACCCGCCCGGCCGGAGTGCCGCTGGTGGCCGACGGCGGGTTGCAGCACTCCGGTGACATCGCCAAGGCGTTGGTGGCCGGGGCGGACTCGGTGATGATCGGCGGTCTGTTCGCCGGGTGTGATGAGTCCCCGGGTGACCTGGTGCTGGTCAACGGCAAGCAGTACAAGCGTTATCGGGGGATGGCCTCGCTGGGGGCGATGCAGTCCCGTGGTGATCGCCGGTCCTACTCCAAGGACCGGTATTTCCAGGGGGATGTCTCCGATGACGATGTGATTACCGAGGGCATCGAGGGCCAGGTCCCGTACCGCGGCCCGTTGAGTCAGGTGGCCCACCAACTGATCGGCGGGTTGCGCCAGTCGATGTTCTACGTCGGTGCCCGGACCGTGCCGGACCTGAAGGAGCGCGGCTCGTTCGTGCGCATCACGCCCGCAGGGCTCAAAGAATCCCACCCCCACGATGTGCAGATGGTTGCCGAGTCCCCCAACTACGGCGGTCGGCGCTGAGTCGCCTCGGGGCGCTGAGGTGACTCTTTAGGCCACGCCTGAGGTGACTCTTTAGGCCACGCGCTGCGGCTGGGCCCCCGGTGCGGAACCAGCGGCCTCGAACGGCGCCGTGTCTGGCTCTGCCGGTTCCTGCTCCCGGGCCAGGGGCCAGTCCAGGCTGGCGCCGGGGCCGGTCAGGCCCTTGCTCTGCCGCCACTGGTTGAATCCGGTGGCCCAGGCCCGGTGCTGACCGGCTTGCCAGAGATGCAATTGGTCCAGGTCCTGGGCGGAAAGCTCCGGGTGGCGCTGTGCCTGTTTGGCCAGCACGTCCAAGGTCGCCGCTACATCGACATCGGCGGTGTGCAGTTGCCCGGCATCGGCCACCCCGTAGACCTCGCACAGGTCCACTAGCTTGCGTTTACCCGGGCGATACCGGTCCAGCGCCCGGTCCAGCACCAGCGGATCCACCACCGGTGCCAGCGGCGCCCCCAGGCGCTCGCCGATGGTGGTCAGGCCGTGGCGTTCCAGTTCTCGTTCGATGATGGTCAGGTCGAAGGCGGCGTTGAACGCCACCACTGGGATCTGGTGCTTGAAGGCGGCGGTCAGCTCGGCGGCGATCTCCGCCAGTGCCTGCGCCGGCTGCATGCCATGGGCGCGGGCGTGCTCGGTGTCCACCCCGTGGATCGCCGCAGCCTGCTCGGGGATCTCCACCCCCGGGTCGATCAGCCAGGTGCGCTGTTCGGTACCGTTCGGGCCCCGCCCCACCAGGGCGGCAGTCACGATCCGGTCCTGGAACGGGTTCACCCCGGTGGTCTCGGTATCGAACCCCAGCAGTGGCCCGGTAGTCAGGTGGCTCATCGTGTCCCTCGCCTATCGCGTGGTCGGTCGGTGCTGTGCATGACCATGGCATAAGGCACTGACATCGCCGGCCAGCCGCGCCCGGCGCCGGGCAATTTGGCCGCCGTTCAGGCTTGGGAGGCGGGGGTGCCGACCGGCAGCCCAGCGACATGACCGATACCGGCCACGATGATCGCCAGTGCGTCCTCGAACGCCGCCGCGCCACCGGGGTCGCCCCCTGATCTGATCGCCTGGGCCAGTGCGGGGGTGGCGGCAAGCAGCTGCTCTCGCTGCTCGACCAACATGTCCTCGGGTCGCATCTGGCCGGTCTCTTCATGTCGCTGGGTATCGGCTTGCTCCTCCTGGACGAAGCCGAGGACGAAGGCATTGATCGTGGTGAGCCCGCGCAGTGCTTGGCCCGCGGTGAAACCCCGCTCGATGAGACCGGCAAGGGCGGCATCGAGGTCGGTGATCGTCTCCTCAGTTCCCCGGCTGCCCACCACGAGCCGGGCGCCATCGCGCCGGGAGAGGAGGACCTGGCGACGATCACGGGCGAAGCGGAGCATCCACTCATCCCACCCCTCTCCGTCGGCGACCGGACCGGGGGACTGCGCCGACACCAGCAGCCGGGCCATCTCGTCGAGCAGTTCATGCTTGTTCGTGAAATGCCAATACAGCGCCGGCGACTTCACTCCCAGGCGGGTCGCGAGTTTGCGCACGCTCAACGCGTCCAGGCCGTCCTCGTCCAGCAGGTCGAGTGCGGCAGCGGCGATGGTGTGTCGATTCACGATCCCTTCACTGTATTCGCGTTGACCCGGGTCACCGGACGTGCCTAACTTATCACTGCTAAGCCCTTAGCAGCGATAAGGGACGAGACGTCCGAACCGGAAAGATCCGCACCATGCTCTACGGCATCGACCTCCTCTTGGCCCTCGGGCTGCTCCTGCTGTGGCTTGTCGCAGGAATCCTGGCCGGCCGCCTGGCCACCCCCGGCCGGCACCGGCCGGGTCTGGTGCGCCTCGCGCTCGTGTTGACCTGGGCAGCCTTGGGTGTGGCTGGCGGGTACGGACTGTCGCTACTGGCCGGTCTGGGCTGGGTCGCCACCCCCGGCCGAACCTGGCTGTACCTGATGCTGACGGCCCTACCTGCCGCCGTCGTCGGGGTCCTGGCGGTGCCGCAGATGAACAAGATCCGGCGTAGCGCGGTCCCAGATGAGGGCTCGGTGGATCCAGATCAGGTGCACATGATTCCGGCGCCGGCGGCGTTGGTCGTGCCGGTCCAGACCGCCGCGTTGGCAGCTGGAGTCAACCTGTACTTCCTGTTAGCGCCGTATCCGCTGTTGCGGGTGATCGACGTCGCGGTACCGGTGGTGCTCCTGGTCCTGTGGGCGGCGACGACGGCCGTTCGGCACCGGCGCCGCGGGCAGTTGCGTCGCCGCCGTCCCGGCGGAGTTGGGCCACCGGTGCCAGCACCGGTCCCGGCGCCGCGTCGTGGGACCAGACTCCTACGATTTGCGGTGAGCGTTGTCACGGTGGTGGCATTCGTCGTCGCCTGGGCGGGTATCGGGGTGGCGACCGTCCCGGATTCGGGGCCGGAGCCGCCTGCGGCCGTGCACCCGGTGACGGCTGGCACGGTCGAGGCCGAAGGTGATGAGCTGTACTTCGAGGTCCGGGGCGACGGGCAGCCGCTGCTGATGATTCCCGGGGGTCTGGGCGATGCCGGGTTCTACGAGTACGCAGCCGAGGTGCTCGCCGATGACTACCAGGTCATCTCCTATGACCGGCGCGGGAACTCGCGCAGCACCCGCAACTTCCCGGACAGTTTCGACATCGCCCAGCAGGCCCGGGATGCGGTGGCGGTGATGCGGGCGGCCGGCCATGACTCGGCACACGTGTTCGGCAACAGCGCCGGAGCAGTGATCGCCTTCGAACTCGCTGCCGAGCACCCCGAGCAGGTGCAGACCGTCGTCGCGCACGAGCCTCCCTCGGTGCAGGTGCTGCCCGACCGGGACAAGTGGCTGGGCATGTTCGCCAGTGTCTACCGCACGTCCTTCGTGCTGGATCCGGGGACGGCGAACGTGCAGTTCTCGCTGGCGCTGAATGCGGTGCCGTTCAGTGCCTTCGGCCACACCCCCGAAGGGTTCGGTGAACGCACGGGTGGCAACCAGGACTTCTTCATCCGTCAGGAGATGCTGCCGGTGGTGAATTACCGCCCGGACATGGAGCGAATCGCTGCCAACGGGGTGGACATCGTGGTGGCTGCAGGTGAGCTCACCCTGCAGACCGGTGACTACTACGGGCGCACCGCTCCGGTTCTGGCCGACGAGGTCGGGCAGGAGGCGGCCATCTTCCCCGGGCACCACCTCTCCTTCTTCGACTACCCCCGCTCCTGGGCGGCGACGCTGGGTGACCTCCTCGACGACCATTGATCGACCCTGAGTCGCTTGCCGGCGGTGGCCCCCGCGCCCCGGCAGGTCGGCTGGATCCGATGATCTGTGGTGCTGGCCCGCAGTGTCGGCCCCAACCAGTAGCCTGAGGGGCGTGAGTCACGAGATTGAAATTGGCAGAGGTAAGCGAGGCCGCCGCGCCTACTCCTTCGACGACGTCGCCGTCGTCCCCTCCCGGCGCACCCGGGATGAGGAGGATGTCTCGATCGGCTGGCAGGTCGATGCCTACTACCTGGACCTGCCGGTGCTCTCGGCGCCGATGGACTCGGTGATGAGTCCCGCCACGGCGATCCAACTCGGGCGCCTGGGCGGTATCGGGGTGCTGGACCTGGAGGGGCTGTGGACCCGGTATGAGGACCCCGAGCCGATCCTGGCCGAGATTGCCGAGCTGCCCACTGACGGGGCCACCAAGCGGATGCAGGAGATCTACGCCGCACCGGTCGTCCCCGAGTTGATCACCCAGCGGCTGCAGGAGATCCGCGACGCCGGCGTCACCGTGGCCGGTGCCCTGTCCCCGCAGCGCACCCAGGAGCACTGGCGCACCATGGTCGAGGCCGGGGTGGACCTGTTCGTGATTCGCGGCACGACCGTCTCCGCCGAGCACGTCTCCGGCAACGCCGAACCGTTGAACCTCAAGCGGTTCATCTATGAGCTCGACGTGCCGGTGATCGTCGGGGGCGCCTCCACCTACACCGCGGCCCTGCATCTGATGCGCACCGGAGCGGCCGGCGTGCTGGTCGGCTTCGGCGGCGGGGCCGCGCACACCACCCGGATCACCCTGGGTATTCACGCGCCGATGGCCAGCGCGGTCGCCGACGTCGCAGCCGCCCGCCGCGATTACCTCGATGAGTCCGGGGGCCGGTATGTGCACGTGATCGCCGACGGCGGGGTCGGGCGTAGTGGAGACCTGGTCAAGGCCGTCGCCTGCGGGGCGGATGCGGTGATGGTCGGTGCGGCGCTGGCACGCGCCGAGGAGGCGCCGGGCAAGGGGTGGCACTGGGGTTCGGAGGCGCACCACGCCTACCTGCCGCGCGGTGAGCGGGTGCGGGTGGGCACGGTCGGCTCGCTGGAGCAGATCCTGCTCGGCCCGGGCACCCAGGCCGATGGCACCTTGAACCTCACCGGAGCCCTGCGGCGCGCGATGGCCACCACCGGCTACTCCGACCTGAAGGAGTTCCAGCGGGTCGAAGTGGTCGTCTCCCCGTACCACCCGCGCTAGGCCAGGGGCATGGCTGAGCAGGAGACTTCCCAGACTCTGGACCGCGGACTGGCGGTGCTCGACCTGCTCGCCGAACCGCACCATGCTGGGGGCTTGAGTGTCACTGAGCTCGCCCGGAGGCTGAGTGTGGGCCGGACGGTGATCTACCGGCTGGTGGCCACCCTGGCGGCGCGCGGCTACGTCATCCGGACACCGGATGGGATGGTCCGGCTTGGGATGGGGGTGAGCCGGTTGAGCGCCGCCGTGCGACCGATGGTCAGGGCCGCGGCGCGGCCCATCCTGCGGGAGCTAGCCGAAGCCACCGGGGCCACTGCGCACCTGACGCTGGCCGAAGGCGAGGAGGCGCTGGCGCTGGTGGTGGTGGAGCCGAGCTGGACCGACTTCCACGTGGCCTACCGGGTCGGTTCGCGCCACCGGTTCGACCAGGGTGCTGCGGGTAAGGCCATCCTGGCCGGCCGGGCCGGCAGTCGCGATCCGGTCACTAGCGACGGGGAACTGCAGGCCGGGGCGCACGGGCTCGCGGTGCCGGTTCCCGGGGTCCCAGGACTGGAGGCATCGGTGGGGGTGGTGGCCCTGGGAACTGGGGATACCAACCGGCACGCCGCGCAGGTCACCCGGGCAGCGCGGCAGGTCGCCGCGGCACTGAGCTGAGCTTCAGGTGAGCAGTGCCTAGTCCGTGGCCTGCACCAGGGGCAGCACCCGGCGGCTGATCAGCTCGGTCAGGCCGATCACCGTTGCGCAGCGCAGCACCCGTTCATCGGCGAGTAGGTCCTCGATCACCCGCTGCAGATCGGTGGTGTCGGCAGCGACAACGGTCACCATTACATCGCCCTCCCCGGTGGTGGTGTGCGCCTCCAGCACCTGGGGTATGCGCTGCAGGTGCTCGGTCAGGGACTGCCGTCGGAAGTCCTGGCGGATCTCCAGGGTGCAGAACGCGGTCACCGGGTAGCCCATCGCGGCCGGGTCCAGCTGGGGTGCCCAACTGGCCAGAACCCCGCGCTCGGTGAGCTTGTTCAGCCTGGCCTGCACGGTGCCACGGGCGATCCCTAGGGCGCGCGAAGCGCCCAGCACCCCGATCTGGGGGTCCCGATGCAGCAGCGTCAGCAAGCGGCGGTCCACGTCGTCGAACGGGGTGGGCGCAGCAGTGGACTCGTCACCTGGAGACATGGTCAAAGTGTCCAGCAAACTTGCCAATAGCGCAGGCACTTTGTGCAACCTGATCAGGGCAGGGGGGTTTGGTTGCTCGATAGACTCCGAGGCTCCACTCTGCAGGTGTGACTGACACCACATTTGACCTCACCGAGTCCGAACGAGACGCCGACCTCGAGGTCGACCAGCTGAAGCAGTTGGTCGGCCTGGTCCCGTACGACGAAACCCAGGATGTCTTCCCCGTCACCGGCTGGGACGCCATCGTGTTCGTCGTCGGGAACGCCACCCAGACGGCGCACTTCTACCAGTCCGCCTTCGGGATGGAACTGATCGCCTATTCCGGGCCGGAAACCGGCAACCGGGACCATAAAGCCTTCGTGTTGAAATCCGGCTCGATCCGGTTCGTGATCAAGGGCGGGGTGGACCCGGACAGCCCGCTGCACGACCACCAGCGCCGCCACGGCGACGGGGTCGTGGACATCTCCCTGGAGGTGCCCGACGTCGACAGGTGCATCGCCCACGCACGCGAGGTCGGGGCCACGGTGCTCGCCGAGCCGGAGGAGCACGCGGACGAATTCGGCACAGTGCGCACCGCCGCGATCGCCACCTACGGGCAGACGAGGCACACACTGGTCCAACGCACGGTCGCAGACCAGACCTACACCGGCCCCTACCTGCCCGGGTATGTGCCCCGCAGCTCCAGCCACGTCAAACGTGACGGGGCGCCCAAGCGGCTTTTCCAGGCGCTGGATCACATCGTCGGTAACGTCGAACTCGGCAAGATGGATGAATGGGTCGCCTTCTACAACAAGGTCATGGGCTTTGTGAATATGGCCGAGTTCGTCGGCGACGACATCGCTACCGACTACTCGGCGCTGATGTCCAAAGTCGTCGCCAACGGCAATCACCGGGTGAAGTTCCCGTTGAACGAGCCGGCCGTGGGCAAGAAGAAGAGCCAGATCGATGAGTACCTGGAGTTCTACCGCGGACCGGGCGCCCAGCACCTGGCGCTGGCCACCAACGACATCCTGCGCACCGTCGATGAGCTGCGCAAGGAAGGGGTCGAGTTCCTGGCGACCCCGGACTCCTACTACAGCGACCCTCAGCTACGGGAGCGGATCGGCCAGGTGCGGGTGCCGATCGAGGAGTTGCGCAAGCGCGGGATCCTGGTGGATCGCGATGAGGACGGCTACCTGCTGCAGATCTTCACTCGGCCACTGCAGGACCGGCCCACAGTGTTCTTCGAGCTCATCGAGCGCCACGGCTCATTGGGCTTCGGCAAGGGCAACTTCAAGGCCCTGTTCGAAGCAATCGAGCGCGAGCAGGACAAGCGCGGCAACCTCTGAGGCGGGGGATTGCGGACCAGGGGAGCCAGTCTCAGCCGGCGGGGGTGATCACCCCAGCAACCTCGGCCAGGGCGATGGGGCTGCCGTGCGGCCCGGGTGCCGTGGCGCGCAGGGTGACCTCGTCTCCGTCCTGCAGGAACGACCGCATGGCCCGGTCAGCCAGCTCGATCGGGGTCTGCCCGTTCCAGGACAGCTCCAGCAATGACCCCTGCTGCCCGGCCCCGGGTCCGGAGATTGTGCCGGAGGCGAAGACGTCCCCCGGGCGCACGGCCGCTCCGGTCACCGTCATCTGGGTGAGCATCTGCGCTGGGGACCAGTACATCTGCCGATACGGCGCGCGGGCGATCAGGGTGTCGTTGAGGTCGATCTGCACCTCGATATCCAGCCCGGTGTGCAGGTTCGAATTCCCGCGCAGATAGGCCAGCGGTTCGGGGTCCTGTTCGGCCAGCGGCACCCGGGCCGAGCCCAGCGCAGCCATCGGGGTGATCCACGCGGCCATCGAACTGGCGAAGGACTTCCCGCCGAACGGACCCAGGGGCACGTACTCCCAGGCCTGGATGTCCCGGGCGGACCAGTCGTTCAGCAGCGCCACCCCGAACAGGTGCTGCTCGGCAGCCTCGATCGGCACCGGCTGCCCCACCGCTGTCGAACCACCGACCACGAATGCGAGTTCGGCCTCGATGTCCAGTGTGCGGCTCGGCCCGAAGGTGGGGGCGGGCTCCTGGGGAGTCTTGCGCTGACCTTGGGGGCGGCGCACCGGCGTTCCGGAGACCACCAGAGTGGAACTGCGGCCGTGGTAGCCGATCGGTAGGTGCTTCCAGTTCGGGGTCAGCGGCTGGGAATCGGGGCGGAAGATCTTCCCGACGTTGCTCGCGTGGTGAGCACTGGCGTAGAAGTCCACGTAATCCCCGGCACGTACGGCAAGGTGCATCTCGACGTCGGGCAGGGGTATCAGGTGCCCGGCAACACCGGCCTCGTCCGCGGGGTCGGTCAGCAGGGCTTGCAGCCAGGTGCGGGCGCGGTCCCAGGCGCTGGCCGGGAGGGCCAGGAAGGCGTTGAGGTCTGGGCCGGCCCAGGGGCGGGCGAACTCTGAGCCGCGGGCCGTGGCCAGTGCGTGCAGGTCCAGCACCTGGTCCCCGATGCGCACTCCGGCACGACGGCGGGGGTCACCGGCGGTGGAGAAGATTCCGTAGGGCAGATGGTCGGCGCCGAACGGGTGGTCGGCCGGAATGTGGGGCCACAGTGCGGGCATCTCGATGGGCGTCCTTTGCTCGGGGCCTGCTGGCTACTCGAATGGGTTCCTGGGGTTCGGGTGCTGATCGTGGTCTGGTGCCCCCTCGGCGCGCCGATCGGGGCCCGGGGCCGGGCCCGGCCAGGTCACCGGGAGCAGACCGCGGCCGGCGAGGTCCTGCACCGGATCGCCGACGTCGCAGCAGCCGAAGGAGGTGAAGGATGCCCGCACCCGTTCGGCCTGATCGGCGCGCAGACCCAGGAGAATTCTGGCCAGGAGGTCCCCGTCGCGCTCGCGTAGGGCCGCGGTGATGGTGCCGATGTCCGCGCCGGTGTGTGCCAGGTGGGTGGCCACCAGCACGTTCAGCACCCCGTGCTGGTCCTCACTGCCGGCCGGAGTGGCAACGGGGCCGGCTACGGCATGGTGCAGACCGCCGGTGAGTTTGAAGCCGAGACCCAGGTCCTGGCAGGTGCTGATGAACTCGGCCAGTTCACCGGGCGTGGGCACCGGATCGGTGGGTGTGGACTGGGTCCGCAACTTCGCACGTATCCGGGCGCTGGTGGCCGGAGGCGTAGAGCCGGTTTCGGCTGTGTGCACCGGCTCGCTGCCAGTCTCGTGGACGGGGGCGCGGCCAGTCCCGTGCCCGGGCGCGCCGCCGGCATGGCAGCCCAGATCGGCCAGCGCCCGCTGCCCAGCCGGCCCGCGGGGCACCTCGACGGCCACGGCGTCCTCACCGGCGAACTCGGGCCAGTCGGGGCAGTGGGCGAGTTCCATCCCCACCACTTGGACCTGGCCAGCCAACACCTGGCGGGCCTGGTCGAGCACCTGTGGGTCCTGACCCGGCCGGTTGATCAGCTGCACCGCCGGGGGGTGCGTGGCGCCCGCCCCCGATCCGGGCTTGCGGCCGGAGGCCAGCCGCCCGGGGTTGTCGTCCACCCCTTCGAGCGCCGGGCCCAGGACCGAGATGAGATCTGCTGCGGCGCTCGCCGGCACCAGCAGCGGCCCCAGGAACGGTGCCAGCGGGCCGCGGCGGTGCTCCAGGTGCCCGGCCACCGCGGCAGCCAAGGAGGCGGAGCGCGGCGGGAACACAGCGGCGTCGTCGATCAATCCCTGCAGTAACGCCCGTGGTAACGGGCGGGACCAGCCGGGCTCCGCCGTCGTCCTTGACATGGCTGACACCGTACTGCATCGTGACGCTATCAGGACAGAGATGTCCGATAATCGGGCGCAGGCGAGGAGGGGCAATGGCGTACTACCGGAGCATGGGCAATGTTCCGCCGAAGCGGCACACCCAGCACCGCGATGAGGCAGGGGCGCTGTACTACGAGGAGCTGATGGGTGAGGAGGGCTTTTCCTCCGACTCCTCCTTGCTGTACCACCGCAATATCCCCTCGGCAGTGGCCGATACCCAGATATGGGACCTGGGGGACATGTCCACTGTGAGCAACCATCCGCTGATGCCGCGGCACCTGAAGCTGCACGACCTGTTCGCCACTGACGCAGAGCGCGCCGGGGTGGACGTGGTCACCGGGCGCCGGCTGGTGCTGGGCAATGGAGACATCCGGCTGCTGTACGTGGTCGCCGACGCGGTCAGCCCGTACTATCGCAACGGGATTGGCGATGAGTGCCTCTACATCGAGCGGGGCAACGCTCGAGTCGAGACCATCTTTGGCGGTTTCGAGGTGGGCGAGGGCGATTACATGATGATCCCGCGGGCCACCACCCACCGGTGGCTTCCCAGGGTCGCCGGGGATGCGGGATTCACCGAGCCGCTGCGGGTGTACTGCATCGAGGCCAACAGTCATATCGGCCCGCCCAAGCGGTATTTGTCTAGGTTCGGCCAGCTGCTCGAGCACGCCCCCTACTGTGAGCGGGACCTGCGCGGCCCGGCGGGTCCGCTGTTGGCCGAGGACATCGGCGCCGACCCCGCCGGGCATACCGAGGTGCTGATCAAACACCGCGGCAGCGGCGAACATGCCACCGGTGGGATGGTCGGCACCCGCTACACCTACCCCTACCACCCTTTCGACGTGGTCGGTTGGGACGGGTGCCTGTACCCGTACGTGTTCAACGTGGCCGACTTCGAACCGATTACCGGCAGGGTGCACCAACCGCCGCCGGTGCACCAGGTGTTCGAGGGCCACAACTTCGTGGTCTGTAACTTCGTGCCCCGGAAGGTGGACTATCACCCGCTGTCGGTGCCGGTGCCCTATTACCACTCGAATGTGGATTCGGACGAGATCATGTTCTACGTCGATGGGGATTACGAGGCCCGGAAGGGGTCAGGTATCGGAAAGGGGTCGATCTCGGTGCATCCCGGCGGGCACGCCCACGGCCCCCAACCCGGGGCTACCGAGGCCTCTCTAGGCGTGGAGTACTTCGATGAGCTCGCGGTGATGGTGGATACCTTCCGGCCCCTGGATCTGGGGGAGGCAGCCCGCGCGGTGGACGACGGCGTCTACGCGGGGTCCTGGAGCCGGAACCTTGGCGGCCCGGACGGTGCAGGTGAGGTGTACTCCACGAGCTGAGGTGCCGGCGGCGGCGCCAGCCAGCCGCATCGAGGGGGCACGATCCGCACGCGGTCAGCCGCGTCGAGGGGGCAGGATCTGCGTCAGGGGGCACGGTAGGCCCTGTCCTGTCGCGCCGAATCGTGCCCTGTGGGGCCTCCCGGTATCGAGGGGGCAGGATCTGCGCCGGGGGTCACGGTAGGCCCTGTCCTGCTGCGCAGATCGTGCCCTGTGGGGCCTCCCGGCATCGAGGGGGCAGGATCTGCGCCGGGGGTCACGGT
>Ga0079225_10000171_pt1 | contig 33706 bp, 32 predicted proteins | sample Poulit2012_FD_76344 | JGI IMG/M metagenome (GOLD analysis project Ga0079225, IMG submission 76344) | Agricultural soil microbial communities from Georgia to study Nitrogen management - Poultry litter 2012 | ecosystem: Environmental > Terrestrial > Soil > Agricultural land | place: USA: Georgia... | reverse complement strand
CAGGATATTTATGATTTTCAGATTCCTCCCCATATCGTGCAGACAGAAGAGAACAAAATCATTACGATCAAGTTTCTCCAGGAAAGTGCGGAAGAGAGCTATTTGAATAAACTTTACAGGGAGTTTGATCTGTCCATCAGCATTTTAAACGGCAGAATCGAATATATTAACGGCATTCCGCTCGGTATTCTGATGCTTCAGGTGACAGGTGGGCCTTCTGAAATTGAACGGCTGAGCCGTAATATCACCGAAACTCCAGGTATAGAAAGGGCTGAGATATATGAGTAGTATAACGAACCTTGGACCATTACTTTATAAAGCATTTCTGGAAACGACTTTGATGGTTTCGATATCCATATTTTTCGCGGTATTGATTGGACTGCCGCTCGGTGTCTTATTATTTGTTACACAGCACCACTTACTTTTTAAAGTGAAACCGTTGAATCAGGTGCTCGGTGCCCTTGTGAACGTCATCCGTTCATTTCCATTCATCATTTTGATCGTTGCGATCATGCCGTTTGCAACTTGGCTTGTCAATGCTTCGCACGGCCCGGTCTTTGCGAATGTCGCATTGTCGATCGCGGCAGTGCCTTTATTTGCAAGGCTGGTTGAATCGAGTTTCAACAGCATTCACAGCGGTGTCATTGAAGCGAGCATCGCAGGCGGTGCGCCTTTATACATGATTGTCACCGATGTGCTGATACCTGAAGCTAAAAAAGGATTGATCCAGGCAATTACGCTGACAATCATTACGATCATCGCATTCAGTGCGACAGCGGGCGTCGTCGGCGGTGGCGGTATCGGTGACCTTGCCATCCGTTACGGTTATTACCGTTATGATACTTTGACAATGGCCGTGACGGTCATTCTGCTGATCATCATCGTTCAGCTTGTACAATTAATCGGTGACTTTTTAAGCCGTCGTGAGGAGGGGAAATAGATGCGAGGTATTATTTTATTTTTACTTGGAACTTTAGGTGTCATCATCGTCTCGAGTGTACTTTTATATGAAGATGAAGGTGAAGTGATCACCATCGGTGCATCTACCGGTCCCTTCAGTGATATGGTCAATTTTGCTTTGAAGCCGCCTCTTGAAGAGATGGGGTATTCGGTGGAGATTGTTGAATATACGGATTACGTCCAGCCGAACAATGCGCTTCATAACGGAGACCTTGATGCGAACCTGTATCAGAACCAGACATTTATGGAGAACTTCAATGAAGAGAACAGCACGGATCTGCACGGTCTGATCCAGGTGCCGACCGCACCGATGGGTCTTTATTCGAGTGAGTTTGAATCACTTGAAGAAATAACGAATGGCAGTGAAGTTGCTTTGCCGCTCGACCCGGTCAACTCTTCACGCGGGTTTCTGACTTTGGAAGAAGCAGGATTGATTACGATCAGTGAAGATGCGAATATGCTGGCGATAGAGGAAGAGGATATTACGAGCAATAATAAAAATCTCGAGTTTGTCTTCCAGGATGCCGGACAGCTGCCGAGAAGCGTGGAACAGATCGGCTTGTCACTCGTGCCGGGGAACTTTGCGCTGGCAAGTGATATGAACCTTGAAGACGCGCTGGTACTTGAAAGCATGAATGAATACTTCAGAAACAGAATAGTTGTCAATACGGAAGATAAGGATTCAGAAATGGCCGATGACTTGATTGAAGCTGCACAGTCTGAATACTTTGATCAGGTCATTGATGAAGACTTCCAGGGATTCGATAAACCGGAGGAGGAGTAGAACATGAATGAGTTATTGAAATCTGTGCCCGAAAGTTATTTTGCGAGCGTCAGTACGCTGAATGAAGATCTTGAAATCGGCGGGAAACCGCTGATCAACCTTGCTGTCGGCGTTCCGGACGGCAGTGCGCCTGAAAGTGTAAAAGAGGCAGTGAAGAATGCTGTCGAAATTACTGACAATCACAAGTATCCGGGATTTCGCGGCCGTCCTTCATTTAAAGCTGCGATTATAAATTTTTATAAACGGCATTATGATGTGGACCTGAAAGATGAGAACATTGCGATTCTTTACGGCACAAAAAGTGCGCTCGTCCAGTTTCCGATGATATTCATCGAGCCGGGGGAGGGGGTCTTTCTCCCGAACCCGGGGTATGCGGACTACGCGGCAGGTGTGAGTCTGGCGAAAGGTGTTGAGTATGACCTGCCGCTGTTGAAGGAGAATGACTATTTGCCGGATTATGATGCACTGGATCAGGAAGAACTGGATAATACAAAGCTGATCTATTTGAATTATCCTTCGAATCCGCTTGGTTCAGTTGCTTCAAAGAAGTTCTTTGATGAGACGATCAACCGGTTCAAAGACACAGACATAAAGATTGTGCATGACTTTGCCTATGCCGGTTTCGGTTTTGAAGGTAAACATCCGAGCATTCTCGAAAGTGACCCGGATTTATCGACGGCAATGGAAATATATTCATTTTCAAAAAGTTATAATATGTCCGGTTTCCGGGCAGGCTTTGCTGTCGGCAATAAAGAGATGATTGAAGCGGTTAATCTTTATCAGGACCACACCCAGACGGGCATGTGGGGCGTACTGCAGGAAGCGGCGGCCGATGCCTTGAACAGGGAAGACGATTTTCTGATAGCTCAAAGAGATATTTTCAAAAAACGGAAAGACATGGTCTTAAAAGAACTGTCAGAAGCGGATATTCCAATCGAGCCGATTGAAGGCGGCATATTCGGCTGGATCAAAGTGCCGGATGAATTTAATGGTGAAAGCTTTGTAAAGTATTTGCTGAAAGAAGAATCGATACTCGCAACACCGGGCATTCCATTCGGTTCAAGAGGCAGAAACTTCATCCGCATATCAATGGCGATTGAAGATGAACATCTTAAAGAATGTGTCGAGAGGCTGAAAGGCATTGGGTATCTTTGGAAATGAAAAAATATTTTATGAACAGTAAACCCCGTGGCCAATGGCCGCGGGGTTTTATTATTTACTTAAGCGAGCGTAATTTTCCTCTTTGCTATGTAAGTGATGATCAGTGCCGCTACAGGCACGAGCGGCATATATGTAAAACCGCTTATAAAGTAAACAACCGGTATGAAAAAAGAGGTAATCCCCAGAAAGAAAAAGAGCTGGGATTGTTTTTGCAGTCCATAGTAGAAAAGGATGACTCCTTCTACAGCTAAAATTATCAGTATGATATTGACCCACATTGTAAATTCACTCCCATTGCAAGTTATATTTCACCATTAAAATAGTTGAAGAATAGTCTGAAGGGATGCATCCCCATAATACATCATCCAGTCCTTTAGGTCAGGCGGGATAAAAGTTGGATCAATCAATTGTATTATAGTACAAATAAAGACTCTTTAATATATATAAGATGCCTTTTGTCATTAAAGTCAAACTTGAATAGAAAAGGAGGGGTTTTCTATGAAGAGTAATAAAATATTAATTACTTCAGGTATTATATGGACTATGGTTTTTGGACTCATGAGCACTTATTGGTCTCTCGGGGAGAGATTTATGAAATATCGTTGAATCCTGAACTTCCATTCATCATTGTCGTATGAATGACGGATTTTATAAAATTATTGGGTGTAATATGGCTGCTGATGCTGCTTGTGGAGTGGCGGAGCACTGTTATGGATAAAACACTTTATTACATTACAAAATCTGTCGGCATATTACTGTTTCTTTATGGACTGATCAACTTTGCGACTATATCATTGAGTGCCTTCAATATTCTGGGTTTCAACATGGATGGATATGCAACATTTTGCAGGCCGGCGTTCTGGAAGAAATATTTTACAGAGTCTGGCTCCGGACAAGGCTTGAAGTGTTGCCTGGCACATGGCCGGCCATTATAGTGACTTCGGTATTCTGGCGGTCTGGCATATGGCGATACAGGGCGGGGACTCCTTGGATATTGCATTTTCAAATGTCCTGGTCAACCAGGGTGTTACCGGATTGTTTCTGGGGTTCTTATGGGATAAATACAGAAACATATGGGCACTGATCATCATTCACGGTCTGATGAATTTTCCAATTCAGCTGATTACGGGTTATTTATAGAAGAACCTTTTAACATGAAAAATGTTGGTGAATTTTTTAAAAATATATTGAAATATTACCTCTTATGGAATATACTGAAAACAACAAACAGAAGGAGGACAAAAACCATGCTTAAAATCATTGCAGCGAAATCACACAACAAAGAATCGAATAGTGCCTCCCTTCATGGTTGTTTTTAAACACGATCATTAATGATGACCAATCCATACACATACAACAGGGGGAGGCGTATGCCTCCCAATTTTTATGCTTTATTTTAAGTGCGCACAAAAATGGTGTGCACTTTTTTTATTGCAAAATTCATTCAACATAAGAAAGTTGGTTAATCATGATTGATTTTATTTATAAATTAAAATGGTATTTTTCTGAACATAAAATGAAATATTTACTCATTGTCATACTGGCTGTAATCTCGAATTTCATGGAAGTGATTCCGCCGCAGCTGATCGGGCGGACAATCGACCTGATCAACACCGGTGACATGACGATTAAGACCATGTGGCTCATATTCTTGTTATTCATAGTGGTCATCATCAGCACTTATGTGCTGCTGTACTCATGGTTTTATATGCTGTTCGGCAGTGCATATGATATCGAAAGCATTTTGAGGATGAGATTGATGCAGAGGTTTTTAACGTTGTCACCAAGCTTTTATGAACAGAATAAGACCGGTGATCTGATGGCAAAGGCGACCAATGATATGCGGAGTATCAACAGGGCGATGGGATTCGGGATGATTACGCTGCTCGATGCGAGTACATTTCTCGCAACAATCGTCCTGGTCATGGCTTTCACCATCAATCTGGAACTGACATTTTTTGCGCTGCTGCCACTGCCGCTGTTGATTATTATTGAAGTATGTCTCGGCCGCATGATCAATAAGCGTCATACAGAAAGTCAAAAATCTTTCGGTGTGATGAATGATTCAGCGCTCGAGGTCGTTGAAGGTGTGAGGCTGACACGGAGCTATGTGCAGGAAGAGGCGGAAGCGGTAAGTTTCAAAGAAAAGACAACAGATTATTTGGACAGGTTCATGAAAGTGGAAAGGCTGGATGCATTATTCCAGCCACTCACGATCTTTGTCGTTTCGTTAAGTTTCATCATCGCTTTCGGCTACGGCGCGGTACTGGTGAATGCAGGTGAAATGACGGTCGGGCAAGTCGTCACATTCAATATATATTTGAATATGCTCATCTGGCCGATGTTTGCAATGGGCATGCTGTTCAATATAATGCAGCGGGGCAATGCTTCACTGAACCGTGTTGAAGAAGTCCTCCAAACTGAAGATGATGTCATTGATAACGGTGATGGCCTTATGGAATCGAGCGAAATAGACTTTGAGCATGTGTCCTTCAGCTACCCCGCAAGCAGCCGTCAAAATCTGGACGGGGTCAGCATCCACCTGAAAGCTGGTGACACTTTAGGCATCGTCGGGAAAACAGGCAGTGGTAAAACGACTTTGATCAGGCAGCTGTTGAAAATGTATCCCCCGGGTACAGGCAGTCTGATCATAGACGGTATCAACATCACCAGGCTGAGTAAAAAAGTACTGAGACACAGAATCGATTATGTATCCCAGGAAAACATCCTGTTCTCAAGAACCGTCAAAGACAATATATTATTCGGGAATCCGGATGCTTCGGATGAAGAGCTGGACCGGGCAATAGAAGCGAGTGCATTTGATTCGGACCTTGCGCTCATGCCGAAAGGGCTTCAGACCATGGTCGGTGAAAAGGGAATCGCGCTGAGCGGTGGACAAAAGCAGCGGATATCCATAGCGAGAAGTCTGATCAAAGATCCGGAAATACTGATATTTGATGATGCACTCAGTGCCGTGGATGCGAAAACGGAACAGAGAATCATCAATAATATCAAAAGGGGAAGGAAAGAGAAAACAACCATCATAGTGACCCATCGTCTGTCTGCTGTCAGACATGCGGATGTGATTGTCGTGCTTGAAGACGGCAGAATCGCTGAGACGGGCAGCCACGATGAACTGGTTCAGAGTGATGGCTGGTATAGAAAGCAGAATCAGTATTATGAGACTGGCGGTGAAGAAAATGACTGAGATTAAAAGGCTGTTGAAATATTCTCTGGATTACAAGTGGTGGTTCATTGCGGGAAACATACTGATGGTCCTGATGGTATTCTTTCAGCTGCTCGGACCGCTGATCATCATGACAGTGATCGATGATCACATCAGGCTTGGAGAAGGCAATATAAATGTTGAAGCGGTCATCCGGCTTTTGATTATATATACACTCATAAAACTGTTTCATGCAGTCGCCGCCTATTATGCCCAGATTATTTTGCAGTCTTCGGGCGCAAAAGTCGTTCAAAGTATCCGGCACCAGGTGTTCGAGCATATTCAAAAACTGCCTGTCAGGTATTTTGACAATCTGCCTGCAGGGAAGGTCGTTGCCAGAATTACAAACGACACTGAATCAATGCTTCAGTTTTTCACGTATGTGCTGCCGATGTTTCTTGTGAATGGACTGACGATGATTGCGATTACAGCCGCTATTTTCATAGTTAATATATACGCAGGCATCATCATGTTGATTTTTGTCCCGATTATTTTACTGTGGCTCATTTTATACAGGAAATACTCAAATGACTACAATCATATGAAACGTGAAAGAAACAGTGATATGAATGCTGCAATCAACGAGTCGATCAACGGCATGACGACCATTCAGGTGTTTAACAGAGAAGACCAGATTGAAGACGAGTTCAGGAAATTGAACGATGAATATACCGACAGTGCGACGAAGCTCGTGAAATTGAACGGTTTGTCAGGCGATAACCTGGCGGGTGTCATGCAGTCATTTGTCTTCGCTCTCATGGTCATCATATTTTCCCTTGCATTTTTAAGTCCGGCAGAAACACTGACTGTAGGGACGATGTATCTGCTGGTGGACTACATCACGCGCTTTTTCACCCCGCTTTATGAAATTGTCGGCCAGATTGAAATATTTGAACAGGCGCGTGTTGCAGCAGTGAAAGTTTTCGAGATGATCGATGAAGAGGAAGAAGTTGAAGACCAGGGCCGTCTTGAAAGTTTTGACGGCGGCATCGATTTCAGAAATGTGTCTTTCTTCTATAAAGAAGGCCATCTTGTATTGAAAGATATCAACTTGAGTGTGGACCGGGGAGAAACGGTCGGACTTGTCGGACATACCGGTTCCGGAAAAAGTTCGATTATCAACCTGCTTATGCGTTTCTATGATCCCACAGAGGGACGGATTTTATTTTCCGGCAGAGATACGAAGGAAATCAATAAAAAAGATTTAAGGAAAAATATATCGATAGTACTGCAGGATCCGTTCATCTATGCAGGCACACTCCTATATAATATACGTCTGAACAATGAGGACATATCAAGAGAAGCTGCCGAAGAGGCACTGCTGGAAGTCGGCGGCAGGGAGCTGATGAAAAAACTGGACGGGGGACTGGATGCCTGGCTGCCTGAAAGAGGGGCGACGCTGTCTCTAGGAGAACGCCAGCTGGTCTCGTTTGCAAGGGCGCTGGCATTCGATCCGAAAGTACTTGTGCTTGATGAAGCGACGAGTAATGTGGACAGTGAAACAGAGCAGCTGATCCAGCACGCGATGAAAGTGGTCAGCAGGAAGCGGACGACATTCATCATCGCCCACAGGCTCTCCACGATTCAGCATGCAGATCAGATCATCATTCTTGAAGAGGGTAATATAATGGAGCAGGGCAATCATCAGAGGCTGATGGGTATGAATGGTATTTATGCCGAGATGTTCAACATGCAGGTGACGGATAAGAATATGCCAAACGCATAAGTGGTGTAATATGTACACTAAATATCTGTGAATGACCTTGATTCATGTCAATTTAATGGTTAACATATAATTATAATGACATTGACATAACAAGGTCACTTGTTTAGTTAACAAAACCTTTTGATAGAACTATCGTTCTAGATATCATATATTATATTATTATCATTTTAACAGGGGCCGGTGAATCCGGCCCCTGTTTTTGTAAAAATTCCGCTATAATTATATTTCTTAACCATAATAATATATGGTATTCTTTTATATACACAGTTTACTGGAGGCGTGCTCAGTGAATAATCTTTTTAACAGAAATAAAATGCTGATTATTTTATTCGGGATCATCATTTTGATATTATTTATCGGCTTTTCGATGACTGACAGAGAATCAACGACCAAAGCCGAACAATTTACGGGTGACTCTGTTGCGGCTTCCCAGTCCATCATCGGTGCACCGGTTCAATTTGTATCCAATATTTTCAGCAACTTTACAGGCCTTTTCGGGGCTTCGAATGAAAATGAAGAGTTGAAGTCCCAGCTTGAAATGGTGCCTCAGATGTACTCTGACATTGAGCGGCTTGAAACGGAAAATGAGAAGCTCCGGGATGCACTTGAAGTCAGCTCTAAAAGAGATTATGACACCATCAATTCGAGGGTGATTTCCCGCTCCCAGGATCAGTGGCTGAACAATTTCACGATCGATAAAGGTGAGAATGACGGCATACAGGAAGGTATGGCGGTCATGACACCGGAAGGTCTTGCCGGCATGATCAAACGGGTCAACGGCAATTCAAGTTTTGTCGAGATGATTACGACGAATGTCTCTCAAAACAACCTGTCGGTTGAAATTCAGCATGAAGATGAAGCGGTGTACGGGGCAATCGATCACTATGACAGTGAAAGGGGACTGCTTGTCATAGATAATATAAAGAATAATGCCACGGTGGAAGCCGGTGACGCAGTATTTACGAGCGGTCTTGTCGGCGACTTTCCGGAAGGGCTCATTGTCGGCGAAGTCATGGAAGTTGAAAATGATGAGCACGGACTGAGCCAGAATGCCTACATCCAGCTTGCAAGCGACCCATCCGATATCGATGTCGTTTTCGTTCTGGAGCGGGACCCGGACTCAATGGGAGATTGATATGAGAATCATAGTGATATTCATTACGTCCCTTTTGTTGATGTACGGCGATTTTTTATTTGCAGAATTCAGTCCTTTTGAAATCAGCCAGCTGACAGTTTATACGGTCCCTAAATTACTGTTGATGTATATACTTCTTTTATCGATCTATGTCAACCCTTCAATCAGCAGTTTCATAGCAATCGTGTTCGGAATACTGATCGATGTTTACAGCGGTCTTGTCTACGGCGTGCATACTTTTGGCATGGTCGCTTTCGTATTTTTCATGCACACCGCATTCAGAGTGTTTTATAAAGACTTTGTTGCGATGGCTTTTGTCGTCCTGTCTCTGACATTTTTATATGATGCGTACATATATATCATTTACGGCATTCTCGGGCTTGTGGATGTGCCGGTGTTCGATTATCTGGCGCTCAGGGCGGTACCGAGCCTGATTGTCAATGCACTGCTTTTTGTGCTCGTATTCGTCCTCACTTTGAAGAGTTCGAAAGTGCGTAAAAACTTCCTGCCAAAACATTGACTTAAAATCGGCGGGTTGCTATAATCTAGAAGTTGATGATTTATCAGACATCAACCGCACAATCATAGGTCAAAGTGACTTGTTCCACCTATGGATGGCGTGTCTTAATTAAAATCAGGAGGTGTAAGTATGTTTGCAATCATCGAAACAGGCGGTAAGCAGGTCAAAGTAGAAGAAGGCCAGACTATTTTTGTTGAAAAGATAGAAGCCGAAGAAGGTGCGACTTTTACTTTTGACAAAGTACTTTTAGTGGGTGGGGACAACGTTAAAGTTGGCGCACCGACAGTTGAAGGCGCAACAGTTTCTGCGAAAGTTGAAAAACACGGACGCGGCAAGAAGATCAGAGTTGTCAAATTCAAGCGCAGAAAGAACTACCAGCGTACACAAGGTCATCGTCAGCCTTATACAAAATTGACAATTGAAAAGATTGAAGCTTAATGATTAAAGTGAATATTCATGAAAATGATGATGGCCGGGTTGTCTCTTTCAATATGAGCGGTCATGCGGACTTTGATGAATATGGGAAAGACATTGTATGTGCCGGAGCTTCGGCAGTCGTTTTTGGAAACGTCAATGCCATCATATCCATGACGGATGCAGATCCGGAGATAGAGTTGGATGATGACGGCGGATACTTACAATTCAGTGTTGAAAATCCAAATGATGAGAAGCTGCAGACGCTTTTAGAAGCAATGATCATTTCATTAAAAACTATTGAAGAAGAATATAACGATTATATAAGAATAGAATATATGTGAGGTGAGTAACATGCTAAAGTTAAACTTACAGTTTTTCGCATCGAAAAAAGGGGTTGGGTCAACAAGAAACGGCCGTGACTCTGAGTCAAAACGTTTAGGTGCGAAGAGACAGGATGGTCAATACGTTTCAGGTGGATCAATCTTATTCCGTCAGCGCGGTACTAAAATTCATCCGGGTGAAAATGTAGGTCGCGGTGGCGATGATACATTATTTGCAAAAATAGACGGCGTAGTTAAATATGAACGTTTTGGTCGCGACAAAAAACGTGTTTCTGTTTATCAGGAAGCAAAATAATTTTGTTACTAAAAGCATCAGCTACTGCTGGTGCTTTTTATTTTGTAGGAATTTCTGGATGATATATTGGTATACAGTCTTTATATCAATGATATAATATTAAAGTAATTGAGGTGAAAATATGTTCGTAGATCAGGTCAAAATATTTTTGAAATCAGGTGACGGCGGCAATGGTCTTGTCGCCTACAGAAGAGAGAAGTATGTTCCGATGGGCGGGCCGGCCGGCGGTGACGGCGGTGACGGAGCAAGCATTATTTTCGAAGTGGATGAAGGACTCAGAACGCTGCTGGATTTCCGCTACCAGCGTCATTTTAAAGCGAAGCGCGGCGAAAACGGCATGAACTCCAACATGCACGGTAAAAACAGTGAACCGCTCATTTTGAAAGTGCCGCCGGGTACTGTAATCAAAAAAGTTGAAGACGATGAAACGGTTGCGGATCTGACGACGCACGGCCAGCAGGCGGTCGTTGCGAGAGGCGGCCGCGGCGGCCGGGGCAACTCACGTTTTGCATCCAGCCGCAACCCTGCGCCGGACTTTGCAGAAAACGGTGAACCGGGAGAAGAATTTGAAGTGACACTTGAATTGAAATTGATGGCAGACGTCGGTCTTGTCGGTTTCCCGAGTGTCGGGAAATCAACCATTTTAAACAATGTATCGAGAGCGAAGCCAAAAATCGGTGCCTATCATTTTACAACGATTTCACCCAATCTGGGTGTGGTGCAGTCCGGTGACGGACGTTCATTTGTCATGGCGGATCTGCCGGGCCTGATTGAAGGCGCAGCAGAAGGTTCAGGACTCGGCCACCAGTTCCTGAGACACGTGGAAAGAACGAAAGTGATCGTTCACGTTGTGGATATCAGTGAGTCCGAAGGCCGTGATGCTGTCGAGGATTACCATACAATCAGACAGGAGCTCGGTGAATATAATCCGGCGCTGCTGGAACGTCCTGAAGTCATCGTCCTGAATAAGACGGATTTACTTGAGGATACGGAAGTCATCGATCTGTTCAAGCAGGAAATCGGGGAAGACAAAGAGATTTTTGCCGTTTCTGCAGCGACAAGTGACAATCTGCAGCCGCTCCTCTATAAAGTGGCGGATATTCTGGATGCAGGCGATGAAGAGGAAGTTGAGCTCGATGAAACTGAAGAGCGTGTAGTCTACCGTCATGAAAAAGATCCGGATGCATTCAAGATCAGCCGTGACGATGACGGTGCATACGTTGTCAGCGGACCGACGATTGAAAGAGTGTTCATGATGACAGACTTTAACAGAGATGCAGCAGTTCGAAGATTTGCCCGTCAAATGCGCTCAATGGGCATTGATGATGCACTTAGAGAAAGAGGCATCCAGGCAGGAGATACTGTGAGGATACTTGGCGGAGAATTTGAATTTGTAGAATAGGTGAGGAAATGTATCAGTATATTGAAGGTACAATTGAAACTGTATCCCCGCACAATATTACAGTCGATGTATCAGGTGTGGGCTATCTTATTCATGTCCCGAATCCTTTTCGTTTCGAAAAAGATAAAGGCAGTAGATTAAAAGTATACACAGAGCTGATCGTCAGAGAAGACAGCCATACTTTATACGGCTTTAAAAATATGGAAGAAAAGCAGCTGTTTCAAAATCTGCTCAGAGTGAAGGGCATCGGTCCGAAAAGTGCGCTTGCCATTTCGGCGGCAAGCACGCCGGATGAAGTGATCACAGCAATCGAAAATGAAGATCATGCCTACATGAGCAAGTTTCCGGGCATCGGCAAGAAAACCGCCAGCCAGATCATACTGGATCTGAAAGGCAAGCTTGTTGAAAGCGGCAAGCCGGCTGTATCCACATCGGATAACGATTATGTCAAAGAGGCGCTGCTTGCACTGGAAGCACTCGGCTACAGCAAGAGGGAACTTTCGAAAGTGGATAAGAAACTGCAGACGAAAAGTTTTGAATCCGTTGACGCAGCGGTGAAATCAGGATTGAAATTATTAGTTCAATAGAGGTGTTATTATGTCAGAGCATGATGACAGAATTTTAGATGAACATCAGATGGATGAGGACATGGAAATTGAAATGTCGCTCAGGCCGGAATATTTAAAACAGTATATCGGCCAGAATGCAATGAAAAATAATCTACAGGTTTTCATCCAGGCTGCCAAAATCCGGGAGGAGGCTCTGGATCACGTCATTCTGCATGGTCCACCGGGTCTGGGTAAGACAACTTTATCCAATATCATTGCCAATGAAATGGAAGTCAATATCCGGTCGACATCCGGTCCGGCAATCGAAAGAGCGGGTGACCTCGCGGCGATATTATCGAGCCTTGAGCCGGGAGATGTTTTATTCATCGATGAAATCCATAGAATTCCACGCGCTGTCGAAGAGATTTTATATTCGGCGATGGAGGATTTCTTCATAGATGTCATTATCGGTAAAGGTGAAGAAGCGAGGAGTATCAGGATCGACCTGCCGCCGTTCACACTGGTGGGGGCGACGACGCGCTTCGGCAGTCTGAGCGCGCCGCTCCGTGACCGCTTTGGTGTGCAGCTGAGACTGGAATACTATGATGTGGACAGTCTGATTACGATTGTTGAGAGAACTTCTGAAATCTTTAATGTGGAAATTGATCCCGACAGTGCGGTTGAGCTTGCGAAACGGTCTAGGGGGACGCCGAGGATTGCAAACAGGCTACTCCGCCGTGTCAGGGACTTTTCAATCGTCAAAGAAGAAGAATCCATCTCGATGGAAACGACGAATCATGCGCTCAGCGTACTTGAAGTCGACTCGATGGGGCTGGATCCTGTAGACCACCGTATTATGAATACGATCATCGATACATATGGCGGCGGTCCGGTCGGTCTTGAAACAGTGGCTGTATCAATCGGCGAGGAAGTGGTTACCCTGCTTGATGTATATGAACCTTTTCTGATTCAGCAGGGCTTCCTTGAACGTACCCCGAGAGGACGCAAGGCGACGGGGAAGAGTTATGAATACTTTAAAGATGACAGCAAGTAGATTTGCTTTGGAAATGAGGAATGATTTTGAAGCTTGAGGAATTTGATTTTGATTTACCGGAAGAACTGATCGCCCAGACGCCGCTTAAAGACCGCTCAAGCAGCCGTCTGCTGGCGCTGGACAAGACTGACGGTCAAATTGAAGATAATACTTTCAATGATATTTTGAAATATTTTAAAGCGGGCGACGTTCTCGTATTGAACGATACGAAAGTGCTGCCTGCCCGTTTGTACGGCGCCAAGGAAGATACCGGCGCAAAGATTGAGATGCTTCTACTGACTCCGGTGGAAGACGGATATGAAGTGCTGATCCGTCCCGCGAAAAAAGTTAAAGTGGGCACGAGAGTCGTATTCGGCAATGGCGAACTCGTCGCTGAATGCACCGGTATTTTCGATGAAGGCATCCGTCATATGAAACTGCATCATGAAAGTATTCTGGAAAATGTTCTGGATAAACTTGGAGAGATGCCGCTCCCGCCGTATATTAAGGAAACGCTGGAAGACAAAGACCGATATCAGACGGTATACGCGAAAGAAACAGGTTCTGCAGCTGCACCGACTGCCGGTCTTCATTTTACGAATGAGCTGCTGGATGAAATCATGAATGCAGGTGTCAAAATCGTGACGGTTACGCTGCATGTGGGTCTTGGGACTTTTCGTCCGGTCAGCGAGGAAACGATAGAAGACCATAAAATGCATTCGGAGTACTATATGATGTCGGAAGCTGCAGCCGAAGTACTGAATGCGGCGAAGGAAAACGGCGGCAATATCATCAGTGTCGGAACGACAAGTACAAGAACGCTTGAAACCATCATGGGTAAATATGGTACGTTCAAAGCATCCAGCGGTTTTACGGATATTTTCATCTATCCGGGATTTGAATATAAAGCGGTGGACGCACTCATCACAAATTTCCATCTGCCTAAATCTTCACTCGTCATGCTGGTCAGCGCTTTCTGTTCCAGAGAAATGATTTTAAATGCTTATCAGCATGCTGTTAACAACCAATATCGTTTCTTCAGCTTTGGAGATGCGATGATCATTCATGGAGGTGCCGTCGATGGCAATTCGTTATGAACATATTAAAACATGTAAACAGACCGGCGCACGTCTGGGTAAACTGCATACACCGCATGGTGTAATCGACACTCCGATATTCATGCCTGTCGGTACGCTTGCAACCGTAAAGTCCATGACACCGGAAGAGCTGGCAGACATCGGCAGTCAGATCATTTTATCGAACACTTATCACCTGTGGCTCCGTCCCGGCAGCGATATCATCAGGGAAGCCGGCGGACTACACAAGTTCATGAACTGGGACAGTCCGATCCTGACCGATTCCGGCGGATTCCAGGTATTCAGTCTGAGCGATTCCCGCGAGATTAAAGAAGAGGGCGTTCATTTCAGAAGCCATCTGGATGGTTCCAAGCTGTTTTTAAGTCCGGAAGGTGCGATGGATATCCAGCACGATCTCGGCTCCGACATCATGATGTCATTTGATGAGTGTCCGCCGATTCCTGCTGAATACGGCTATGTCAAAGATTCACTTGAAAGGACCTCAAGATGGGCTGAAAGAGGGCTTGAACACCATTTGAAAAAAAGCCATGACAAACACCAGGCACTGTTCGGCATCGTTCAGGGCGGAGAATATGAAGATCTGCGTGCCCAAAGTGCCAAAGATCTTGTGAGCATGGATTTTCCCGGCTATTCGATCGGAGGACTTTCCGTCGGTGAACCGAAGCCGGTAATGTACAGAATGCTGGAACATACAATTCCTTTACTGCCTGAAAATAAACCACGTTATCTGATGGGCATCGGCTCACCGGACGCACTCATTGAAGGTGTCATCCGCGGTGTGGACATGTTTGACTGTGTCCTGCCGACGAGAATTGCACGGAACGGCACGACGATGACATCACGGGGCAGAGTAGTCGTTAAGAACAAAAAGTTTGAGAGGGATTTTACACCGCTTGATCCGAATTGTGACTGCTATACTTGTAAAAATTACAGTAAAGCCTATCTTCGTCATCTGATCAAAGCGAATGAAATACTCGGACTCAGACTTACTACTTATCATAACCTGTATTTTCTGTTAAAATTGATGGAAGATGTTCGAAGTGCGATTTTAAATGACAGATTGTTAGATTTTAAAGAAGCGTTTTTCGACTCATATGGATTGAATGTAAAAAATCCGAAAAACTTTTAGAGGAGTGTTTGAGAAAGAATGGAATTTTTAATGCCATTATTACCTTTTATTGCAATCATCCTGGTAATGTATTTCCTGATGATCCGTCCGGCTCAGAAGAAACAGAAGCAGGTCCAGGAAATGCAGGCGGGTCTTCAAAAAGGAGACGACGTCATTACTATCGGTGGCGTCCACGGCCGTGTCGAGTCATTTGATCAGAAGCACATGTATATACTTACAGATGACCAGGGTACCGTACTTAAATTCGAAAGAGTTGCATTAAAAGAAGTTGTTAGATAACACAAAGTCGACACTAGTTGTCGGCTTTTATATTTTAATTTGAACTTATTAACGTTATAATGAGAACGTTAAGTTGTTAAAAATAGAGGTGTCACATTTGAGGAATAAATTAAGTTACATAATCATTGCTTTAGCTGTGAGTATCGGATTGATCACTGTTGTTGCCCTGACGGCGGAAGATGTCGGGGGCGATGTCAACCTCGGGCTCGACCTGCAGGGCGGTTTTGAAGTTTTATATGAAGTTGAACCGCTCAACGAGGGAGACGAAATTGATGATACTGCCGTCAGCAGTACAGCCAGTACATTGGATTCGAGAGTGAACGTTCTCGGGGTATCGGAACCGAATATACAGATTGAGGAAGGCAACAGGATCAGAGTGCAGCTCGCGGGTGTGGAAGACCAGACCGAAGCGAGAGAACTTCTGAGTACACAGGCAGAACTGACAATTCGCGACGTTGAAGATAATGTACTGTTATCCGGTTCGGACCTTGTGGAAGGCGGCGCCTCCCAAAATTTCGATGAATTCAATAATGCGATGGTCACTTTGGAACTTCAGAGTGCAGAGAAATTCAGGGAGGTTACTGAAGAAATATCCGAAAGGCCGCAGGGTGAAAACCTGATGGTCATCTGGATGGACTTTGTCGAAGGTGAAGATTCATTTGCTGCAGAAGCGCAGAAAGAAAATCCGAAGTTCGTATCCGCTCCGACTGTGAGTGAACCGATCAACTCCAGCGAGGTGATGATCTCGGGCGGGTTTGAAGGTCAGGAAGGTGTTGAGCGGGCACAAAATATCGCATCTCTGCTGAACTCCGGTTCTCTGCCGGTCGAACTGAGTGAAGTGTATTCAACATCGGTCGGTGCACAGTTTGGTGAACAGGCGTTGCAGGAAACTATTTTTGCAGGCGCAATAGGCATCGCCCTGGTATTCATCTTCATGATCGCCTTTTACAGACTGCCGGGCCTTGTTGCGACTGTGACTTTATTCGTCTATATATATTTGACGGTTTTCGGGTTCAACATGATTAACGGCGTATTGACCCTGCCGGGCATCGCAGCATTGATTCTCGGTGTCGGCATGGCCGTTGATGCGAACATCATTCTGTATGAACGGTTGAAAGATGAACTCAGAGTTGGCAGAAGCATCAAAAAAGCATATAAGAAAGCGGCTCAGAACTCAATATGGACGATTCTCGATGCAAACATCACCACACTGATCGCGGGTCTTGTATTATTTGCATTCGGAACGAGCAGTGTCAAAGGTTTCGCGACGATGCTCATACTGTCTATCGTGATGAGTTTTGTAACTGCGGTCTTCCTGACACGTGTACTGATGAGGCTTATTATCCATTCCGGATACTTGAATGATAAATTAGCACTGTTCGGCATAAAAGAAAAGAACAGATACAAGCTGAGTGAAGGAAAAGACATAGAAGATCTGACGACGCCGTGGGACCGTTTTGATTTCGTCAGACATACGAAGAAATTCTTTGCTTTCAGTATTACACTTTTAATACTGGGTGCGGGTGCACTGGCAGTGTTCAATTTGAATCTCGGTGTCGATTTTACGAGCGGAACACGTGCGGATATAGAGATATCCGATGAAGCGGATGTCGATGAAGTCGAGGATACGCTGAGCGAACTCGGCATTCCGCCGGAAAGCATTACGACGTCGGGTGAGAATACCGTCGTTGCTAGATACACCACCGACCTTGCCCAGGATGAGGTCACAACGATGCAGGATACATTCAATGAAATGTATGGTGCCACACCGATGATCAGTACGGTGAGCCCGGTTATCGGTAAGGAACTTGCCCAAAACGCGGCACTCGCATTACTGATTGCATCACTCGGCATCATCGCTTATGCAACAATCCGTTTCGAATGGCGTATGGCGCTACCGGCCGTACTCGCCCTGATGCATGATGTCTTTATCATGATTGCAGTATTTTCGATTTTCAGAATAGAAGTGGATATTACAATCATCGCTGCAGTGCTGACCATTGTAGGTTACTCCATCAACGATACGATCGTGACACTCGACAGAATCAGGGAGAATCTGCGTAAGATCAAGGTGATAAAAAGCGAGGAGACGGTAGATCTGATCATCAACCGCTCACTCAGACAGACAGCCACACGTTCAATCAACACCGTTCTGACTGTGGTAATCGTTGTTCTGCTCCTTGTCATGTTCGGCAGCAGTGCGATATTCGGCTTCAGTCTCGGACTGCTTATCGGCCTGGTCAGCGGGGTATACTCCTCATTCTTCATCGCCATCCAGTTATGGGGCGTATTGAAGAAGCGTCAGCTTAGAAAGAACGGCGGCGAACTGGTCGTATATGAAGAAACGAAGACAAATGATGAAAAGATATTAGTTTAATATTATTTGAAAATGCCTGGAATTTCCGGGCATTTTTTTAAAGGGTGTTTATGTTATGTTTAAGTCTAAATATGAATGGAAAGTCCGTAAAAGTGACAATGACATGCCTCAGGAACTGATTGTTAAATACCGTCTGAATGAACTGGAGCAGCGTATACTTGAAAATCGGGGATATGTCACCGATGAAGACCTGATGCAGCTGTACGACACTGAAACGTACGACGCACATGCCGTCTTTGAGATCGACAAGGCCGTAAAAAGAATTGAAGAGGCCTTGAACAGCAATGAACGTATTCTGATATACGGCGACTTTGACGCCGACGGCATCACCAGTACTGCTATTTTGTATACGGCACTCAACAAAGCGGGCGGGGACGTGGACTATCTCATACCGAACCGGATCGATCACGGCTATGGTCCGAATATCGAACTGTTTGAAGAGCAGGTGGCGGGCCGTTTCGATCTGGTGATTACAGTGGACAACGGTGTTGCCGCAGTGGATGAGATTGCATTTTTAAGAGAGCGGGATATAGATGTCATCATCGTCGACCACCATGAATTCGGTGAAACACTGCCGGATGCCATCATCGTACATGCGGCGCATGAAGCCGGCGACTATCCTTTTAAATATCTGGCCGGTGTCGGCATCACTTACAAACTGATCTGCGCACTCGGGCTGGAAGATGATGAGATGCCCGGTCTTGTCGCCATCGGAACGGTGGCAGACCTGGTCAGCATCGTTGATGAAAATAAAAGGCTTGTCATCGACGGGCTGAAGCAGATTAATTCAAATCCATCAACCGGCATACAGACTTTGTTATCCGTCTCAGGCCACAGCGGTCTTGTGGATGAGGAAACGATCGGTTTCGGCATCGCTCCGAGATTGAACAGTTCAGGGCGTATTGCAGATGCTTCAATCGCTGTCGAACTATTGCTCACATCTGATAAGTCAGAAGCTTTTGAACTGGCATCGGAACTCGAGCAGCTGAACAGCGAGCGGAAAATGCTCGTCCAGGAAACTTTCGAGGACGCAGACACGAAGTATAAAGAAAGTGAAGATGTAATCATTGTCTACAGCGATGACTATCATCCGGGCGTTATCGGAATTGTCGCTTCCAGGCTGAATGAAACATATGGCAAACCGGCAATCGTCCTGACTCGGGATGGTGATACATACAGAGGGTCTGCACGTTCGATCGAGGGTCTCGACCTTCTGCAGATCATCAAAGACAATGATACATTCGTCAAAAAAGTCGGTGGACATTCACAGGCATTCGGTGTTGAAATATTAGAAAAACACATTGCTGGCTTCTGTCATTCAATCGAACAGTATTTCAAAGATCAGGCGCTGTCACTGAAGCCGGTCAAATATATCGACCTGATGGTGGAAAAAGACGAGTATAAGATTGCGGAATTTGAACGGTTTGAAAATCTGAAACCTTTTGGACAGGCATTCAACCGTCCGATTTTCATGATCAATCAGGGCCGTATAAAAAGTCTGAAGCAGGTGGGCAAGGACAGAAATCATATAAAGATTATATTTGAAAACATATCCATGGATACGATCGGGTTTAATTTCGGATATCTGTTTCATGAAGTGTCCGCAGGCGATACAATCAGCCTTGTCGGGACAGTCAATATCAATGAATTCAATTCAAAAAGATCATTGCAGATGATCATTCAGGATGCAGAAATATCTAATGTCCAGATTCTGGATATGAGAAGTAAAGTAAATCAGAACTTCTCGATGATTTCCTCGGATGATCACTTCATGATAAGAAATGATGCGGAGAAAAAAGGCGAGAATTATTATCATTACGGCGAGAAACTGCCGTTTGCAATCGACACGCTTGTTTTGAGGGATCTGCCTGAATCACTTGATCTGCTAGGTGAATCATTGAATAATATCCATGTTTCAAAAATCATCATGATTTTCAACAACAGGGAAGAACTTTATTTTACAGGGGTGCCGGGCTTTGATCTGATTGACGGTTTCTATCAGATGATCAGTGAACGTGACAGCGGCACAATCAATTTGGCCGAAGACGCCGTCAGATGGGCGGATCATTTTAATATCAGCATGAAATTACTGAAGATGATCACCGATATACTTGAAGAATTAGAGAAAATTGAAGTGAAAAATGGTATAATAATAAAGAAGGACACCGATGATGAAATTGTTCAGAGCGATATTGAAAATTCAAAAGTCAAATCGGCAATTGAACAGAAAATACAATCGGAATCAAAACTTAAAATGTCTTCAAATCAGGAATTGAAAAATTACATTAAAAGGTTAATCGCAGATGATGGAGGAAATAATGAATCTTAAAGATTATGTATCAGAAGTACCAAATTGGCCAAAAGACGGTGTGAGCTTTAAAGATATTACAACGATAATGGACAGCGGGGAAGCATATAAATATGCGACAGATCAGATTGTCGACTTCGCGAGGGAAAAAGAAGTGGACATAATCGTCGGACCCGAAGCCCGCGGATTTATCATCGGATGTCCTGTTGCATACAGCATGGGCATCGGTTTTGCGCCTGTCAGAAAAGACGGCAAGCTGCCGCGTGAAGTGATCAAGCATGAATATGATCTTGAGTACGGTTCAAATATACTGACAATGCACAGAGATGCGATCAAACCGGGACAGCGTGTACTGATTACCGACGATCTGCTTGCTACAGGCGGAACCATCGTTGCGACGATCAAACTGATCGAGGAACTTGGCGGCATCGTCGTAGGAATTGCATTTTTAATCGAACTGAAATACCTGCATGGTATGGAAAAGCTGAAAGATTATGATACCATATCATTAATCTCATATGATTCTTAAGAAAAGTCTGTTAAATCAGGCTTTTTTTTGTAGTATCATTTCTTTGTCCTATAAATTGTAGTATGATAGGTCTATCTATTTTATTGTTGAAGGTGGTGAGCCGATGGGCAGAGAATATCCTTATACTAAAGATGATGTGTTCAAAATGTGTGAAGCTTATTTGTCGGCCAGTGACGTGAGTATGATTAAAAAAGCATACGGTCTGGCGTTCGAGGCACATGAAGGACAGTTTAGAAAAAGTGGATTGCCATACATACTTCATCCAGTCCAGGTTGCAGGTATTCTGGCTGAGCTGAAACTGGATGGACCGACGATCATTGCCGGCTTTTTGCATGATGTTGTCGAGGATACGGTCTATACGCACGATGACCTCGTTGAGATGTTCAACGAGGAAGTTGCCATCATCGTCGACGGAGTGACTAAGCTTGAGAAGGTGAAGTATCGTTCCCAGCAGGAACAGCAGGCGGAAAATCATCGTAAGCTGTTTGTCGCGATTGCAAAAGATATCCGGGTGATACTGGTCAAACTCGCGGACAGACTGCATAATATGCGGACTTTAAAAGCCATGCCGGAAGAAAAACAGTACCGGACCTCCCTTGAAACATTGGAAATATATGCACCGCTTGCTCACCGGCTTGGTATTTCAAGCATTAAATGGGAGCTTGAAGACACGGCACTTCGGTATATTGAACCGAAACAATATTTCAAGATTGTCAGCATGATGAAAAAGAAACGCAGTGAGCGTGAAGAAGTCATCAATGAAGCAATCGATAAAATCGAAGACGAGATGGATAAGACGAGTATAGAGGGCTCTCTGTCGGGAAGGCCGAAACATATATACAGCATATATAAGAAGATGAAAAAGCAGAGCAAGCAGTTCGACCAGATTTTCGACCTGCTTGCAGTGCGGGTGCTCGTAGATAACATCAAGGACTGTTATGCAGTCCTCGGTGTCATCCATACGATATGGAAGCCGCTGCCGGGCCGTTTTAAAGACTATATAGCGATGCCGAAGCCGAATATGTATCAATCCCTTCATACGACTGTAGTCGGGCCGCAGGGGGACCCGCTTGAAATACAGATTCGTACGCATGAAATGCATGAAATTGCTGAGCACGGGGTTGCTGCACACTGGGCTTACAAAGAAAATAAAGAAGTAAAAGTGAAAGACTCCAGGATCAACTGGTTCAAAGATCTTGTGGATCAGGAAACATCGTCTCCGGATGCCGAAGAATTCATGGAAGCATTAAAAACCGACCTGCTGAGTGATAAAGTCTATGTGTTCACTCCGAACGGCGATGTTGTAGAGCTGCCTAAAGGCGCTGTACCGATTGATTTTGCCTATCAGGTGCACTCTGAAGTCGGCAACCATATGATTGGCGCCAAAGTGAACGGTAAAATTGTGACGATCGACCATAATCTTGAAACCGGGGATATTGTGGAAATCAGAACGAGCAAGCAGTCATACGGACCGAGTCTCGACTGGCTGAAACTTGTCAAATCGAGCAGCTCGAAAAATAAGATCAGATCATTTTTCAAGAAACAGGACAGAGCCAGCAATATCGAAAAAGGCCGGTTCAGTGTTGAAGCGGAAATTAAAAAGCGTGAATACAAACCGGACGATATTTTAAAGGAAAAATATATCGAACCAGTGCTGGACAGATATAACCTGAACAATGAAGATGATCTGTTTGCAATGATCGGCTTTGGCGGAGTGACTGCCCAGCAGGTGACCAACCGGCTGATGGAGAAGTTCAAAGCTGCCGAAGGAACGACAGCAAATGATATTGAAGAGATTGACCGGAGCCATCACTATAAGGAAATATCAACGGAATCCGGGGTCTATGTCGAGGGCATGGATAACCTGCTGATCAATCTATCCAAATGCTGCAACCCGATACCGGGTGATGACATTACAGGCTATATCACAAAGGGCCACGGTGTTAAAGTCCACGTATCCCATTGCCCGAACATCGTCAATGAAACAGAGCGGATCATCGATGTGGAATGGGTTAAGAATAAGAATAAAGACCGTAAGTACCAGGCGGATCTTGAAATCAAAGGCTTTGACCGTACCGGCCTGGTCAATGAACTACTGAACGTCATAGCAAGTACGAAATTCCCGATCACCCACGTCAATGCAAAGAGTGATATAGATAAGTATGCAAGAGTCAATATTTCGGTGATGGTTCAGAATACAACGGATCTGTACCGGATTGTTGATAAAATCAAACAGTTGAAAGACATTTACAGTGTGGAACGCGTATTTAAATGAGGTGAGAAGATGAGAGTGGTTTTACAGAAAGTTTCGGATGCAAGAGTCGTTAAAAATGATTTGTTCAATGAAATCAACCACGGCTATTTGCTGCTGGTCGGTGTAAGTGAAGACTCCACTTCGGAAGATGCAAAAAAATTGGCGGAAAAGATTGCTAAATCAAGGAATTTTGAAGATGATGACGGCAAGATCAACTTGTCGATCAATGATGTCAAAGGTGAAATTTTGAGTATCTCACAGTTTACACTTTATGCTGATACTAAAAAGGGCAACCGTCCGAGTTTTACTAAAGCTGCAAAGAGTGATCAGGCACTCAGCCTGTACAAGGAATTCAACGATGCACTCAGTTCGTTCGGTATAACCGTCAAAGAAGGATTCTTTGGTGAGCATATGAATGTCCAAATTAATAATGACGGTCCGATTACAATTATTTATGAAGCCAGGGATGGAAAAGTTATCTGATGGATATGTTCAAAAGATGGATGAAACAGGGATTCGAATCAACATTGAAATTTTTAAAATATAGAAAATCATTTTATATGATTCCGTTATTTTTCATGATCATGGCTGTCTTAATCGTTTCAGTTTTATATTTTCTATTTCAGGCAGACATTTTCAGTGATGAACCAGAGGAAGAGACAGGGCCGGAATCGATTGTCATCGACTTCGACCGGGGTCCGGACGTCTCTTTTAACGGAGAAACGATTGTAATTGATCCGGGCCATGGCGGAAAAGACCCGGGTGCACCGAGTGTGTCGGGTAAGACGGAAGCGGAGATTGTTTATTCCGTTGCTGAAAAAACTGCGGACATATTGAAAAGCAACGGGGCGAATGTAGAGTTTACGAGGGGACAGGATGAATTTTCCTCACTCGATGAACGGAAGGCTGACGGCGACCTTTTCATCAGCCTGCACAGTGATGCCATGGAAGATCCTTCGATTACGGGATTCACCACTTTCTATACTTATGATGATCAGAAGGAATTCGCCGAGACCATGAATGATGCGCTCGATAAATATTCCAATTTCCGCAACCGAGGAACAAGCCAGTCGAACTATCAGGTGACCTGGCAGCTGGATTATCCGGCGACTTTGATAGAGCTCGGTTATTTGAGCAATGAAATCGATGACAGAATGCTGTCGTCGGAGGAATATCAGGACTTGATGGCGCAGGCGATATCTGAAGGCATTTATAACTATTTAAATTGAATCTCTTGACTTTGAATAGTGAAATGACTATCATAAAAATGAATATAAATGAAATTCGATTTATCCGGAGAGAATATATCATAACGGGTCACAGAGAGTTTACAGCTGCTGAAAGTAAACACCTTTAAAATATATTTGCTGACACTTCGGAGAGGATTCTGTTAATATCAGGCGGTGGCAATCGTTATCATGCTAAAGGATTATTCCTTCATGGAATAGTCAAATTAGGGTGGCAACGCGACGATTTCGTCCCTTATACCATAACAGGTATAAGGGGCTTTTTTTATTTTATAAGGAGTGAATATTATGATTCAGATACCAAGAGGTACACAGGATATCCTGCCCGGCGAAAGTTATAAATGGCAGATCATAGAAGAAAGACTGAGAGAGATTGCGACAAATTATAATTATCATGAATTGAGAACACCTATCTTCGAAGCGACTGAATTGTTTGTAAGAGGTGTCGGCGGTTCAACGGATATCGTGAATAAGGAAATGTATACTTTTGAAGACAAGGGCGGGCGCAGTATGACTTTAAGGCCTGAAGGGACGGCACCGGTTGTCAGAAGCTATATTGAAAATAAAATGCAGCATGATGTGAACCAGCCGATAAAAGTATTTTACAAGGAACCGATGTTCAGATATGAAAGAAGACAGAAGGGCAGATACCGTCAGTTCGTGCAGTTCGGAGTTGAAGCGATCGGAGTTGAAAATCCTCTGATCGATGTGGAAGTATTAAGCATGCTGATGCATATCTACCAGTCATTCGGTTTGAAAAACCTGAAGCTTTACATCAACTCCATCGGCGACCATGACAGCCGAAAAGCATATAACGATGCGCTGGTTGAACACTTCAGACCGCGTATTGATGAGTTCTGTTCCGATTGTCAAAACAGAATCGATACGAATCCGATGCGGATTCTCGACTGTAAAAAGGACAGGGACCATGAACTGATTAAAAATGCACCTGTCATCTATAACTTCTTAAATGATGAATCGAAAAAGTATTTTGAAACTGTGAAAGAAAAACTGACTGAAATCGGCATTGATTACCAAGTCGATTATAACCTGGTCAGAGGGCTCGATTATTATACGCACACAGCTTTTGAACTGATGAGTGATGCTGAGGGGTTCGGTGCGATTACAACGCTGTGCGGCGGCGGCAGATATAACGGTCTGCTTGAACTTCTCGACGGACCGAAAGAAACAGGCATCGGTTTCGGCATGAGCATTGAACGTCTGCTTCTTGCGCTCGAAGCTGAAGGTATCGAACTGGAACAGCCTGAAGGCATCGATCTCTACGTCTGTACGCTGGATGACAATTCATTCAATAAGGCAGGTACTTTATTGCATGAACTGAGAATTGCCGGCATCAGTGCCGATATGGATTACAAGCAGAGAAAACTGAAAGCACAGATGAAAGATGCCGACAGAAAAAGAGCACAGTTTGTAATTGTACTCGGCGAGCAGGAGTTTGAAACGGGCAAAGTGGAACTTAAGAATATGAAAAACGGTGAAACACAAAATGTTCAGCTTGATGAACTAGTAAAATATCTGGAGGATTAATAATGACAAGAATATTTGTATCCGAAGTAATAGGGAAAGGCATAAACGAACCGATCCATCTGTCCGGCTGGGTTCAGAGACGACGCGATCTGGGCGGATTGATTTTCATCGATCTGCGTGACCGCAGCGGTACCATTCAAATCGTTTTTAATCCTGAAATATCCGAGAAAGCCTTGAATATCGCGGAAGATGTCCGCAGTGAATTCGTTATCGATGTGAAAGGTACGATTGCGCAGCGGGATGAGTCGCAGGTCAACCATAATATTGAAACAGGGAAAATTGAAATCATCGTTGAAGAGGTTGAAGTCATTTCAAAAGCGAAGACACCGCCTTTCCACATTCAGGATGAAACGGTGACGGAAGATGTCAGATTAAAATACAGATATTTGGATTTAAGACGTCCAAAGCTTCAAAATACTTTGAAGCTGCGCCACCAGCTCAAGCAGAGCGTTCATGCGTTTCTCGGACAGGAAGGTTTTATCGATGTGGAGACACCGGTGTTGTCAAAATCAACGCCTGAAGGTGCGAGGGACTACCTTGTACCTTCACGCGTACATGAAGGTGAATTTTTTGCACTGCCCCAGTCCCCTCAGATTTATAAGCAGCTGTTGATGCTGTCCGGCATGGAGAAGTATTATCAGATTGTGAAATGCTTCAGAGATGAAGACCTGCGTGCCGACAGGCAGCCGGAATTCACTCAGATTGATATTGAACAGTCATTTGTCGACCAGGAGGATATCATGGCACTGAATGAAAGATTGGTCACACAGGTGATGAAAGATATTAAAGACATGGATATTACCGCACCGTTCCCCAGAATCACATATGATGATGCGATGGCAAAATACGGTGTGGATAAGCCCGATACCCGCTTCGGTCTGCATCTTCAGGACATTACTGAATTCAGTAAATCAGCAGACTTCAAAGTGTTCAAGTCCACTGCCGAAAGCGGCGGTCTGGTCAATGCAATCGTTGTGCCGGATCAGGCGGATGCATATTCAAGAAAAGATATCGATAAGCTTGAGAGCTTTGTTAAAATCCACGGTGCAAAAGGACTGGCATGGATGAAATCGAATGATGAAGGATTTTCAGGCCCGATTGCCAAATTCTTTGATGGTGATAAGCAGGATGAATTGAAACAGTTGATGAACATCAACGACAATGATCTTGTACTGTTTGTTGCCGATAGGAAAAAAGTGGTGCATGCATCACTCGGAAACCTGAGAAACAAACTGGCCAAAGATCTGGGACTGATCGATAAAAATCAGTACAACTTCATCTGGGTCACCGACTGGCCTTTATTTGAATACGATGAAGAAGAAGACAGATATTCAGCGGCACACCATCCGTTCACTTCACCTAAAAAGGAAGATGAAGACAAACTGGAAACCGCCCCTGAAGAAGTCAGGGCAAATGCATACGATATTGTACTGAACGGCTACGAACTCGGTGGCGGTTCGATACGTATACATGATAAAGAACTTCAGGAAAGAATGTTCAGAGCACTCGGCTTCTCCGATCAGGAAAGAGACGAGCAGTTCGGATTCCTCCTTGAAGCATTCACATACGGTGCACCGCCGCATGGCGGCATCGCCTACGGTTTCGATCGTTTCGTCATGCTCCTTGCAGGCACAGATAATATCAGAGACGTCATCGCGTTCCCTAAAACGGCAAGCGCAAGCGACCTGATGATGAACGCACCGTCGGCAGTGTCCGAGGAACAGCTTAAGGAACTGCACATCGATCTGGATATAGAAGAATAATTTAGTCGGGACTGCTCATTCATGTAGGATGAGCAGTTTTTCTTATTTTTAATGATGGAAGTGATCTGATTCTGCCGTGTGCTGACAGAATGAAAAACAACTGTAACTGCACATTTGACGGGTTAAAATGTTTAGATAGGATAAAAAAATCAGTTATCTGCACAGCAGCGGGGATAAAATGTGCAGATGATATATAATGACGCTGTCTGCACACAAAAAGACATTATGTGTGAAGATAGCTTACAATTTACCGCTATCTGAACGGCTTGCCTCCATCTACTTTAAAATTTGAATGGTAACTTAACCCACAGTTTTGTTTAAAGTATCTGAAAAGTTTGATATTATTATATTAAAATGGAGGAAATAATATGAAATACTTTGCAGTATTTTTACCGATGCTGGATGAACAGCAAAGTAAGGATTACAGGGAAGAACATTTAAAGTTTCTAGAAGATCTGAGAAATAAAGACATCATCATCATGAATGGCAGATTTACTGACGGGGCAGGGGGTCTGGTGATCTACAAAGGGAAGGACCAGGATGAAATCAAAGCTCTGGTGGAGCAGGATCCTTACGTTATATACGGTGCCCGCTCTTATGAAATGCATGAATGGGAAATGGTGTCCAACTACAATATTTAGGAGTGATTCAGTGAATATCGGTTTTATCGGTCTTGGAATAATGGGAAAACCAATGAGTGTCAACCTGCTAAAAAATAATCAGAATGTATTTATCAGCAGTTCAAACGATGACACGAATGATGAACTGACAAATTACGGAGCGAAGGTCATGGGGGATTACGGGGAAGTGGCAGAGCAGGCGGAAGTTATCATACTGATGCTTCCGGATTCCAAAGAGGTGCGTGAAGTCGTGATCGACAGTGAACTGTATAAAAAATTCAATCCAGGCACAACAGTCGTCGATATGAGCTCAATCAATCCGGAAACAAGTAAAGAGGTATTCAATACTATAAACCCGGACGGCCACCAGTATATCGATGCCCCGGTAAGCGGCGGTGAAGAAAAAGCGATAGACGGCACTCTTTCAATAATGGCGGGGGGAGACGAAGCTACTTTTAATAAAATAAAACCGCTACTGCAATACATGGGCGCGAGTATCGTCCACACCGGTCCTGTAGGGTCGGGAAATTCGGTAAAACTCGTCAACCAGGTAATAGTGGCCAATAATATTGCAGCGCTCGCAGAAGGTATCACACTGGCAAAAGAATTGGACCTTGATCTGAATACAGTCTATAATGCAATCAATGGAGGACTTGCAGGCAGTACTGTAATGGATACTAAATTTAAAAAGATGAGTGAAGAAAAGTTCGAGCCGGGTTTTAAAATGAAACTTCATATGAAAGATCTGAACAATGCATTTGAAAGTGTAGATAAAGATTTCTCTGAGAAAATCCCAATCACCAGTCAGATGAAAGAAATAATGGCTGATCTGCTGGAAGATGACAGTGTCGGAGAACAGGACCACAGCGCACTGTTCAGGCATTACACCAATAATAAAGACTACAGACAGTAAAATTGTCTGTAGTCTTTATTTTTTACCAGAGCTTGAAGCCTTTTGCCCCGGCTATGTTTTCAGTGAACATCTGTGTGATCGGCACGGTATAGGCGATCAGCAGCAGAAATACTGTAATGATGATCAGTACCCTCCAGTTTTCCACCCACTTCGTGGTTGGAACACTCTGGTCCATCATGGATGCGACCGGGAATTCCTCCACATCTTTTGTTTTAGGACCGGTCATCAGCTGGATGAACAGGATGACTGCGATGACGATTGCGAAGAACAGGAAAGTGCCTCCGACCGCCTGCAGAATCTGGTATGTGATCCATTCCTGCGCGATATCCGCGCCGCCGTATTCGGAGAATGTCGAACGTCTAGGCGCGCCTCTGAGTCCTGCAAAGTGCATTGCTGCTGACATCAGACCCATTCCGAATGTCCATGTGTAGGCTAGGTATAGTCCCATATTATTCAGCTGCTTCGTTATTTTGCGTCCTGTTATATGAGGCAGCAGAAACATCATGACACCGAAGTATGTCAGTATGACCGGAGCACCGACAGTGATATGGAAGTGTCCGACCACCCAGATCGTATTGTGTACCAGCTGGTTCATCTGTCCTGATGCGTTGATGATTCCGCCGATACCTCCCGGGATGAAGAACAGCATGCCGAGAAACGGCAGGACGAATCTGGCATCTTTCCATGGCAGTTTTTTGAACCAGTCGAGCAGTCCCGTCGCCCCGAGTTTACGGCCGTGTGTTTCAAATACGGCGAATAAACTGAATGCCGTCATCAATGAAGGTACAATGACCGCGAATGTCAGAACAACCTGCAGTCCTTTCCAAAATGCATCAATACCCGGCTCGGTCAACTGATGGTGTATGCCGACGGGAATACTGAAGAACAGGAACAGTACAAAGCTCATACGTGCAAGGTTATCTGAAAATCCTTTCGTACCGAGCACTTTCGGAACAACGACATACCATGACATATAAGCAGGCAGCAGCCAGAAATATACGAGGGCATGACCGAACATCCAGAATAATGTACGGCTCAGGGAAACATTGATTGTCTCCACTATGCCGAGAGACCAAGGAATATACTGGAAGATGACGGAAGTTGAAACACCGATGGTACATACGAGCCACATCACGTTGTTCACAGATGCCATAAAACTGAGAAGCGGCGTCTTATGTCCTTTAAATTCGCGTCTCCATCTGAAGTAACGCATCAACTGGCCGATAACGGAAAACCATGTCCCGATAATGATGACAGCAAGCGCTATATAATGCAGTGCATGTGCCTGAAGCGGCGCATAAAATGTATACAGTACAGATGCCTCATTCGTTGCAATCATTGCAGCAGCAACCAGAGTACCGGCAGACATGAGCCAGAAACCGATCCAGCCAAGCATTCTTTCCCTGTTGTTGAACGCACCTGCTGAGCGTGACAGTGATGCGATCTGGAAGCCCATGATAAAGAAGAAAGTCAATACAAGGGCGAGAATGACGCCGTGCAGAGTAAGCAGCTGGTAATAACCGATGCCAAAAGGCAGTTCGACCATACCTGCTCTGACGAGCGTCTGCAGCATGCCTGCAGTCCCCCCGATAAATAATGCAAAAATGACCCAGATCATATTTGCAAGAACGAGTTTGCCATCTCTCTCGTCCACCCGGTTATTGAGTGAAAACAGATGGTCAGGATGTATATTTCTACTCATTTTCTTCTGCACCTCCGTCGACGACTTTAATAGTTGATGTCATATCTGTATGACCGACTCCGCAATACTCATTACAGACGATCAGGAATTCCCCGGCCTTGTCAAAATTAGTACGATATGTAGAAACCAGACCGGGTTCAACCATCATATTGATATTCGTGTTGACCACCTGGAAACCATGGACAACATCGGTTGTTGCGACCTGAACCTTTACTCTTGAACCCTGGGGAATTTCGACTTCACTCGGTTCATAGCTGAATGCGCTGGCTACAAAGTACAAATTGTAGTCAAAGTCCTCATCATCCGACTCATGAAGGCCGGGTTCTGCAAATCGCGCATCATCCCTTACATATTCAGGGTTTATCGTTTCAATCCCGCTCGCTGCAGGCGTGTGTCCGGCATGTACGGCTGAAACACCAAGGATTACCAGAAAGATAATCAGTGATCCGGTGCCGACACTCATCCATATCTTTTCAAACTTATGCATTGTTAATCATCCTTTCTACATCCTATCCAAAAATAGTATAAAAGCGCCGAACCAGCTGACGAATATCAAACCGCCGAGAAACATAACCATCATGAATGTGCCTCTTAAATCCAGTTTTGAGTGATCCACATCATGATTTTTAGAGTTTTCATGTCTTTTTTCAACATTTTTTTCAGTCATCATTTCACTCCTAAATAATAATTATTCTTAATTAAGATTTTAAATAAATTCGTCACAGAAAAAAGTGATAAAAGTCACAAATTGTGATAATATTTTATTTGAGAAGGTGGGGCGTTGATGTGATAAAAGAGCTTACATTTAAACCTGAAGCGATTGTAAAACTGCTGAAAGAAAAAGGTGAAAAGGTGAATTTTCAGAAAGGTGAATATGTCTTTCACCCCGGAGATACTGCGAGGTATGTATACTGTTTGGATGAAGGGGAGATTTTCATCAGCAGGATGCAGGAAGACGGACGGGAAATGATTACAAACTATTTGACGGATGGTGCGATATTCGGAGCTCTGGCGCTGCATTCCGTGAATAAAGAACACACCACATATGCGAAAGTGAAAAAATATTGTACACTTTACAAATATGAAAAAAGACAGTTTGAACAATTTATATTCACCAATGAAGCTATCAAGATGGAATGGCTGCTCTGGCTGGATATCGACAGGGACAGAAATTCCTCAAAGATGAGGGATATGCTGCTTTATGGCAAGCAGGGAGCGCTGCAGTCCGTACTGATCCGGCTGACGAATTCATTCGGTGTGGAGGCAGAGGAAGGCATACTGATCGATACACAGCTGACCAACCAGGAACTTGCAGGATTATGTGGCACCTCAAGGGAAGTGATCAATAGAATGCTGTCTGATCTGAAAAAGCAGGAAGTGATCAAAGTGGAGCGGAAATACATTACCGTTCTTGATATAAATGCACTGCGGAGAAATATCAACTGTGACAGATGCACGATTGATGTGTGCCAGATATTTTGATGAAAATTCTTTTTACTTCTCAAAATTTTAGAGGTATGTTATAGTATATCTAATAGAAATATCTGAGAGGTTCGTGATGTGTTGAATTAAATTTTGACCTAACACCTTTTAAATCGGGAGTCTAATAGGTTTTCCTTCAAAAAACACGCCTGGACAATCAGGACGTTTGGAGTTGGAAACAGGACACCCACCTGCACTTAGCAGGCCAAAATTATCAGCTGAAACACACGGCTTTAGCTTGGATATTTCAAAAATTAAGCACCGGCTGCATTTGCGGCCGGTGCTTTTTCATCTTATTTTTTATTGAACAATGATTTGATTTTTGAATATATATCATCAAGCTGTGCTTCATATTTGGTATTTTTCGTCGGAATGAAGTATTCCCGGTTCACAAGAGTGTCCGGTAAATACTGCTGCCGGACGATATTATTCGGGAAGTTATGTGGATACTGGTATCCGACGGCGTTGCCCAATTTTTCAGCGCTTGCATAATGTCCGTCTTTCAGATGTTTTGGAACTGTGCCGGACTTTCCTTTTTTGATGTCGGCAAGTGCATTGTCGATACTCTTATATGCACTGTTTGATTTTGGAGACAATGCAAGTTCGATTACTGCGTTGGCAAGCGGTATCCTCGCTTCAGGGAAGCCCAGCCGCTCAGCAGAAATGATTGCATTTAATGTCCTCGTGGCAAGCTGTGGATTTGCAAGGCCGATATCTTCATAGGCAATGACCAGAAGGCGCCGTGCGATTGTAACGAGGTCGCCCGCTTCAATCAGTCTTGCCAGATAGTGGAGGCTTGCGTTAACATCGCTTCCTCTGATCGATTTCTGGAAGCCGCTCATCACGTCATAATGGGCATCGCCGTCCTTATCATGCAGAAATGCCGTCTGCTGCATACATGCTTTTGCAT
>Ga0079225_10000169_pt1 | contig 33755 bp, 38 predicted proteins | sample Poulit2012_FD_76344 | JGI IMG/M metagenome (GOLD analysis project Ga0079225, IMG submission 76344) | Agricultural soil microbial communities from Georgia to study Nitrogen management - Poultry litter 2012 | ecosystem: Environmental > Terrestrial > Soil > Agricultural land | place: USA: Georgia... | reverse complement strand
CTGCGCTGAGGTCAGGCCGTTCCGAGCCCTAGGCGTCCCGGGACAGCTCGCCAGCCTAGCCGGCCCGGCGTGAACCCGGTTCATACCGGGTGGCCTCGATCGTGAACCCCTGGGTCCGGAGCCTCTCGATCAGCCCATCGCCCATGGCCCTCGCCGGTGTGAGCACCCCGCCGCTTCCCTCGCGGCGGTCGTCGGTGGCCAGGCTCAGCGCAGACTCGCCACACATCACTGCCGTGGCCGCATAGCCCGGATCGCCCTGGGCTGCCACCGTGGCCAGATACCGGATGCCCTGCTCGGTGGTGGTGCCGATCTGGAAGCGGAAGTGGCCGGCGGCCCGGACCTGGGCGCTAGGACCCTGTCCCGGATCGGGGAGGAAGGAATCCAGCACATGGGACAACCCAGGAGTGGTCATGGCCAGGGTCAGGGCACCGATTCCGGCGGACATGGCGCTCGCCTGCAGCCGTCCTCGCCAGCCTGGGCCGAACGGGACGACCTCCCGATACCGGAATCGTGGGCCGTAGCCGCCGGGGTGCAGGGCGTTGCTGCGACGCACGATCCTGGTATTGATTGTCGCCATGGCGAATGGGCCAACCCATCGCCCGGTGGACCCCTCGCGGAACGGGGCCCGGATGTCCTGCTGCCCCCGAGCCCTAGCGGCGTGCTCACTGAGTGCGTGCGGGTCTGCCAATACCGCACGGGCCCGCGGATCGCGCCGAGCCTGCTGCAGTTGGTCCCGCATCGAGGCCACGGTGCCGCCGCTGACCCCGCCCTTGATCGACCGCACCCACAACGTGGTGTCGGTCAACGGGCCCGCGCCCTCAGCATGTGCCTGGCGGTGCAACAGGTGGACACCCAGGTCGGAGGGGATGGAGTCGAAACCGCACGCATGCACGATCCGGGCGCCGCTGCGCCGGGCCAGCTGATGGGCACGTTCGATCGACTCGCGGATGAACAGCGTGTCCCCGGTGAGGTCGATGTAGTCGGTACCCGCGCGCGCACACGCGTCAATCAGCCGTAGCCCCTGGCGCAGGTAGGGGCCGACGGTGGTGACCACCACCGCTGACCGCCGTGCCATCTGAGCTAGGGCCACCGAATCCTGAGCGTCCACGGTCAGCACCGGCCAGTTGCGCGCTGCGGGCCCTAACGATGCCCGTACGGACTCGACCCTCTCCGGGTTGCGACCGGCGAGCGCGATCCGCAGGCCGGGCGGGGCGTGCCGGGCCAGATGCCGGGCGATCAAGCGGCCGACGAACCCGCTCGCGCCGAATACGGTTACGTCGAAGTCGCCCACTGCTGCCATCAGCTCAGCGTCCTCACAGGCACTGCCGGGTCTGGGGGATGAGTTGGATCGCTGTCTCTAACTCCACCAGGATTTCGGTGGGCGCATCGCCGGCGAACTGGACCGGGATCACCACCTCCACCGCCGGCGAACGCCCGAAGGTAGTGAAGGTCCAGCTGCCCTCCTCGCCCTGATCGGTGCCCTCCTCGGTCATCACCCAGTCCACGACCTCATCGGTGGGGCCGCTGACGGCTAGACAACGGTCGGTGGTCGGCCCGGGTGGTTCAACCCCGCAGCGCAGGCTGATCGCCGGGTCCCCCCACGCCCCGGAGGCCTGGCTGGTGGTGGAGCGTTCCTCCTGACCGCCGAGCGTCGCCGGGCTGGTGCGCAGCACCTCGGCGCACAACGGATCGGCGGCGTAGGGAGCCGGCGCGGTGTTCACCGCCCCCGCGCAGCCGGCCAGCAGTGCGACTGCGGCCAGGCTGCCCAGGATCGCCAGTGCTCCTCGACGACGACGCAGTGGGGCTAGAGGTCGCATCTGCTCACCGTATCCGGCACCGGTGGCGGCTGCTGCACGCCCCTCAGCGTTGTTAGGCTCACGGCCATGCAGGTGGCAGCGGTGAGTGAGGATGAACTGCTTGCCATCATCATTCCGCGGCTGTCCCAAGGCCCCGCCGTCGAGCTCGGACCCGGCGATGACGCCGCCGTCCTGTCGGCACCCGACGGGCGGCTGGTGGTGAGCACAGATGTACTGGTGCAGGATCGGCACTTCGATCTGCGCTGGGGGACCAGCGCCGATCTGGGCTACCGGTCGGCGATGCAGAACCTGGCTGATATCGCCGCGATGGGCGCCCGGCCCACCGCCGTCGTGGTGGCCCTGGTGCTGCCCGGGCACCTGGAGGTGGACTGGGTCGCCGGTCTGGCTGAGGGATTCGCCCAGGCCTGCGGTCCGCACCGGGTGGGCGTAGTCGGCGGAGATCTGGCAGCCGGAGAGCAGGTGGTGGTGGCGGTGACCGCTCACGGCACGCTGGACGGTGGCCGGGCAGTGTTGCGCGACGGCGCCCGTCCCGGGGATGTGCTCGCGGTCAGCGGAGTACTGGGCCGGGCGCGAGCGGGGTTGTCGCTGTTACAGGCCGATCCCGGTGCAGGTGGTGAGCTGGTCCGGGCATTCTTGCGGCCCGAGCCACCGTTGGCTGCCGGCCCCGCCGCCCGGCACGCAGGGGCCACGGCACTGCTGGACGTCTCCGATGGCCTGGTCCGCGACGCCGGGCGGATCGCCACCGCATCCGGTGTGTCTATCTCGGTGGACACGGGGAGGTTGCAGGCAGACCTCACCGCCGTGGAACCGGCTGCCGAAGCTGGCGGGAGCCAGGCGCTGGAGTGGGTGCTGAGCGGGGGAGAGGACCACGCCCTTTTGGCTACCTTTGCCCCCGAAGCGGGGCTCCCAGCAGGTTTCCGGGTGATCGGGGCGGTGCAGGAGCCGACCGGTTCTGGTCCCGGTGTGCTGGTCGATGGCTATCGCCCGGCGGGGCGCACCGGATGGGATCACTTCGCCGGCTGAGTGACGGCGTCCGGCGGGGCGGGCGCACTCCAGTAGCGGCGGGCACTCGCGCGCCAACCAGGATGTGATCTGAGTCACGGCGAGGTATCGTGGGGTATGCGTATCTCAGAGGTTATCCGTCGCAAAGGCGAGGCGGTCATTACGATTGCCCCGGATGCGACGGTGGAACAGTTGCTGGCCATCCTCGATGAGCACCGGGTGGGTGCTGTGATCGTCTCGGCCGATGAGGGGGCCTCGGTGGCCGGGATCGTGAGCGAACGTGACGTGGTGCGCGAGTTGCACCGGGATGGCGCTGACGTGCTCGGGCGTGCCGTCTCGGCAATCATGACCAGCGGGGTGACCACCTGCGTGCCTGACGATGATCTGGAGACCCTGGCCCGGACGATGACCGAGAAGCGGATCCGTCACCTGCCGGTCGTCGTCGACGGACAGTTGCGAGCCATCGTGTCCATCGGTGACATCGTCAAGCACCGCATCGATGAGTTGCAGGCCGAGCGTGATCAGCTGGTCGACTACGTACATCGCTGACCAGGCACATCGCTGACCGGTGCGCCGGCGAGTAACCGCCGCCTGACATACGAGGAGTCGCCCACCCAACGGTGGACGACTCCTGGACTAGGCCGGCCGGAGCCGGCGGAGAAGCGAGCCTCAGACGGCGCGCACGACCTTGCCGGCCTTCAGGCATGAGGTGCACACGTTCAGGCGCTTGGGAGCGCCGTTCTGCACGGTGCGAACCTTCTGGATGTTCGGGTTCCAGCGACGCTTGGTGCGGCGGTGGGAGTGGGAAATGTTGTGACCGAAACTCGGTGACTTGGCGCAGACGTCGCACGTGGCAGCCACGGGGATCTCCTTGGTTGGTCGTGTGCTCGTCACCGCTCAAGATCGGCGACGCAGGCTGGTGAATGTCCGCGGGACACAGAACTTCCGGCCCGCACGCCCGCAAGGGCAACCGGTACAGGATACTGCACGATCCTGGCGGCTCACAACGCTGCCGATGGGCGGTGGGGGTGAACCTCATCACTGGGCCCGGACCCGGGCGATAGGCCCACGGGTGCGGTCCTTGCCGCGGGTTGTCAGGACCCGCAGATACGATGAACACGCATTACAACGGTTCGAGCACCCTGACTCGACCAGAACACACACTCGACTAGACCACACTCGACCAGACCACACAGAGGGGCGCGGGTATGCCGGAAGGGGTGCGCCCGAGCAGGGCCCTGGAGAAGATCGTGGGCTCCGCCGCCAAACCACTCGCCGCGAGCCTGGGCATCACCACCCCGCGAGAACTGCTCTACCACTACCCCCGCAAGCTCCACCACACCGCCCGCTACAGTTCGCTGGCGGAAGTCCGCGAGGGGGAGTACGTCAGCGTGGTGGTCGAGGTGGTGCAGATCCGTGGCCGCCCGACCCGCCGCCGGGGTCTGTATCTGACCACGGTGACCCTCACCGACGGCCGCACTCGGGGCGAAGCGGTGTTCTTCGGACACGGCAAGAAGATGGATATGGCCATCCGCAAGAGCCTGGAACCCGGTTCCCGGGTGGAGATCAACGGTGTGGCCTCCCACCGCTATGGCACGATCCAGTTCAAGTCCGCGAGCTTTCTGGCCCTCGACCCCGAGACGGCCCTGGAGCGGGACGTGCAGAACCTGCACGCTGACTTGGAGGCCCTGGAACGGGGTGTTCCCCGCTCCGCCGGCGAGGAGTACCTCGCGGTCTACCCCGCCAGCGCCGAGGCGCCGATGAAATTGATCCGGGATGCGATGGCTCTGGTGCTGGCTGACCTGGACGGGGCCGGAGTGCGGGAGGCCCTGCCGGACTCGGTGCTGACCGAGCGAGGCCTGATGGACCTGGATACCGCCCTGCACGCCGTGCACCAGCCCACCTCGATGGACGGATACCGCGATGGGCTGCACCGGTTCCGGTATGAGGAGGCGTTCCTGCTGCAGACGGTGATGGCCCGCCGCCGTGCCCAGATCGCCACCAACGACGCCACCGCCCGCCCCGGCCGCGCCGGGGCGCTGGTCGATTCCTTCGATGCCGCCTTGCCCTTCACCCTCACCGAGGGACAACGCCAGGTCGCCGCTGAGATCGCCACCGATCTCAGCCAAGCACATCCCATGCAGCGGTTGCTCCAGGGTGAGGTCGGCTCCGGAAAGACGGTCGTGGCCCTGCGCGGCATGCTGCAGGTGGTCGACTCCGGTGGCCAGGCGGCGCTGCTGGCACCCACCGAGGTGCTGGCCCACCAGCACGCGCGCACTATCGCCGACCTGCTCGGCCCCCTGGGCCAGGGCGGCATGCTCGGTGCCGCCGATGGGGCCACCAGGATCGCCCTGCTGACCGGGTCGATGACCGCCGCCCGCCGACGCCAGATGCTGGCAGAGATTGCTTCGGGAGCCGCGGGCATCGTGATCGGCACCCACGCCTTGCTGCAGGACCAGGTCCAGTTCGCCGACCTGGGTCTGACGGTCATCGATGAACAGCACCGGTTCGGCGTGCAGCAACGGGAGGCGCTACGCGCCAAGAGCACGGTGCTGCCGCACCAGCTATACATGACCGCCACCCCCATCCCACGCTCGGTGGCGATGACCTTCTTCGGCGACGTGGACGTCTCCACGCTACGAGAGATCCCAGCCGGGCGGGCCCCGGTCACGACCCATCTGGTACCGGCCGCCAAGAGCCGCTGGCTGGAGCGGGTATGGACGAAGATCGCCGAGGAGGTGGAAGCCGGAAACCGCGCCTACGTCGTCGCCCCCCGCATCTCGGCGGGCACCGAGGAGGAAGGGGCCGACCTGATCGAACCGGAGGGGGCGGCCAGTGTGCTCGGCCCGGACCGGACCGAGGCAGGCGCCGGAGGTGCCAGCGCTGCCGCGCCCCGGGCCTCAGGGGCAGCATCGATGAGCAACGTCACCCAGGTCGCCGAGATGCTCGCCGAGCACCAGGCCCTGGCCGGCATTCCCCAGGGTGTCCTGCACGGCCGGCTACCGGCCGAGGAGAAGGACGCGGTGATGACCGCATTCGCCGACGGGCGTACTCCGTTGCTGATCACCACCACGGTGGTGGAGGTCGGAGTGGACGTACCCGAGGCGACGGTGATGGTGGTCCTGGATGCCGACCGGTTCGGTCTGTCCCAGTTGCATCAGCTTCGCGGCCGGGTCGGGCGGGGCACCGAGGCGGGACTGTGTCTGCTGGTGACTGCCGCCGAACCTGGCAGTGAGGCCCACCAGCGACTGCAGATCCTGGAGCAGACCGATGACGGTTTCGTGTTGGCGGAGAAAGACTTGAAGATGCGCAAGGAAGGCGATGTACTCGGCTCGGCCCAGTCCGGTCGAACCAGGTCGCTGAAACTGCTGCGCGTGGTCACCGACCGCGCCCTGATCGCCCGGGCCCGCCAGGATGCCCGGGCTGTCATCGACGTCGACCCGGACCTGACCGACCACCCCGACCTGCTGACCGCGATCAACCAGATGGTCGATCCCGAACACGAGGAGTACCTGGACCGTGCCTGAACCCACCCCGTTGGTGCGGGCCAAGGGACTGGCCGTCGGTTACGGCGCCGACCTGGCCAGTGCGGTATGCCCGCCGATCTCTGTGCGGCTCAACCCTGGCCAGTGTCTGGCGGTGATCGGCGCCAACGGCACCGGCAAATCCACCTTCCTGCGTGCCCTGGCCGGATTACTGGAGCCCCTGGCCGGCCGGATAGAGGCCTTCGGGCGACCGATTGATGAACGCTCGGCACAGTTCCGCGCCTATACCGCCATCGTCCTGGATGAAGATGCCTACCTGCCGGCGCTGACCACCCGGGAGCACCTGCTGCTCACCGCACGCGGACACGGGGTCAGCGGGGTTTCGGACCTGGTCACCGACCTGGTCGAGGAGTTCGGCCTGACCGACCGCCAGGACGCGATACCCACCGCGCTGTCCTCGGGGCAACGGCGCCGTCTGCTGCTGGCCGCGGCGTTCGCCCGGCCGCGGCGTCTGCTCATCCTCGATGAACCCGAACAGCGCCTGGACTACGGCATGCGCGAACGCCTCGCTGAACGCCTGCAGGCCGAACGGCGCGACGCCGGAGGCGTGCTGATGGCCACCCACGACGAGTTGCTGGTGCGCCGCGCCGCCACCCAGGCGCTGTTGATCTCCGAGGACGAGGTGCGGGTGGTCTCCCCGGAGGCCGGTGCCCAGGCCATCGAGGCACTGTGAACACCGCACCCCACCGCGACCCTGCCGGTGAGCCCCAATGGCTCTCCGGGCGCGAGATGCGCCGTCTGACCCGGGCGGCCACCGAGGCCCACGGGGGCGGACGTCTGGGCGAACTCATCGGTGAGGTGTACTCGATCCTGTTCTCCGGTGCGATCGCCTGGCTGGTGGTGATCGGTGCGGTGCAGACCCTCAGCACCCAGTTCAGCCCGGAGACAGCCGAGTTCACCCTTGACTCCAGCTGGCTGGCCCTGGCGTGGACGCTGATCGGGATGGGCCTGCTGCTCAGCTTGTTCGCGCGTCTGGGACCGGTGGCGGCCAGTGCCGGTCAAGGCGCCTGGTGGTTGCCGATGCCGGCAGACCGCGCGGGATTGCTGCGACCGAAGGTGCTGGTGATGAGTGCCGTAGGGGCTCTGGCCGGGGTCGCGATCGGTGCGGTGACCGGGACCCTGCTCGATGGCAGCGACACCACCGCAATCGTGGCCGGAGTGCTGGGTCTGGGTGCGGCCGGCATGATGCTGCCCGCGTTGTGCACCATTGGACAGATCACTATGGCCTCAGCAGGGGCGGGCCGGTTCCAGTTGTTGGTCCGGGCCGGGGACGCCCTGGTGGTCCTCGGGCCGATATTGAGCCTGGTGGCGGTTCTGCTGCGCCCACCGGCGCTGCCGCTGACCACCGCCCTGTTCGCCGCCGCCGCCGTGTTCGCGGTCGCCGGCGCCGCTGCCCTGACCTGGGTCTGGCGCCGCCTCGACGGTATCGGCGGCCAGGAATTGCGCTCCCGCGGCGCGATTTCCGGGCACGCCGCCGGATCGGTGTTGTCCCTGGACACCCGGGAACTGGGCCGGGCATTGACGGTCTCCACCCTGCCCCGGGACCGGCGGCGCTCGGCATCCTGGTCCTGGGTCCGCGGGCCGGTCGGTGCCCTGGTCACCGGCGACGCCGTACTGCTGGGCCGCAGCCCTCGGCACGTGCTTCAGATCGTTGTCGGGCTCAGTGTGGCGCTGCTGCCGCTATTGGCCGGCTGGCACCCTGGGCTGGCGGTGGCCGGGTTGTTGGTCGGCGGTTACCTGGCGTCCCTGGCCACCGGAGAGGGGGCCCGGCGAGCCGAGATGGCTCCGGTGCTGGACCGGCAGTTCCCGCTTAGCGCCCCGGTGGTGCGCAGGGTGCGCCTGCTCTGGCCGCTGATGGTGATGACCGCCTGGACCTTGGTGGTGATGGCCGGCTGGGGCTGGGTGTTCGGGGGCTCGTTCGGGTGGCTGATTCTCGGTCTGGTGGCTGCCCCCACCTTCGCTGCCGGTGTGCTGCGCGCTGCCTACCGCCCGCCACCGGACTGGACCCGCCCATTGATGCCGGGACCCTTCGGGCCGGTGGCGCCCGGCGTGCTCAGCGCCTTCTCCCGGGGGCCGGACATCGTCGTGTTGTGTCTGGTGCCGCTAATCGTGGCCACCCTGGCCACCGGGCCCACCGAGGTGGTGGTCTTCATCCAGCTTGCGACCACGGCACTGGCGTTGTCCATCGCCTGCCACCTGCCCGCAAAACGGAACACCCGGAGCGCGACCTAATGGCCCGGATCGTGGCCGGCGCACTGGGCGGGCGCAGGCTCAAAGTCCCGGCTAGCGGCACCCGGCCCACCAGCGACCGAACGCGGGAGGCGCTGTTCTCGGCGTTAGTGGCGCAGGGACGGGTGGCCGGTGCGCGGGTGCTGGACCTGTACGCCGGCTCCGGGGCGCTGGGTTTGGAGGCTGCTAGCCGCGGTGCCGCTCAGGTGGTGCTGGTCGAAGCGGCCGGCAAGGCGGTCGCTGTCTGCCGCGCCAACGTTCAGGCGTTGGGTCTTTCTCAGGTGGTGCAGGTCGTCGGTGCACGGGCCGAGCAGTATGTGGCCAGGCCGAGGGAGGGCGATCTGGCAGATTCCGGCGGGTTCGATCTGGTCCTGTGCGATCCGCCCTACGACGTCGCGGACCTGACCCCGGTGCTGACCGCACTGGTGGACCATCTCGCGCCCAGGGCGCTCGTCGTCGTCGAACGCTCAGTGCGTTCCGGTGACCTGCACTGGCCGGAGCCGCTGGCTCCGGTCAGGACGCGCGATTACGGGGAGACCCGGCTCTGGCAGGCCCAGCTCCCCGCCGAGGGCTGACCCTCAGCGCACCGCCCAGGGGACGCCGAGCTCAGTGAAGGTCCGCCCCTCGAGGGCGACCTGCCGGCACCAGTGCTCCACGTCCTGAACCACCGGGTGGCGGCCGTACTCATCCTCGGTCCAGGTGATGTACTGCGCGGGAATTGCGACCGGATCGGGAGCCAGCCGTACCGCCTCCAGCACTCGCATAAACGCCCCGGTCTCGGTGACCTGCCCGAGCAGCGGTTCACCGGTGGTCAGATGCTGGTGCATATTGCGCAGCAGGCTCTGGCGGCCGTAACTGCGCTGTTGCTCGGCCTGACCCTCCACCCGCACCAGCAGCAGGTCCTGGTTATAGCGAAATTCCAGCTCCCCTTCGGTGCCGTAGACGAACACTGCCGGTTGCTGGTTGGTCGCAGCAGCCAGGGTCAGTCCGAAACTCAAGGTCAGGCCACCAGCGGTCCGGACCCGCACCGCGGAGGTGTCATCGGCCTCGATGTCATGTGCGTGGAACAGATCGGTGGTGACGTCCTCCACGTCCTCGGCGGTGCGTGCACCAGCGATCCGCAGTCCAGTGGCCACGGCGTGGGCCAGGGGATTGGTGACCACACCGTCGACCACATCTCGTCCGTCCAGGCGGCGACGACCGGCCCACGCCCCCCGTTGGTAGTAGGTGGTGGGGCGGATCCAGGTGCCCACGCCACCGATGCTGAGCAGATCGCCGATCTCACCGGTGGTGATGCTGCGGGCGATATCGGGTAGTGCGAGGGAACCGAAGGACTGGAAGCCCACCTGGCAGGGCCTGCCAGTTTGCTTCGAGGCGGCGACCAGCGCCTCGAACTCGGCCAGGGTCGATGTGGTGGGCTTCTCCACCAGCACTGCACATCCGGCGCGCATCGCGCGCTCGGCCAGCGGCAGGTGGGTGTGGATCGGGGTGGCGAGCACCACGACGTCGGGGACCACCTGCTCGAGCATGCTGTCCAGGTCGGCGAAGACCGCGGTGCCGTGCGGGACCTCGGCCACGCCATCGGCCCCGGCGGGGTCGGCCACTGCTACCAACCGGGCGACACCCTCGGCAGCGAGGTCGGCCAGGGCACGCAGGTGCACCCTGCCGTATCCGCGCACACCGAGAACTGCTACTGAGGTGGTCACTGAAGTTCCTCCATGATGGTCGACGACGGTCGTGGCAGGGGTACGGGACGGGCCTCGGCCGGCCCGCGGGACGCCGCTGGCGGGCACCACGTTGTGGGGTGCGGCGCGCGGGACCTACCGTGCTGCGTCTCGGCGCCAAACGTACCGGTAGCTGCCCAGGGACTGTGGCCACCGCGCCGGGGGGTGATGTGGCTGCCCCCATCGGTGAGTCTGGCAGGATCGAGGTATGGGCGCACTACGAGCCACCGTGATTTCCGGCGCCGGGCGATACAGCGATCCCTGGCACCCTTTTGCACAGACCTCCGCCGCTGTTGCCGATCTGCTGGGTGCCCACGGCCTGAGCGCCCAGGTGCACCCCACCGATACCGGCGCCCCCGATCTGAGCGGGGTAGACCTGGTCGTGGTGAACTCCGGTGGCGGGTCGACCCGCGACGACGACGAGGCCTACCCCGACCCCGGTCCGCTGCGGGAGGCCGTGCTGGACTTCGTCCGGACCGGGGGGCCGGCGCTGGTGGTGCACACCTCCTCGAACACGTTCTACGAGTCCGAGGAATGGGCCGCACTGATCGGCGGGCGCTGGGTGCCCGGGCTCTCGATGCACCCGCCCCTGGATGTCAGCAGGGTCAGTGTGCGCGAGCATCCGATCACCTCCGCACTGCCCGACCCGGTGGTCCGCGATGAGCGGTACTGCCACCTGCAGGTGGCGCCGAGCGCCGAGGTGTTGATGAGCCACACCCACGAGGGCGTTGAACACGCCCTGATGTGGATTCATCGGATCGGGGGTCTGCGGGTGATCCACAATGCGCTGGGACACGACGCCGAAGCCTACGAGGGGGCGTTTCGGCGAGCACTGCTGACGCGGGAACTGGACTGGCTGCTGGGGTGAGGGCACACCCTGTTGGGGTGAGGGCACCGCGGGTCGCCGGAGTCAGCGGCGATGATCACCCGGCAGACCCACCCGCAGTGTCAGCCGTTGGCGAAGTAAACGCTTACATCAGGGTGTGCCGAGGCGTGTAGCCGCCCGCATCCCCGTTACTGCATCGCCGTCGGGGTACGTTAACAACTGTGACTTCCCGCATTGCTGTGTGCCCCGGTTCCTTCGACCCGGTCACCGAGGGACATCTGGATATCGTTCGCCGCGCCCGCACCTTGTTCGACCAGGTGGTGGTGGCCGTGGGAGTGAACGTCACCAAGTCCGCATTACTGCCACCGACCCAACGGGTGGAGATGTTTGCCCGCGCCACCGCCTCGATGAGCGGGGTGCGGGTGGTGCGCATGTCCGGCCTGCTCGCCGATCTGTGCCGCGATGAAGGTGCCAGCGCCATCGTGAAGGGACTGCGTGGCGGCGCCGACTTCGATTCCGAGCAGCCAATGGCCCTGATGAACCGGCACCTGAGCGGGGTGGAGACGGTCTTCATCACCGGTGACCCGGGGTTGAGCCACATTTCCTCGTCGATGGTCAAGGACGTCGCCGGGCACGGTGGGCCGATCTATGATCTGGTGCCCGAAGGGGTCGCTGATGCGGTCTACCACGCCCTGGATATCAACGTTCCGAAAGAAGGTGTCCGATGAGCGCTGACAACGGCTCGACGGCGGGCTCCTCGCTCGTCGCCATCCTGGATGAACTCTCCGAACTCGTGGGCTCAGCTCGGTCGATGCCGATGTCCGCCTCGGCGATCGTCAACCGCGCGGAGGTGATGGAGTTGATCGACTCCGCCAAGGATGTTCTGCCGCGTCAGATCGCCCGGGCCGACGGGGTGATGTCCGACGCCGATGCGGTCCTGGACAAGGCCCGTGCGGAGGCCGAGGACATCGTCGAAGGTGGGCACCGCCGAGCTGAGGAGCTCATCTCCGAACAACACGTGGTCACCGAGGCGCGTCGCCGGGCCAAGGAGATCGTCGCCGATGCTGAAATCACCGCGGAGAAGCTCGCTCGGGACGCCGATGATTATTGTGATCGTCAGCTGGCCAAGTTCGAGATCGACCTCAACTCCATCTCGGGTCAGGTAGCCGCCGGCCGGGCCCGCCTGGAGGAACGCACCCGCTCCCGCCGCAGCGGGGCGGATCGTGCGGGCCACCAGGCCGGGGAGCCCGGTGGTCAGCGCCGGCAGCGGCGCGAGCGGGGGCAGGAATGAACCAGTCCACCTTCGTCCTAGATACTCGTGACCTGGGCCGCAGTCCTGGGGCGATGCGGCAGGTCCAACGACAGGTCACCTTCGACCAGGACCTGGGCAGCAGCGTGATCGCTGTCCCTGCCGGAGAGGCGATCGAGTTGGACCTGCGGCTGGAAGCGGTGATGGAGGGCGTGCTGGTCACCGGCCAGGCGAGCACCCATGCCCGGGGGGAGTGCGTGCGGTGCCTGCGGCCGGTGAATATGGAGGTGCAGGTCGACCTGACCGAGCTGTTCGCCTACCCCGGCACCGCCCAAGGAGCCGGGGACGTTGACGATGAGGAATCGGACCCCCTGCCGGAGTTGGTCGGAGACAGTCTGGACCTGGAGGCCACGGTGATCGACAGCGTGGTCACCGCGCTGCCTTTCCAACCGCTGTGCGAGCCAGGTTGCGCGGGACTCTGCGCGCAGTGCGGCGTCCGCCTCGACGATGCCGAACCGGGCCACCGGCACGAGATGTTCGACCCCCGCTGGGCGGCGCTGGCTGCGCTGGCCTCCTCCACCGACGGCGAGGACAGTGAAGCACAGGTGGCCCCGGATGACCCCGATCCGGACCATCCGCAGGACACCGGGGGACCCGCTGCCGATGACGGGCCCCCGGACAAGATATGAGCGATGTGGCTGATGCAGCTCGGGAACTGACCGACCGCCTCGGCGCTGAGATCGACGGCGAACTGCTGGTGCTGGCTCTGACCCATCGTTCCTTCGCCCACGAGGCCGGGGGTATCCCCACCAACGAGCGCCTGGAGTTCCTCGGTGATGCGGTGCTGGGTCTCGTGGTGACCGAACACCTGTACCGCACCCACAGCGATAGTTCGGAGGGGGAACTGGCCAAGATGCGCGCGGCGTCAGTCTCCCAACGAGCCCTTGCCGAAGTCGCCCGTGACCTGAATCTGGGCAGCTACGTGTTACTGGGCAAGGGAGAGTTAGCCACCGGCGGTCCGGACAAGGACTCGATCCTGTCCGACACCCTGGAGGCGGTGCTCGGTTCGATCTATCTCAGCCACGGTATGGAGACCGCTCGAGCGGTGGTGCACCGGATCCTGGGCACCACGCTCGAGGCCGCAGCTGGACTGGGAGCCGGGCTGGACTGGAAGACCAGCGTGCAGGAGCTGGGCGCCCGGCTCGATCTCGGTGCTCCCGAGTACCGGGTGGAAGGCACCGGCCCCGACCACCAGCGCTCCTTCACCGCCGACGTCTACCTGGGCGAGAGGTCCTGGGGCAGGGGCTCGGGCAAGTCGAAGAAGGTCGCCGAACAGCATGCCGCCGAAGCCGCCTACGCCGCGATCCTGACGCAGTACCCCGAGTCCGCACCCGCGCAGGACCAGGGCCTGAATGCCTGAACTCCCCGAGGTGGAGACCGTCCGCGCCGGTCTCGAGCCCCATGTGCTGGGCCGGCGGATCAGCAGCGCCCAGGTCTACCGCGACCGGGCCGTCCGCCGCCAGGACGGTGGTCCCGAGGCGTTCGCGGCCCTGCTGGCCGGCCGCACGATCGGGCAGGTGGTGCGCCGAGGCAAGTTCTGTTGGCTGACCCTGACCGGACCGGACGGCGTACCGGAGGACTACGCCTTGTTGGTGCACCTGGGGATGAGCGGTCAGATGCTGGTCAAGACCTCAGATGCCGGCACCGAGGGCCACCCCCATCTGCGCGTGCGGCTGCAGCTGGAGGAAGGCACCCAGCTGTGGTTCGTCGACCAGCGCACGTTCGGTTACCTCAGCGTCGAGGACCTGGTACCCACTGTCGATCACGGCCCGGGCGGGTTCGCCGGCCAGGACGTGGCAGCGGCCCTGGTGCCGCTGGCCGTGGCCCATATCGGACGCGATCTGCTCGATCCTGCGCTGGCGCCGGGCACCGGCGCCCGCCGAGAGCTCAACCGGCGACTGCGGGCCGGGCGCCGCGGTATCAAACGTGCCCTGCTGGACCAGAGCCTGATCTCGGGCATCGGCAACATCTACGCCGATGAGGCCCTGTGGCGCACCAAAGTGCATTACGACCAACCCACCGACCGGATGAGTGCCGCCCGGATAGAAGCAGTGCTGGAGGCGGCCATCGAGGTGTTGGCCGAGGCGCTGGCCGCGGGTGGGACGAGCTTCGATGCCCTTTACGTCAACATCGAGGGCGTATCGGGCTACTTCGCGCGGAGCCTCAATGTCTATGGGCGTGAGGGACTACCGTGCAAGCGCTGTGGGACTCCCATCCTCAGGGAGAAGTTCATGAACCGCTCGAGCCACTTTTGCCCGGTCTGCCAGCGGAGACGGTGAGTTGACCGCCCGGGGACGATCGCTTCGCGGCGTGCCTCGAATCCGAGGATGCTGGTCACGGCTCCCAGGGGTCGAGTAGGTCGATGCCCGCGCGCTGGAAGTCCTTGGTGTTACGGGTGACGAGCGTCAGGCCGTACTCCAGCGCCGTGGCGGCGACGAGCGCGTCCATCTCGGGCATCGGATCTGGCACATGCAGGCGGGCCGTGCGGCGCGCGACGCGCTCGTCTACGGCGAGGATCGAGTCGGCGAAGGCCGCGGGCACGTCCGTGGTTAGCCATTTGCGCAGGTGAGCGCCGGCCGTCCTGTCTCGGTGCTCTAGGCGCAGGACGCCGCGCTCGAGTTCCAGCAGTGCGATAACGCTGATTGCCAGGTCGGCGCGCGGTTGCACGGCCAGCCATGCGTTGAGCGCGGGGTGAGCCTGCCTGCGCGCGTCACTGAGGACGTTGGTGTCGAGCAGGTACTTCACAGATCGAGCTGCCTCTCGGGCTCGACGCGGCGCTCGGGCAGGTCGAGCCCGATGCTCGGATCCTGATCTTTCCAGAGACGATCGCCCATCAGCTCCTGCTCGCCCGAGAGGCGGTCGAACTCCTCGGCGGTGAGTAGCACGTGCGAGGGGCGTCCGTGATCGGTGATCGTGACCGGCCCCTGCTCGGCGGCCCGTTTGGCGGCCGAGACATCGCGGTTGAAGTCCCGGCTGGTAATGGTGGTCCTCATGGTCGCCTCCCATCGCCTACATTGTTTGTACCTACAGTAGGTAGTATATGTCACACTCTGGGCCGTCGCCATCGGACGGCGCGTGGAATCCGGTCTGAGACGGCGCAATTGAATCGCCAGTCGAATGATGATTCGAGTGACTGTGCGTGAGAAGGTCGCCGTCCGCAGCAGGGCGACGGCCTCGACGGCGGGTCAGTCGGCCGGCGTTATGGGCCTGGACGGCGCGCCTCCCATCAGGCGATGAGCGCCTTGGCTGCGGCGGCGAGGGTGTCGATGGTGGGTCGGTAGTAGGCCCAGCGGCCGCGCTGCTCGCGCTCGACGAGGCCGGCCTCGACGAGCAGCTTCATGTGGTGGGAGACCGTCGGCTGGGAAAGCCCGACCGGCTCGGTGAGGTCGCAGACGCACATCTCGCCCGCGCTGCTTCCGGTGATCATTGACATCAGCTTGACCCGGGTGGGGTCACCGAGGGCCTTGAACACCTTCGCGACGTCCTGGGCGGCCGCGTCGTCGATCGCCTCGCCGAGGGCGCAGCAGGGCGCGACGTCGGCAGCGGACTCGATGGCGGGAGTGGTGCTCATGCCTTCATTTTGCCGCACGCATTGACATCTGTCGATGTGATCGGCACCCTCGATTCATCGAAAAACGTCAATGCATGGAGGTCGAAGTGAATCCCGTCGGCGTCATCGGGGCCGGTTCGCAGGGCCTGGCCGCCGTCGCCCACCTGCTCGAGCGCGGAGTCGAGCCCCTGGTCCTTGAGTCGGGTGACGGCCCGGCATCGGCCGTGGCCGAGTGGGGTCACGTTCGCCTGTTTTCGCAGTGGCCGGAGCTCGTCGACCCGGCGTCCCGCCGGCTGCTCGAGCTGACCGGCTGGAGCGCGCCGGGGACCGGCCACCCGACCGGGGCCCAGTGGATCGAGGGCTACCTGGCCCCGCTGGTCGAAGCGTTGGGCGACCGCGTCCGGTACGGCGCACGGGTCGTAGGCGTGGGCCGGAAGGGCCGCGACCTCTCGGTCGACGCCGGCAGGGCCGAGCAGCCATTCGTCCTACACGTCCGGCGCGCCGACGGCAGCGAAGAACGGCTCGAGGCCAGCGCTGTGATCGACGCGTCGGGTACGTGGCGGGCCCCGAGCCCGGCGGGCGCGGACGGGCTCCCCGCCCTCGGGGAGCAGGTCGCCGACTCGATCCGGCCTATCGGGTGGTCGTCGCGACCAGTTTCCGCCCGGACCTGTCGTTCCTCTCCGAGGTCCGCCTCGACCTGGACGTGCGGATGCAGGCCCCGGCGAGGCTGGCCGCCGAGGTCGACCCGAACGCCCACTCCTGCGGCTCCGTGCGCGCCACGGGAGCCGCCGACCTCGCCCACCCGGAGCCGGGCTTCTACATCGTCGGGACGAAGTCCTACGGCCGCGCCTCGACCTTCCTGGCGATGACCGGCTACGAGCAGGTCCGCAGCGTCGTCGCCGAGCTCGCCGGCGATCACGAGGCGGCTGACCGGGTCGAGCTGGAGCTGCCTGACACCGGCGTGTGCGGCGGGTCGGGCCTGTTCGACGCGCCCGAGCAGGCGTCGTCGGGCGGGTGCTGCGCGCCCGCGCCGCAGCTGGTCCAGATCGGCACGAGGACCGACGGATGAGCCGGCGGGGTCGCCTGCTGATCGTGGGCGGCGGGCAGTCGGGCCTGGCTGCCGCCCGTGCTGGGCGCGACCGCGGCTGGGAGCCGGTGGTGCTCGAGGCCGGCGAGGAGCCGGTCGGGTCGTGGCCGCACTACTACGACAGCCTGCGCCTGTTCTCCCCGCGCCAGTTCAGCGCGTTCCCGGGGCACCCGTTCCCCGGCGACCCGGACGGCTACCCGGGCCGCGACGAGGTCGTCGACTACCTCCGTGGCTACGCCGACCTGCTCGACGTTGAGGTGCGGGCGAATGCCCGCGTCATCGACGTCGTCGCCGACGGCTCGGGCTTCGCAGTAGAGATGGCCGATGGGAGCAGCCTCGTCGGGGACGCGATTATCGCCGCCTCGGGGTCGTTCGCCAACCCGCACGTACCTGCCGTACCCGGCCATGAGACATATCAGGGCCGGGTCCTGCACGTGGCCGGCTACCGGTCACCGGGGGAGTTCGCCGGCCAGCGGGTCGTGGTCGTCGGGGCAGGGAACTCCGCTGTCCAGGTCGCCCACGAGCTGGCCGACCACGCGCAGACCTCGCTGGCGGTGCGGGACCGGGTGCGGTTCGCCCCGCAGGTCATCGCCGGACGCGACCTGCACTGGTGGCTGCTCCTCACCCGCGCCCACCTCCTGCCGCCGTCGGTCCTCACCAGGATCATCACCGGCACACCAGTCATCGACACCGGAAAGTACAGGGCTGCGCTCGAGGCGGCGCACCCAGACCAGCGGCCAATGTTCGCGGAGTACGTCCCGGACGGCGTCGTGTGGCCTGACGGCTCGCGGGAACGCGTCGACTCAGTGGTCTTCGCGACCGGCTACCGGCCACACCTGCCGTACCTCGCCTCGCTCGGTGTCCTCGACGAGGCCGGTGCGCCGAGGCACAACCGCGGCGTGGCGACCGTGCGGCCCGGCCTGGCGTTCCTGGGCCTGGAGCTCCAGCGGTCGTTCTCCTCAAACACGCTGCGCGGGGTCCACCGGGACGCCCGGTACGTCGTCGAGGCCCTGACGAGGCAGCCGCGGAACATCGCCGTTGCCTGAGCGCGCCCCTTGGCCGCCGCTGGGAACGGTGCTGGCGGCGCTGTGCGTGACCGAGATCGTCCCCTCGGGCCTGCTTTACGACGCCTCCCCGGTACCCGCACCGCGGATCACCGCCGACTCCGGGTGGTCGGATATTGGCGAGCGCCTATTGTGCTTTCCACCCGCGGGAGTTGTATGAGAGCGTGATGCAGCTGTAAGGGACGGTGATGTTTTCGAGACCGAGAAGGCAGCGCCCGTGACCACCGGGAGCATCCTGCTATTGCCCCTCGGCCTTGTCTCTGGAGCTTTCGCCCTCGCCGCGGCGTTCTGGACCATCATATAACAGCGTCGTGCGACGGCGCTGTCGAAGAGGCGAAGTGCGCCAGCGCGTACTTGAGTGATTGCCGACGCGGAGGTCAGCCGGTGAAGTCACGCTTACTGCGTCACCCCGTCATCGCCTTTTATGGGCTTCTGCTTCTGCTCACCTGGCCGGTGATGCTTGTCGCAGGAGACTCGACCCTGACCTACGTCGTGGTGGCCGTGCTCGGTCCCAGCACCTGCGCGCTGATCGTGACCGGAGTCACGGGCGGGCGGGCCGCTGTGTTGTCGTTGCTTAAACGCCTGACCATCCGGCGTGTTCCGGTGTGGGTATGGCTCTACGCGGTTATGGGTAACGGTCTGCTGATCACTGCGCCAGCAGTCATCGTCGTGCTGCTGGGGCAACCTGGCGGACTCGACGCCCACTGGGAGGCGTGGGCGGTCACCCTCGCGGTGAATCTGGTGCTCCTGCTCATCGTCCCTGGCATGGTCGAGGAGATCGGCTGGCGTGGGTTCGGCCTGCCGCTCGTACAGGAGCGTTCCGGGCCGATCGTCGCCTCCGTCGTCATCGGTGTTCTGTGGGCGGTGTGGCATTACCCGTTGTGGATAGCTCAGAACGATGGCGTCACCCCGGCGTTGATCTGGGCAACGATCGGCGTGGTCGGCGCGTCCTTTGCGTATACCTGGCTGCACAATGCCAGCTTCGGCAGCGTGCTGCCGGCCATCGTCCTACACGCGGGCGAGAACGCCTGGAGGGGCAACGCCCTCCGGCTGCTCACCGGCGATGAGCACGACCACGCCTTCATCGCCGCCCAAGTAGCGGCAGCGGTCATTGCCCTCGTGCTGGTGATCGCCACTCGGGGCAGACTCGGCATGGTCGACCGCGGATCTGGGGACGGCCGCCCAAGGCGGCTGAGGCCCTAACCTGGGACCCCGTCCGCACCGCAGTAATGTCCTGCGGCGGTAAATCTAGTGCGGTTCACCGGCCCGTTGGATCGGTTCAGGTGCTTCGGGTAGCCGCTGTGGAAGGTGGGCAAGTGCATTGCGCCGATCGTGAGTGTCACGGTCCATGTTCGTGGTCTAGTTGATCGATGGCCCATTGTGCCCAATCCCGTTGCATCTCGAAGTAGCGCGCTCCGAACTCGGCCGCGAGGCGCCCGAATCCCAGCAAGGGGCGCTGGTCCAGCTCGGGGCGGATGGCGTGGATCGCCTGGGCCTGCTCCTCACCGGCTTGGGAGTATTTCTCCAGCAGTGCGCGAGCGTCGGCGGGTTCGAGCGCGCCGAGGAAGAACAGGCGCAAGGCATACTCGTTGCGCACTACCCCTGCTTCGGGGTAGTTGCGCATCCAGGTGCGCAGGTCATTCCGGCCGGCTTCGGTGATGTCATAAGTGCGCCGGCCGCGCGGGCCTTCAGCAACGACGCTGATGAGCCCTTCGCCGGAGAGCCGCTTCAACTCGGGGTAGATCTGACTGTGCTGGGCATGCCAGGCATGTCTTCCGAGGATGGCGTCGAACCGCTGGGTCAGGTCGTAACCGCTGCCCGGCTCGTTTGCGAGCAAGCCGAGCACCGCGTAACGCAATGACATCGATACCTCCTGACCTCCAGGGTACGAGCCGGTATTGGCATGTCTATATCAACATGACAATATCGACATGTCGTCTAGGCTAAGCTAAGTAGGAGGCGAGCTACCTTGAGTGTGGTCGTATGCGAAGACGTGGTGCGTCGCTTTGGTTCGGTTGCCGCGGTAGATGGAGTCTCTTTGCGGGTCGAGCGGGGCGAGATCTTCGGCATTATTGGTCCTAATGGCGCGGGCAAGACCACACTGCTCAATTGCATAGAAGGGCTGGATCGGCCGACATCGGGCCACACGACCGTGCTAGGGCTTCATCCGCTGAACGATCAGCGTGAACTCACCTTGCGTACTGGCGTGCAGTTGCAGAGCGCAGCGCTTCCGCCGCGTATCACCGTCGCCGAAGCGCTGCGGCTGTTTTCAGCGCTCTACGAGGAGCCGGTGCCGTGGCAGGAATTGTTGGGCACGCTGGGCATCCTCGATAAGCGGAGCACCCGCGTAGAGCGTCTCTCCGGCGGTGAGCGGCAGCGGGTATTTGTTGCTTTGGCGCTGCTGCACGATCCGGAGGTTGTGTTCCTCGACGAGCTGACCACGGCGCTGGATCCACAAGCACGGCTGGCGATGTGGGACGTCGTGGCAAGCATCCGCGATCGGGGCACAACCGTTGTGCTGACGACGCACTACATGGAGGAAGCCGAGCATCTGTGCGACCGGGTGGGCATCATCGATCATGGACGACTCATCGCACTAGACACCGTGGCGAACCTGGTTCGTGAGCACGCCGATGACGCCAACGCTCGCATCACCCTTACCCAGCCACCGCTACGGGACCTGGAGTTGGAGTCCATCCCAAATGTGACCGCCGCGGAAGTCGACGGCGCGGACCTGAACGTGCAAGGGCGCGATGGGTTCCTGCAGGACGTGCTGGTCACGCTGGCTGACCAACAGATGCGCGTCGCCGACGTGCGTACCACCTCCCCGGGGTTGGAAGACGTGTTTCTGAACCTGACCGGACGAGCCATGCGCACCGACGAGGTATTGCAGGGCCAGTAGCCGCCTGCGCATCGCACCGTCGGCTGAACTACTACGGAGAGAACATGACCGGTTACCTTCTGCTGACCACCACCTTGGCGCGCTCCCGGGTGCGCGAACCAGTGGGCTTGTTCTTTGCACTCATCTTCGCCCCTGCTCTTGTGCTCATTCTCGGGGCTATCTTCGGCAACGAACCCAACCCGGACTTCGACGGACGCGGCTACATCGACGCCACGCTCCCGGCCTTCGCATCCCTGGTGCTGGCCATCATCGGCGTCATGCTGATGCCGGTGAACCAGCTCACCCTCCGAGAAAGCGGCGCGCTGCGCCGACTGCGACTGACTCCGCTACGCCCTATCACCTTCATCGCCGCAGATCTGACCACGAACTTCGTGATCGGCATGATCGGGATGGCGACAGCGCTGGCCGTCGGCTGGGTCGCCTTCGACGTCTCGATATCCGGCAACCTTGCCGCCGTGCTGGCTGCTTCAGCGCTGGGACTCCTCGCCTTCCTCGCCCTGGGCTACACCCTCAGCGGGCTATACCCATCCTCGGCAGCCGCCACTGGAATCGGCAACATCCTGATGATCCTGCTGATGCTCTCCTCTGGCGCATTCGTGCCACTGACCGTCATGCCTGACGGCGTCCAGACCGTGATGAGCTACTCCCCAATCCGGCACTTCGTCGACCTCATCCAGGGACTGTGGAACGGCCAGGCTTGGTCCACCCTCCTCCTGCCCACAGGCCTGCTCCTGGCCATGACGATCGCCTTCGGAGCACTCGGTGCCCTGCTCTTCCGCTGGGACCAACTCTCACGGTAACCCTTGGACTCAACAGAATGTTGACAACAATCTGTTGGTGCTGACAGCGTGGTCGGATGGTTCCTGGTATCCCGAATGAGTTTGACGAGCTGAACGAGGCCGATTCGGCGCGGCGACGGCTGTTCGAGTCTGGTGCCGGCCAGTTGCCACAGGCGCCGTGGCTACCAACCGAGGCCATGCCCGATGACGTCACTTTGCTCAGGTTTGCCATGTGGCGAGCGAATTCGGCTGCCGGGGAGGCCTCGCACGAGGATCTTCGTGCCGCGCTGGCGCTGCTGGAGTCTGCGCGAGCGGATCTCGATGCTCTCGAAGCGGGCCTGATGCTGATTGCGCGAGCCGAGGGACTGACCTGGCCAGACATCGCCAAGCAACTGGGTGTTAAGTCTCCGCAGGCTGCCCAACAGCGCTTTCAACGGGTATCGACTCGTAGCCAGACCAGCGACGTCGCGGAGCATACAGAATGACCGCTGAACCCAACAGCTCAAGGTGGCGCTCCAGCGATGAGTTGCTGGTGCTCCACGCTGTCCGCCTGGCCGGATTCGCTGACACTGAGGCGATCGTTGCCCGCTTCGAGCTGTCCGCCGGCAGCGTCGGCGACACGCTCCGCGTTCTCGAAGGACAGAGCCTGATCGAGCGGATGGCTTTCGCCGACTCCAGTGGCTGGATCCTTACCGACGCCGGCAAGAGCCGCGACGCCGAAATGCTCCGGGAAGAGCTGGACGCCTCCGGAGCCCGGCCCGTTCTCCATGCCACGGTTGAGAACTTCGAACGCAGCATGAATCCTCTCCTCGTCCGAGTGATTACCGAGTGGCAGCTTCACCCATCGACGAACCGTCCCGACAGCAGGGTGGAGGTACTGCAGGAACTGACGGACCTAGCCAAAGGGCTGAGCGACCTCATGGCGGAACTGGTTGCCCGGCTTGCCCGATTCGGCCGGTACCCCGGCAGTTCTCTACCGCCGTGGCGAATGCGCGTGCGGGTGACGATCGGTGGGTGGCCGGCGTGGGCCGGCTTTCCTGTCACATCGTGTGGGCCGAACTCCATGAGGACCTGCTGTCCAGTCTCGGTCACGACCGCTCCGCGGAGCCACGCCAGGGAGGTCGGTGAATCATGGCTGCCCGAATTGTCTATCTCGTGCGCCATGGAGCGGCCGACGCCTGGGGTCAGTTGACCGGCGAAGGCCACGAGCAGTCCCGGCTGATCGGCCAGCGGCTCGCGCGGTTACCCATCGACGTCGTGTGGCATTCCCCGCTGCCCCGGGCGGTCGACAGCGCCGCGATCATCGCCGCCCAGATGTCGCGTGTCCTGGTCGACGAGGCAGCCGAGCTCGTCGACCATGTCCCGTTCGTGCCGGAGCTCGAAGACCTCTCGCCCTCATGGTGCGGATTCTTCGACGGCTACAGCCGCAGTGAAGCCGATGCCGGTCGACAGACCGCGGAGGGCTTGGTGGCTCGATTCGGCACGCCGAACGCGCGGGGACAGCGCCCCACCCACGAGGTGGCAGTGACCCATGCCTATCCGATCGCCTGGCTGGTGCGGGACGCACTCGGTGCCCCACCGGGCCGATGGCTATCGCTGGCCGGCGTTGCGAACACGGGTCTGACCATGATCGAACTCAACGATTGGGAACTTCCGGGCATTGTGATGCTCAACGACATGTCCCACCTGCCCACCGAATTGCGGTGGACAGGCTTCCCAGCCGGGAGGCAGCCGTGAGCGTGGTGGACCTCCTCGATGCTGAGCCCTCCACCGCCGGAGGAAAAGCCGCTCCCTTGGCCGAGCTGTCACGGGCCGGTTTGAATATCCCTCCCGGTTTCGTGGTGCCAGTAACCACCTACCGAGCTGCGGCCACTTCTCTGGGCCTCACCGAACTTGCCGCCGATCGTGCCGAGGAGGCTCGATCACGCATTCAGGGCTATCGCCTCCCGACCGGAGTTGTCGATGAGGTCTCCCGGGCGTTGGAACGCATCACCGATGCAGCACCGACCGACTATGTAGCCGTTCGTTCATCCTCGAGCGCCGAGGACAGCAGGGAGGCATCCGCCGCTGGACAGCACGACAGTTTCCTGGCCGTTCGCGGGGCCGAACAAGTCTGCCAGGCGATCCTCCAATGCTGGGCCTCTGCGTGGACTGAGCGCGCGGTCGCGTACCAGAGCCGACAGGCTAGCAAGGTCATTGAGGCAGTCGAGATGGCTGTGCTGGTCCAACGGTTTATCGACGCCGACGTCTCCGGGGTCATGTTCACCGGCACGACCAGCGTGATCGAAGCGTCGTGGGGGATCGGAGAAAGGGTCGTCGCAGGACACATCACCCCGGATTCCTGGCGCATCACAGACGCTGGCATCGTCGCACGCCGACCAGGACTCAAGACCGAACGCACCGACCGCCGCGACGGGCATCTGGCCACCCGACCCACAGTGCTGACAGAACAGAAGGAGCTCTGTCTCACCGACCGCGACGTTCTGCGCCTGCATGCGTTCGGCGAAGACGTCTCCGCCGCCTTGGGCGGCCCCAGGGACATCGAGTGGGTCATCGCAGAGGACACGATATGGATCCTTCAAGCCCGACCCGTGACCGCGCGCGTCCCCGACCCCACGGCATCGAAATCCTCGACCGTTACAGGCAGTGCCACCCTCACGGGAGAGGCGGCCAGTCCGGGAGTTGCTACCAGTCCCGTCCGCCTGGTCCGCGGACCGGCTGACTTCTCCACGGTCGAACCCGGCGACGTGGTTGTCTGCCGACACACCGATCCCGCGTGGACGCCGTTGTTCACGATTGCATCGGCGGTGGTGACCGAGACCGGTGGAGTCCTCTCCCATGCCGCCATCGTCGCCAGGGAAGTCGGGATACCGGCCGTACTCGCCGTTCCGCGAGCCACTGAACTGCTTACTCCTTCGTCCGTGGTCACCGTCAACGGCGACACCGGACACATCTCGCTGGATTCGGACACCCCCTGAGGCCAAGGCGTGTGCGGTGCCATAACCATCTATGCGCGGTTGCGCCCTGCCAGCGTTGCCTAGCCGGCTGCGTCCGGCTTGTGCCGGGTGTGTTCAGTGCCTGTCTGCCCGGTGCTCGCTTGCTCGGCGTAGTGAAGATCGGGGGAGTCGCCGGAACGCCTGCCGGCGTAGAACAGACCCAGCACGATCGCCGTACCCAGAGCGAGCATCAGCACCGCGGGGAGCAGATCTTCGCCGGGGGCGAGCAGCGTCCGGTCCTCGGTCTGCCACGGCCACAGCGCCCGCAGTGCACCGGCGACCACACCGGTGATGATCACCAGGGTGATGCGCCGGCGGTGCCGCAACAACCACTGCAGCGCCTTGATGAAGGCGGCCAGCCCGGTGATCGCGCCGAGGATGAACGTGGCGATATACGCCAGGTTCCTGTCGTTCAGCGCCTCGAGGGTGGGCTGATACAGCCCGAAGGTCAGCAGCAGGAAGGAACCGGAGGTGCCCGGTAGCACCAGGGCGCACACCGCCACGGCTGCAGCGATGAAGACCACCGGTGTGGTGGGCTCCAGGTTCTGCGGCGGCAGGCCGACCAGGAAGAACACGGCCACGGCGGTGACCAGCGCCAGCAGTACCTCCCATAGTCGCCACCGGGTACCGATCATGGCCAATGGCACCGTCAACGCCGCTGCGGTCATCCCCAGGAACAGTGCCCACATCGGCACCGGGTGATTCTCCACCAGCGGCGCGAGCACCCGTGCGGCGAACAGTGCCGCCGGGATCATCGCCAGCACGAGCGGGATGATCACCATCCACCGCACCTGAGCGAACTCCTCGCGGGCCCGGGCACGGTCGGTCACCAGGGCACGGGTGCCGCTGAGGAAGTGCCCTGCCGAGGTGATGATCGTCTCGTACACCCCGGTGACCAGTGCGATGGTGCCGCCGCTGATGCCGGGCATGATCTCCGCAGTTCCGATCAAGGCTCCGCGCAGGAAGGAGGTGAGGGTCTGCAGTCGTGGCACGCCCGCTACAGTAACGGGCAAATCCTCCCCCCACTAACACTGACACCACGGCCGCTATCGCCCGGTGCGGCGTCCTCGTGGGCGGCGGAGGGCGCCTGGCGGACCCCGGCAGATCCAGTCCCGCTCAGCGCGGGCCGCTCACCACCGCCAGCACCCGCTCCAGTTGCGCGGGGCCGGCCAACGCCGAGCCGATCGCGACCGCAGCCGCCCCGGCGGCCAGGTACTCGGCGGCGTTATCGGCGCCGATACCGCCGGTGGCCACGATGTTCACCTGGGGGAAGGGGGCCCGTACCGCGCGTACCCATGCCGGGCCCAGCACCTCGGCCGGGAACGCCTTGACCCAGGTCAAACCGTGTTTGAGGGCCACCTGTACATCTGAGGGGGAGGACACCCCGGGCAGGTGCGGCAGCCCGATGGCGGCGCTAGCGGCCAACACCTCGGGGTCCGTCCCGGGTGCCACAGTGAATCCTGCGCCCGCTTCGGCAGCCAGATGCACTTGCTCGGCGGTGATCACGGTCCCGGCGCCCACCCTGCGGCCCCGGTCGGCACCAGCGGCGATCACGGCCCGCAGCGCCGGTACCGCATCCGGGCTCTGGATGGGCACCTCCACCTGCTCCAGGCCCAGGTCCCACGCGCGGTGGGCGAGTTCGACGGCACGCTCGGGAGCGTAACCGCGCAGGATCGCCAGCACTGGCACACCGGTGAAGGCGCTGGCGAAGTATGCCTCGGCAGCACTGTCCATCAATTCCTCCTCCGCACCGCCGGCGGATCTCTCAGCGGGTGATGTCATCGGCGTCGTCGAACTTCTCGAGTTCTGTGCGGGTGGGCAGCCCCTCGCAATCCCCGGGCACAGTGACCGCGTAACTGCCGGTCCGTACTGCGGTGCGCAGCCGCGTCAGCCCGGGCTCGGATCGGAGCCGCTCGGCCAGATAGCCACCGACGAATGCATCACCGGCCCCAACCGGGTCGGCCACCTGCACCTGCGGGGCCGCTACCTGGTGCCGGCCACCACCGTCGGGGTCGCTCAAGAGGGCCACGCACCCTCGGGCGCCATCCTTGATGATCACCTCAGCGGGGCCCAAGTGGTGCACGGAGCCGGCCAGCTCGTCCAGGTGGTCCTCCTGGCTGCCGAGCACCAACTGAGCCTCATCGGGGCCGGCAAAGACGATATCGGCGGCCCGGACCAGGTCGGCCAGCACCGGGGCGGCCTGCTGCGCCGACCACAGTTTGCTGCGGAAGTTCACATCGACCGACACCAGCGCCCCGGCTGAGCGGGCGGCGGCAGCAATCTCGAAGGTGGCCCGTCTGGCCCCGGCCGACAACGCGGGGGTGATCCCGGTCAGGTGCACGATACCGGCCCGGTTCAGCAGGTCAGCACTCACGTCCTGGGCCCGCAACTGAGTGCCGGCGCTGCCGCTGCGGTGGTAGTCGACCTCAACGCTGGAGTTCGTTCGCCGGGACAGGACCATCAGGCCGGTCGGAGCCGGGTCCCGGATGGCGACCGCGTACACCCCCTCAGCACGTAGACGGCGTTCGATGAGGTCACCGGTACTGTCCGGACCCACGCGGCCCACCCACGCCGCCGGTGCGCCCAGGCGAGCGGCAGCGATAGCGACATTGGACTCCGCCCCGGCCAGGCCGAGGGTGAAGTCCGGAACGAAGTCCAGCATGCCAATGCCGCCGGCGCTGAACCGGCCCATCGTCTCCCCGATGCTCAGCAGCAGGCGGCCGTCTCGGCCCTCGCGGGTGTGCACAGTTGCCGAGCCTAGCGAACCGCCCGCCTCAGCGGTCCACCCGGGCGCTGCCACCACCGGCGAGTTTGAGGACCTCGGCCTTGGTAACCATCGAGGTGTCCCCCGGGGTGGACATCGCCAGCGCGCCGTGGGCGGCACCGTATTGCACCGCGGTGGCCAGGGGCTCACCGGTGATCAGCCCGTAGATCAGGCCGGAGGCGAAGGAATCCCCGCCCCCCACCCGGTCCATGATCTCCAGGTTCTTGCGGTGGGTGGCCTCGGCGAAGCCCTCGTCGGCAGACCAAGCAATGGCGCCCCAGTCGTTATCGGAGGCGGAGTGCACGGTCCGCAGGGTGTTGCCGATCACCTGGAAGTTCGGGTACGTCTTCGAGGCGGTGGCGATCATGGCCTTGAAGCTGGAGATGTCCAGATCGGCGAGGTTCTCATCGACACCCTCCACCTCGAACCCTAGAGAGGCAGTGAAGTCCTCTTCGTTGCCGATCATCACATCGATGTGCGGGGCGATCCGGGAGTTGACCTCACGGGCCTTATCCACCCCGCCGATCGACTTCCACAGGCTCGGCCGGTAGTTCAGGTCGTAGGAGACCACGGTGCCGTGCTTCTTGGCCGCGGTCACGGCCTCGACGACGACCTCGGCGGTGTTCTCGCTCAGCGCCGCGTAGATCCCACCGGTGTGCAGCCAGCGCACGCCCAGATCGCCGAAGATGTGGTCCCAGTCGATCTCGCCGGGGGCGAGCTGGCTGGCGGCGGTGTGGCCACGGTCGGAGACCCCGACGGCCCCGCGCACGCCGAAACCGCGCTCAGTGAAGTTCAGCCCGTTGCGGGCCTGGCGGCCCAGGCCGTCGAAGGGGGCCCACTTGATGAAGGAGGGATCCACGCCACCGGTGAGGATGAGGTCCTCCACCAGACGGCCCACTTCGTTGTCCGCCAGCGCGGTCACCACGGCGGCACGCAGACCGAAGGCCCGGCGAAGTCCGCGGGCGACATTGTATTCACCGCCGCCTTCCCAGACCCGGAAGGAGCGGGTGGTGCGGATTCGTCCCTCCCCGGGGTCCATCCGCAGCATCACCTCACCGAGGGAGAGGACGTCGTAGCGGGATTCGGAGGCCGGTCGCAGCGATAGGGGCATGAGTTCTTCTCCTCAAGTCTTCGTGGTGGTGGTGTATTCGGGGCCGCCGGGCGGCGCCAATGACGGCCGCTACGTGGACGGGACGGGGCAGGCCTCAGCCGGCGGCCAGTTGCACGGCTTCGGCGGTCAGGGCAGTGATCTGTTCGAAATCACCGGCGGCGATCACGTCTTTGGGCACCATCCAGGAGCCGCCGACTGCCAGCACGCTCGGCAGCGACAGATAGTCACCCAGGTTGGCCGGCCCGACCCCACCGGTGGGCACGAACTGCACCTCCGGGAACGGAGCGGACAGCGCCTTGATGGCAGGCGCACCACCGCTGGTGCCGGCGGGGAAGTACTTGACCGCCCGCAATCCGGCTTCCAGCGCGGCCTGGATCTCGGTGGCGGTCACAGTGCCGGGCAGGGCCAGTACGCCGCGTTCGGCAGCGCGGCGGACCACCGGCTCGGACAGGCCCGGGGAGACGATGTACTGGGCACCCGCGTCCACCGCTGCATCAACCTGGTCCGGCCTGAGTACGGTACCGGCGCCGAGCAGCACGTCACCGCGGGCTGCGATCGTCTGGATCGCCGCCAGTGCAGCCTCGGTGCGGAAGGTGACTTCGGCAACGGCGAGGCCGCCGGCGACGAGGGCCTCGGCCAAGGGGGCGGCATCGACCGCGTCCTCCAGTACGACGACGGGAACGAGGCGCGCCTGACCCAGTTGCTCGAGTAGGTCGGTGGTGTGGGACAACAGGACCCCCAGAGTCGCAAACGTTTACATAAATGGATTGACTACGGACCGTAGCATGGCCAGAATGTAGGCACAACCAGACCGTAAACGCTTGCATCCAGGGGGCGATGGTGACGACGATCCACGATGTGGCCCGCCGTAGCGGGGTGTCGATCGCGACCGTCTCCCGTGCCCTGGCGGGTTCTAGTGGAGTCGCCCCGGCCACCCGGCAGAAGGTGCAACGGATCGCCGCTGACTTGGGGTACCAACCCAACCGGGCCGCCCGGCAGCTGGTCACCGGACAGGGGCAGGCGATCGGTCTGGTGGTTCCGGACCTGGAGAACCCCTTTTACGCCGCGGTCACCAAAGGCGTGCAGCGGCGGGCCAGACAGGCTGGATTCACCGCTGTGGTCGCCGATACCGATGAGGACGTCCCCACCGAGCGGGAGGTCCTGGGCCAGTTGGGTACCGGGGTGGATCGGATCATCTTGGCTTCACCACGGGGGCCGGATCAGGACCTGCTCGAGCTCGGGGCACGGTGCCGGTTGACCTTGCTCAACCGGCAGATCGACACCGACCCCCTCGCCGTCCCCGCCGTCGTCCCGGACAATATCGACGGGATGGACCAGGCGATTCGTCACCTGCGCGCCCTGGGCCACCGCCAGATCGGCTACGCCGGAGGGCCGGTGACCTCCTGGTCCGACGCCCAACGACGTACTGGGCTACCCAGCGCGGGGGACGGCGATGTGCAGATCATCGATCTGGGGGCCTTCCGCCCGGGCCGGCCCGGGGGAGTGGCGGCCGCCGATGAGGCGATCGCCGCTGGGGTGAGTGCGGTGCTGGCTTTCAACGACCAACTCGCGTTGGGGATCCTCGGACGCCTAGCCGACCGGCAGGTGGAGGTACCGGAGCAGATGTCGGTGATCGGGTTCGATGATGTGCCAGTGGCGCGCCTGCTCCAGCCCGCATTGACCACGGTGGCGGTCCCGGCGCAGCAGATGGGCGCACAAGCGGTCGATCTGGTCCTCGGGCCGGACCCGGCCGAAGCGGCCCTGATCGTGCAGCCAGTGCAATTGCAGGTCCGCAGATCCACTGCGGTTCGTCCCAGTCGGTAGGTCCACCTCAGTAGGATCTCAGCCATGGCTGATCCGATCCGGGTGATGATCATCGATGACCACGAGGTCGTCCGGCGTGGCCTGACCAACGTGGTCGATGCCGCTGAGGGGCTCAGTGTGGTCGGCGAGGCGGGGTCCGTGGCCGAGGCGATTCGCCGCCTCGCGTTGGTAGACGCCCAGGTGCTGCTGGTCGATCTGCAGCTGCCCGACGGAAACGGGATCGAGATCATCACTGCCGCTGCTGACCTGCCTGATCCGCCACCGTCGGTAGTGCTGACTTCGTTCGACGACGACGATGCCGTCGCCGCGGCCCTATCGGCTGGGGCGAAGGCGTTCGTCCTCAAGACGGTACGCGGGGCGGAAATCGCCGAGGTGATCCGGTCGGTCGCGGCCGGGCGCACCCTGCTGGACCAGCGCACGGTGGCCTCCCGGCGCCGAGGCGCTACTGATCCGATGCAGATGCTGACCAAGTCCGAGGTGCGGATCGTGGAACTGATCGGTGAGGGCTTGGCGAATCGGGAGATCGCCCAACGCGTGGGAGTGGCCGAGAAGACGGTGAAGAACCACATCACCGCGATCCTCGCCAAGCTGGGTCTGCAGCGCCGCACCCAGGTGGCCGCCTGGGTCGCCTCCCGGCGCAGCAGTCAATGGCGCGGCGGTGAGGCGACCTGAGCCTCTGCGCGTCTCCCGGCGGCAGGCGGGCAGGTCTCGCAGCGGCACGGTCGCGCGACGATGGTGTGGCACGCTGAGGACACGCCACCCGCACGCGAGCTCTTGCCGCACACCGAGGTCGGCGAGAAGGAGGAATGAATGTCGAGTCCGCATGCCCCACGGCCCGACACCGCCGCCGTGCACGCCGGCCGGGAGAACCTCGGTGACGCGCACGTGCCGCCGATCGACCTGTCCAGCACCTACCCGATCGCTGACCTCGAAGCCGGTGGGCACTCCTATGAGGTGCTGGCCGGCGGAGGCCGTCCACCCGAGGGCGGCTCGATGGTCTACCAACGATTGTGGAACCCGACCGTGGCCCGGTTCGAAGAAGCCCTGGCGGCAATGGAATCGGCTCCGGAGGCGGTGGCCTACGCCTCCGGGATGGCGGCGCTGTCGGCAGCCCTGCTGGCAGCAGTGGCCCAAGGCACCCCGCACGTGGTCGCCGTGCGGCCGCTGTACGGCGGTAGTGACCATGTCCTGGCCAGCGGTCTGCTCGGTACCCAGGTGACCTGGGCGCGGCCAGATGGGGTGGGACAGGCACTGCAGGCCGACACGGGGCTGGTGGTGATCGAGACCCCGGCCAACCCGACGCTGGAACTGGTTGATATCGCCGACGTGGTCGCCCAGGCGGGGTCGGTGCCGGTGTTGGTCGACAACACCTTCGCCACACCCGTCTTGCAGAACCCCTGGCATCAGGGCGCGACCCTGGTGCTGCACTCGGCCACCAAGTACTTGGGCGGGCACGGGGACATCGTGGCCGGGGTGGTCGCCACCGATGCCACCTGGGCCCAGCGGCTGCGGTCGGTGCGCGCGCTCACCGGAGGGCTGCTGCACCCGTTGGCCGGCTACCAGCTGCACCGCGGTCTGCAGACCCTTCCGGTACGCGTGCGTGCCCAACAAGAAACCGCCCATCAGGTCGCCCTCGCTCTCGATCAGCATCCGGCGGTTGGGCAGGTGTACTACCCGGGTCTGCCCGGTCAGGACCCCGATGGTCTGCTGGCTACCCAGATGCGCGGCCCGGGAGCGATGCTGGCGATCCAGGTCAAGGGCGGTTACGCGGCCGCTGCTGCAGCTGCTTCGGCCTGCCGGCTCGTGGTGCACGCAGTCTCCCTAGGCGGAGTCGACACGCTCATCCAGCACCCGGCGTCCCTCACCCACCGTCCGGTAACCGCCGAGGCCCGACCGCACCCCGATGTGCTGCGCATCTCCATCGGGCTGGAGGACCCCGCCGATCTGATCGCCGACCTGGACCAGGCCCTGGGGCACTGAGCCAGGCCCTGAGCGACTCCTTCGGCGCGCCGACGGTGACCTCTGGCCAGGGCGGGGCCATCCCCTTGACCGCCGCGCTGGCCCAGGCCCACCCCGAGGCCGCGATCGTCGGCCAGGCTCCTGAGCCGGCCAGTGCCCGAGTCGCCCAGCGCCCTTAATCCAGGGCGACGGACCAGTCCAACCTGGTTCCGCCGTCGGCGGGTGTGGACCAACTGAAAGATCCGCCACGACGGCGGGCGCGCTGGTCCAGGTTGGCCAGCCCCGAGGATCGCTGCACCGTGGGGCCGAGGCCGATGCCGTCGTCGGTGATGGTCACCCTGATCCGGTCCGCACCCAGTACCAGACCGATATGCACCGAGGCAGCCCGAGCGTGCCGGGCGGCATTGGCCAGCCCTTCCCGGACGACGGCGACGACGTCGTCAGCCAGGTCATCACCGACTCGCGCATCTACCTCCGCCGACAACACCACCGGCCCGGGCCCGTCTCGATCCAGCACCAGGGAAGGAGCAAAGCCCAGACCGGTCCGGGCCAGGGACACCTCCCGCTCCAACCGGTCCACCAAGGCGCCGCGTTCATCCGGGGAGCGCAAATCGCCGACGATGGCACGGATCTGGCGCACGCTCTCATCGACCCCGTCCAAGGCGTCGGTGAGCACCGCCTTCGCCGGAGTTGCTGACTCGGTGCTGGCCTCCAGGGCCCGGGACAGTTGCAGCCCAGTGGCGAACAGCTGCTGAATCGCCAGGTCGTGCAGATCCCTGGCGATGCGTGCACGTTCGTCCAGCACCAGGGCGTGTTCCTGGGCCTGGCGGGCCTCGGCCAGTTGCAGGGCGAGCGCGGCCTGCCGGGCAAAGGACTCGGCGATCTGCAGGTCCCCGGCGCTGAACTCAGGTGCCTGCCGGTGCCGCAGCAGGATAATCAAGCCCATGCTCTCGGCCTCGGCTGTCATCGGGGCGTACAGGCTGGGCCCGTAGCGTCCGAATTCCGGTACCCGCAACGTCTTGGCCCGGGCGAAGGAGTCCACGACTAATCCGGTGCCGCTGTCAATCACCTGCCGGCCGCGGCCGTTCTCCGGCAGCACGATGCCGATCAGATCGCCGACATGGTCGCCGTCGGTGACCTCGATCACCCAGTCGGTGCCCATGCCGGGCAACACCAACACTGCGGTGTCGGCGCCCGCGATCGCTCGGGAGCGGGTGGCGATCAGGGTCAGCACGTCCTCGACCTCAGCGCCCGACAACATCGCGTT
>Ga0079225_10000168_pt1 | contig 33864 bp, 34 predicted proteins | sample Poulit2012_FD_76344 | JGI IMG/M metagenome (GOLD analysis project Ga0079225, IMG submission 76344) | Agricultural soil microbial communities from Georgia to study Nitrogen management - Poultry litter 2012 | ecosystem: Environmental > Terrestrial > Soil > Agricultural land | place: USA: Georgia... | reverse complement strand
TGTCAGGGCGGGCGCAAAGAAAGTCCTGCTTACAGGGCCATCCAAAGGCGGAGATGTACAGACGATTGTCCTCGGAGTAAATGACGACGAGCTGGATACCGGGAAGTATGAAGTTTTCTCCAATGCTTCATGTACAACGAACTGCCTTGCGCCGGTGGCAAAAATCCTTAACGATGAATACGGGATTACAAACGGTTTGATGACAACCGTCCATGCATATACTAATGATCAGAAGAACATTGACAACCCGCATAAGGACCTGAGGAGAGCACGTTCATGCGGCGATAATATCATCCCTACATCCACAGGTGCAGCCAAGGCCCTGGGTGAAGTGATGCCGGAACTGAAAGGCAAGCTCCACGGTCTTGCGCTCCGTGTGCCGGTTTCCAACGTTTCACTTGTAGACCTCGTTGTCGATTTGGACAAGGATGTGACAAAAGAGGAAATCAATGCGACTTTCAAAAGATATGCAGAAGGTGAAATGAACGGCATACTGGGTGTATCCGGCGACCCGCTCGTGTCCAGTGACTTCAATACCGACAGCAGAAGTTCCATCATCGACAGTTCGCTCACGATGGTGATGGATGACAACAAAGTCAAAGTGCTTGCCTGGTATGATAATGAGTGGGGCTATTCCACACGCGTCGTTGACCTTGCAAAAGAGATCCTGTCAAAAGCCCTTGTCAGCAACGCCTGATCATATTGTAAATTTTTCAAGAAGAAACTTCGGTTTCTTCTTTTTTTTCTTATGTTATATTATAATGAAGTACCGAACCCCGAATCATGAGGTGATTATATGAAATGTCCAACATGCAGACACCCCAGTTCCAAAGTGATCGATTCACGTCATACAGATGAATTCTCTGCCATCAGAAGACGCAGGGAATGCGAAAACTGCGGATTCCGATTCACAACTTTTGAACGGATGGAACTCTCTCCGCTTGTGGTTGTGAAAAAAGACGGCACAAGAGAAGTTTTCAGCCGTGAAAAAGTGATGGACGGTCTGCTCAGAGCATGTGAGAAACGTCCGATTCCCTATGAAGAATTGGAGAAGAGAACAGGAAACATAGAAGCTGCCCTCAGGAACCTGAACAAACCTGAAATCACCTCCAATGAAATCGGGGAGTCTGTCATGAATGAACTGATTACGCTTGACCAGGTTGCCTATGTACGTTTTGCCTCTGTATATAAAGAATTCAAAGACATAGATCAGCTGATGGATACGCTGAAACACCTTGCCAAAGGCAGTGATGATGATGAACTTCAATGACCGGCTGAAACCGAACACAGAATTTATAATATACAGGCCGGCGAGGCTCAGCACACATCATCTGGATGTGATCAATGAACTTTACCTGCCGCTCATCAACGCGGAAGCATCGATGGTCTATATATATATGAATGAATCGGCATCTCATTATGAACCGCTTGCTGTACGCTTCCATAGAGAAATCATGGATGAATTCGGCATGGCACTGTCGAAGTTTTCAGATGAACTTGAAAAGCTCGAAGCGATCGGCCTCATCAGGACATTTGTATCCAATGAAGACCATGATGATCTGTTCATCTATGAAGTGCTGCTGCCGCTCTCGCCGGATGCATTTTTCAAAGATCCCATGCTGAGCCTGTATTTATACAATACGATCGGTCCGGATGCCTACAGTAAGAAAAAGGAGAGACTCATCTATCCTGCCATGCCTGAAAATATTTCTGAAGTGACGCGCAAATTCACAGAGGTATTTATTTCCGGCAATGCGGAGGGGTTCAGCGTGCCGCGGGAAAGCTTCCGGAAGGAGAACCCTTCCTCCGGACCGAATATGGATCTTGACGACTTTGATTTCGATGTCCTCTTCACACATCTTAAAGGGACGAAAATAGACAGGGCATTCTTCAACAAAGAAGTGCGTATGCTGATCGTCAAACTGAGTGCACTCTTCAATCTGAACGCTTATGATGTAAAGCAGATACTGCTGTCTTCAACGACCCAGTATGCGGGTATCGATAAAGAACAGCTGAAGTACGAAGCGAGAAGATATTATCAGAAAGAGAACGGCAACCGGCTGCCGAAACTCCGCAGGGAAGATGAGACCCCGGAGAGTGAGGAGGCAGGTTCTTCCTACATCGACCGTCTTGAAAACATCAATCCGCTGGACCGTCTGAATGACATCAGGAACTTCAGCCCGAGTGAGCAGGACCTCAAGCTGATCACGGATATCATCGCAAAAACCGCGCTGCCGAACGGAGTGATCAACCTTCTGCTCGAATATGTCTACCAGCAGAAGCAGGGGGATCTGAATTATCCGTACACCATGAAAATTGCCAAAGACTGGGAACAAAAAGGCATCATGTCGGCGAAAGATGCCTACCAGTCCATTATGGACTTCAGACAGCAGAAGAAAAATGCCTCCCGGCAGGCGGCGCAGAAATACAGTTACAGAGAACGGCAGGGTGAACGCCGCCCATCATGGATGGATCGTAAAGAACAGCCGGAAACAAAGAAAAGACAGTCAGGCGTCAAAGAGGAAACAAAGGATCAGACACCGCAGAAAACGGCCAAAGATGATCCGGAGCTTCAAAAAATGATAGAGGAATTCAGAAAATCCAGGTGATTCAAATGGAACCCATTAACCAGTTTTTAAAAAATTCTAAAAAGATAAAAGAGAATAATGACAAGCTGTATGAAGAGCTCATCCGCCATCCGAGGATCATCGAGCTTATCGAAAACAGCGATGTCGAAATTACCCGCACAATGATCCGTAACGACATGCTGCAGCTGAAACGCTATACCGAGCAGTCGCTGGCATGTGAAAAATGCGGTTCCCTTGCAAACTGTATCAATCATCCGGAAGGTTATGCACCATCGATAGACGTGCGGGGCGGAAGGATCCATATTATCTATTCTGTATGTCCGAATAAGAGGAAAGAGGATGCTTTCCGGGAGCGTGAACGAATGATAGAATCCTATCACGTGCCGAAAGATGTGAAGGATGCCACATTTGACACAGTCTTTCTCGACACCGACTCCAACCGTCAGGAGGTCATCCGTAAAGCGATATCCGGGAGCCAGGCTATCAGCGAAGGTACTGATGCAAAAGGGCTTTATATACACGGGAGTTTCGGCATAGGGAAATCCTATCTGCTTGGATGCATTGCCAATGAATTGAAGGAGAAATCCATCTCTTCCATGATCGTCTATGTGCCGGAGATCATCCGTGATCTGAAAGCCGGCTTCAAGGACGGCACGACAGACGAAAAGTTCAATACCATCAAAAATGCACAGGTGCTGATGCTTGATGATCTTGGTGCGGAGGATGTCACGCCATGGGTGAGGGATGAAGTGATGACCGGCATACTGCACTACAGGATGGTCGAGGGATTGCCGACTTTCATCAGTTCGAACTATTCAATGGACGACCTCGAGTACAGATACAGCCGTACGAAAGAGAACGGGGTGGAGGAGACGAAGGCGATGCGGATGCTTGAACGCATCAGATCGCTGTGCGAGGAAGTCCAGCTCCATGGAAAAAACTACCGGAATTAGCTGACACTTGAAAATGCAAATTGAATCGAGTATAATAAACCTATAATTTCATTAATTAAATCCAAGGACAACACCGTATCCAAGTCTCATTTAAGAGAATGCATGATTTGCTGAGACATGCATATAAGACCGCTATGGTTACTACCTTGCTGCATGCCGGTTAATACCCGGCCGGTCCGGACCGTTACATCCGGCTGAAGACGGGAGTCAATCCCGTGAATCAGGGTGGTACCGCGGTAAAAACCGCCCCTCTATATACAGAGGGGCGGTTTTTCATTTACAGGGTTTAATTAAAAAGAGAGGATGAGTGGAATGAGCGAAATTAAAATCAGTTTTCCTGATGGAAATGTAAAAGGATTTGTCAGCGGCGTCACTGCCGAGGAGATTGCACAGTCAATCAGTCCGGGGCTCCGCAAAGCGGCTGTGGCCGCCAAGATAGACGGACAGATGTACGATCTCAGAAGACCGATCGAAACAGACAGTGAACTCGAGCTTCTGACCGACAAGAGTGAGGAGGGACTTGAAGTCCTCAGGCATTCGACCGCCCATCTGATGGCGCAGGCACTTAAACGCCTCTATGGCGATGTCAAGTTCGGTGTCGGACCGGTCATAGAGGAAGGCTTCTATTATGATTTTGATATGGACGAAAAAATCTCATTTGACGATTTCCCGAAAATCGAAAAAGAGATGCAGAAAATTGTTGATGAAAATGAGGAAATTACACGTCATGAAATTTCCAGGGAAGAAGCGAAGGAGTTTTTCAAGGATGATGAGTATAAACTCGAACTGATCGATGCGATTCCGGAAGGTGAGATGGTCACTGTCTATTCCCAGGGTGAATTTACCGACCTCTGCCGCGGTGTCCACGTGCCGTCGACCTCTAAGATCAAAACGTTCAAACTCCTCAGTACTGCAGGGGCATACTGGCGCGGGGACAGCGACAACAAGATGCTGCAGCGCATCTACGGCACAGCTTTCTTTGACAAAAAGTCCCTGAAGGCGTATATGAATATTCTTGAAGAGCGCAAAGAGCGCGATCACCGCCGCATCGGCAAGGATATGAAATTGTTCCAGAACAACCAGCTCGTAGGCGCCGGCCTGCCGCTGTGGCTGCCGAACGGCGCGACAATCAGACGTGAAATTGAGCGTTACATCGTGGATAAAGAGGTTTCGATGGGCTATGACCATGTGTATACACCGATCATGGCAAATGTCGATCTGTACAAAACAAGCGGCCACTGGGATCACTATCAGGAAGACATATTCCCGACAATGGACATGGAGGGCGAAGAGCTTGTCCTCCGTCCGATGAACTGCCCGCATCACATGATGATCTACAAATCCGACAAGCACTCATACCGTGAGCTGCCAATCCGTATCGCAGAACTCGGCATGATGCACCGTTATGAAGCGAGTGGGGCGGTAAGCGGTCTCCAGCGTGTCCGCGGCATGACTTTGAACGATGCTCACGTATTCGTCCGTCCGGATCAGATCAAGGAGGAATTCAAGCGCGTCGTCCAGCTGATCATCGATGTATATGAAGACTTCGGATTCGAAAATTATTCATTCCGCCTCAGTTACCGGGATCCGGAGGATACTGAAAAGTATTTTGATGATGATGAAATGTGGCAGAAAGCGGAATCCATGCTGAAAGAAGCGGTTGACGAAATGGAGCTCAAATATACTGAAGCGGAAGGGGAAGCGGCATTCTACGGTCCGAAATTGGATGTACAGGTACAAACAGCCATGGGTAAAGAGGAAACACTTTCAACAGTACAATTGGACTTCCTGCTGCCTGAGCGTTTTGATCTGACCTATGTTGGCAGTGACGGAGAACTGCACCGTCCGGTAGTCATCCACCGGGGTGTCGTCTCGACCATGGAACGCTTTGTCGCCTTCCTCACAGAGGAATATAAGGGAGCATTCCCGCTGTGGCTGGCGCCTCAGCAGGTGGAAATCATCCCGGTCAACCTGGATCTCCATTATGATTACGCGAGGAGCATCCAGGATGAACTGAAAAGCCAGGGCATCCGGGTCAATATTGACGAGCGGAATGAAAAGCTCGGTTATAAGATCCGCGAAGCACAGATGAGGAAAGTGCCGTACCAGGTGGTCATCGGCGACAAGGAGATGGAGGAAGGCCAGGTCAACGTGCGCAAGTACGGTGAACAGGAGCAGAACTCCTATGACAGGGAGGATTTTGTCTGGAAACTGGTTGATGAAATCCGTTTGAAAAAATAATGTTGACAGATTTCCACAGATGGCGTATTATATTAAGAGTTGATAAGAACGGACAAGAAGAAGCGACCCGCTTCTCACCCGCAAGCGCAACAACGCAGCGAACGGGTTAGTACAGAAGAGGCGCGAAGGCAGAGCTGTCTGCCGACGCGTCTTCATGTCAGATGGCGGGCGCATAATGTGCCCGCCTTTTTTGTTCGTCTTCAAACTTTATGGAGGTGTCAAAGATAGCAAAGGATCAGACATTTATCAATGATAGAATCCGTGCCAAAGAAGTCAGACTGATTGGACAGGACGGTTCCCAGCTTGGAATCAAGTCGAAGAAGGAAGCTCAGGAGATGGCGGACCGTGTCGAACAGGACCTCGTGCTTGTTGCACCGAATGCAAAGCCGCCAGTTGCCCGTATCATGGACTACGGCAAATACAAGTACGAACAGCAGCGTAAAGAGAAAGAAGCGCGCAAGAAGCAGAAGGTCATCAACGTCAAGGAAATCAGACTTTCCCCGACTATTGAAGACCATGACTTCAACACGAAGCTTAAAAACGCGAAAAAATTCCTTTCCAAAGAGGATAAGGTCAAAGTTTCCATCCGGTTCCGCGGACGTGCGATCACACATAAAGATATCGGACGCAAAGTATTGGAACGTTTCGCAGATGAGCTTTCGGAAGTCGCTACTGTAGAACAGAGGCCCAAGATGGAAGGCCGTTCAATGTTCCTCGTAGTCTCACCGATTATCGACAAAAATTAATATACCGGAGGTTGAATCCCATGCCAAAAATGAAAACTCACAGAGGATATGCAAAACGTGTAAAGCGTACAGGAACTGGTAAATTCAAACGCAACAGAGCATTCACATCCCACCTGTTTGCAAACAAATCCACTAAACAGAAACGTCAATTGAGAAAAGCGACACTCGTATCAAAAGGCGATCACAAGCGTCTTAAACAACTACTTTCAAACATGAAATAATCGACTGAATAAGGAGGACCAATCATGGCTCGAGTTAAAAATGGACTGACGTCCCGTAAAAGACGTAAAAAAGTATTGAAACAGGCAAAAGGATATTTCGGTGCGAAGAGCACTCTTTATAGAACTGCCAAACAACAGGTAACAAAATCCGGACAGTACGCTTACCGCGACCGCCGCAACACTAAGCGTGAATTCCGCAGACTCTGGATTTCACGTATCAATGCAGCTGCACGTCAAAACGACATCAGCTACAGCCGTCTGATGAACGGACTTAAAACTGCAGGTATCGACATCAACAGGAAAATGCTCTCAGAGATTGCGATTTCCGATGAGAAAGCATTTGCCGAGCTTGCAACACAGGCTAAAAACGCACTGGGAAAATAATGATATATGAAAAATGCCCCTTCCGGATGACCCGGAAGGGGCATTTTTCATCATATTCTGTTCTGAAGTTTGCCGAGCAGGTCCTCGGAATATTCAAAATAGCATTCCTTCTGCTGCTTTTTCACTTCCTCTGCGGATTGAGGCAGGATGTCAAGTCTGATAAGCCTTTCCCCCTTATCAAAGAAAGGAAGGGATTGATCTGCATAATCGTCCGTCAGCAGGTTATAGATTTCTTCGGCCTCTTTTTCGTCTTCAAAAGTATTGCGTCTTACGACGATCTGTTCTCCGGATTCTTCCACTCTGGATAATTCTATATCTATCATTGGCATGCCTCCTGAAATATCTTTTATTATTGCTATACTAGAATAATATCAACTTATTGCAAACATTTATACCAATACGGTTTTTATTACGGGAACTGAAATAATTTATGATAGAATGGAGGTATCTTAAAACGAAGGATAGGAGACTGATTATGGACAAGCAATTGACGATGATGAAAAGTCTGACTGATGCTCACGGAATTTCAGGTTTTGAGTATGATGTCAAAAAAGTGATGAAAGACTATCTTGAACCTGTCAGTGACGAACTGGTCAATGATAACTTGGGCGGTCTGTTCGGCAAACGTAATGCCAAAGGCGGTTCCCGTACGCTGCTGATAGGAGGGCACCTTGATGAGATCGGATTCATGGTGACGCAGATCGATGACAACGGATTCCTGAAGTTCACGCCTGTCGGCGGATGGTGGAATCAGGTCATGCTGTCCCAGCGCATGAATGTGATTACCGACAAAGGCGTGCTCACGGGTGTCATTGGTTCGAAGCCGCCGCATGTCCTGAGCGCAGAAGCCCGTAAAAAACCAGTGGACATGAAAGAAATGTTTATCGATATCGGCGTGGCGTCCAGGGAGGAAGCTGAATCGGCCGGTGTGAAATTGGGGGATCAGATTACACCGCACTGTGATTTTACAGAAATGGCAAACAAAGACTATCTGCTGGCGAAGGCATGGGACAACAGGTTTGGCTGCAGCCTCGCAATCGAAGTGCTTGAGCAGATCAAGGATGAAGATGTGGACATCAACGTGGTGAGCGGTGCGACCGTGCAGGAGGAAGTCGGCCTGCGCGGAGCAAAAGTGGCTGCCAATAAAATCAAGCCGGATCTGGCGATTGCAGTTGATGTCGGCATCTCCTGGGATACGCCGGGCATGAGTGAGAAGGACGGCACAGGCAAGATGGGAGAGGGCCCGCTGGTGCTGCTTCTCGACGGTTCCAACATCGGGCATGTCGGCTTCCGCCGCCACATCGAGAAAGTGGCGAAGGAAAAGGGCATCCCCGTACAGTGGTCGGCGATTACCGGCGGCGGCACAGATTCCGGTGCGTTCCATGTATCGAACGAGGGTGTGCCTTCAGTGTCAATCGGTGTTCCGCTCCGATATATGCATTCCAATGTGTCCATCCTCAACAGGGAGGATTACAATAACGCAGTCAGACTGGTGACAGAAATCGTCAGATCGCTCGATGACAGCAAGGTGGAAGAGATCATTTGGTAGACAGAGAAATCATCACATCAAAAGAAAACCGGAAAGTCAGGGACATGAGGAAGCTCCATAAAAAGAAATATCGCAGCCGGACCGGTCGTTTCCTGGCAGAAGGGGAACACCTGGTTGAAGAGGCGGTAAAACACAGCCAGACAATCCATTCAGTGATACTGCATGAAGATTATGATTATGCGCATCTTGACCTGAAGGGTATCGGACTGTTGTTTGTGAGCGGAGAAGTCATGAGGTCACTTTCCCCGCTCGAAACACCGCCGGGCATCATCGCCCTGCTGTCGTATGTTCCGCCGGAGTCCTCCGGCCAAAGGGTCCTGCTTCTCGACAATATCCAGGATCCCGGAAACCTTGGCACACTGATCCGCACCGCCGATGCATTCGGTTTTGACAGGGTTGTATTATCACCGGATACTGCAGACCCGTTCAGTGAAAAAGTACTCAGAAGCGCCCAGGGAAGCACGTTCCATGTCAGGATTGACATCAGGGAGGCGGCACCGGCTGCGAAGGAATTCGCGGGCACTGTCCTGGCCACTGCTCTGAATGATGCGGAATCGCTTGAAGATATCGGGACTCCGGCCGGTCCGCTCATGCTCATACTGGGCAACGAGGGAAGTGGCGTAGGCAGCGATGTACTTGCTGCTGCGGACAAAAGGGTGAGGATTGGAATGAGCGGAGAGAGTGAGAGCCTGAACGTCGGCATTGCCGGCGGGATACTCATGCATCATTTCCAAGCTTGATTTTTTGGTGCTTTGATTTATAATTACTTTATAAGATTAATAAACAGCTTCAGCCTGAAGCCGGACATAAATGGTCCAGGATTCCGTATCAGGGAGTGTCGCACACAGACTGCAATGGGACACACGGATGGGACCAGGGTTCACCTGGCTGATTGAAGCGAGGGTGACCCCCTTATATTCGTGAAGTGTCTGTGTTTTTTGAATGCAGAAAATCAGGTGGTACCGCGGAAAACTCCGTCCTTGTTTTAGAGGACGGGGTTTTTTAATATTTTACGAGGAGTTGGAAAGATGGATACGAGTGGAATTTCAGAGATTCAGAACGCATTCGATGATGCGGTGAAATCGATTGTGGATAAAAAATCACTGCAGGATTTGAAAATCGAGTATTTAGGCAAAAAGGGGAAAGTCACAGGTCTGATGAAGGAGATGAAGAATCTCTCAAATGAAGACCGTCCGGCGTACGGCGCTGCCGTCAATGAAGTGCGTTCCCATATCACTTCGGTGATCGAAGAGAGGGAGACGGCACTTGCAAATGAAGCGCTTGAAGCCAGACTCAAAGAAGAAACAATCGATGTTTCGCTTCCCGGCCGGACTTTCAGGCTCGGCAGCCCCCATCCACTGAGCCGTACTATAGAGGATATAGAGGACTTCTTCATCGGCCTCGGCTACGAGATTGCCGAAGGTTATGAAGTTGAAACAGACTATTTCAACTTTGAAGCGCTCAATCTGCCAAAGTCCCACCCGGCAAGGGATATGCAGGACAGCTTCTATTTCTCCGATGACATTTTGCTGCGTACGCATACTTCTCCTGTGCAGGCCCGTACGATGCAGGCAAAAAAAGGGCAGGGGCCGGTCAAGGTCATCTGCCCGGGGAAAGTGTACAGAAGGGACAGTGATGATGCGACCCACAGCCATCAGTTCACCCAGATCGAAGGTCTGGTGGTCGACAGGAACATCCATATGAGCGACCTCAAAGGCACGCTGGAATTGTTTGCCAAGGAGATGTTTGGTCCTGACCGGGAAATAAGGCTGCGTCCAAGCTACTTCCCCTTCACGGAACCGAGTGTCGAAGTGGATATTTCATGCTTCAAATGCGAAGGTGCGGGATGTAATGTGTGTAAACGCTCCGGCTGGATAGAAATTCTCGGCTCCGGCATGGTGCATCCGAATGTGCTTGAGATGGCCGGATTCGACCCGGATGAATATTCAGGTTTTGCATTCGGCATGGGGCCGGACAGAATCGCGATGCTCAAGTATGGCATCGAGGATATCAGGAATTTCTATACCAATGACCTGAGGTTCATCAATCAGTTCAAAGCAATGGAAGATGGAGGGGAACAAAGTGAAAGTATCTAAAGAGTGGCTGAATGAATGGATACCGGTAGATGTTTCCATCGAAGAGCTGTCCGAAAAGATTACGCGCGGCGGCATTGAAGTGGATGAAGTGATCGACTATACGGAAGGCATAAAAAACCTCGTTGTCGGCTATGTCGAATCTGTGGAGCAGCATCCTGAGGCCGACCGGTTGAAAGTATGCCGGGTGAATACCGGAGAAGAGACGAGCCAGATTGTATGCGGGGCACCGAATGTAAGGGCGGACGCCTATGTGATAGTAAGCAAGGTCGGGGGCAGGCTGCCCGGAGGCATAAAGATCAAACGCGCAAAACTGCGGGGTCAGGTGTCTGAAGGGATGATCTGTTCCCTTGAGGAACTCGGCATTCCTGAGGACTATATACCGAAGGAATACCAGGGTGGCGTCTTCATCTTCAACCGGGATCAGAATATCGGTATGGACGCCCTTGCTGCATTGTATCTCGATGACCAGGTCATGGATTTCGACCTGACACCGAACCGTAAGGATGCTCTCAGCATGGCGGGTGCAGCCTATGAAACCCGTGCACTTTTCGGCGGGGAAGTCTCCCGCCCTGAGAGTCCTTTGACAGAGCATACTGATAACGGCGAAGGAGCATTCAGCATCAAGAATGAAGATGCGGATGCCGTGCCTTATTACGGCGCCCGTCTCGTCAAAGATGTAGAAATAAAACCGGCCCCTGTATGGATGCAGGTCCGCCTGATCAAGGCGGGAATCCGACCGATCAATAACGTGGTGGATATTTCAAACTATGTGCTGCTTGAATTCGGACAGCCGCTTCATATGTTTGATCGTGATAAGATCGGCTCTGATGAAATAGTGACGCGGTTTGCCGCCCAGAATGAGAAGATGACCACGCTGGATGGCAGAGAACGCAGCCTCATGGACAACGACATCGTCATTACGAACGGCAGAGACCCCATCGCACTTGCCGGTGTGATGGGCGGGAATTTCTCAGAGGTGACGGAGAAGACGGTCAATGTCCTCATCGAGTCAGCACTCTTCAATCCTGTATCCATCAGAAAGACCAGCAACCGGCTGAATCTGCGCAGTGAAGCATCTGCGCGTTTTGAAAAAGGCGTCTCCCACGAGTTCGTACTCGAAGCGTTGGATCGTGCGGCCTACCTGCTTGAAAAATATGCCGGAGGCAGAGTGATCGGCGGAGTGGTGTCCGACGGTGAGCTGGATCTCGAGGACAGTGAAATCACGGCAACTGCAGAGTTCATAAACAACCGGCTCGGCATGGAACTTTCTGTTGAGGAAATCGCAGAGTCATTATCCAAGCTCGGGCTTGAGACTGAAATCGATGGTGGAATACTTAACATTTCAATTCCTTCCAGGAGAGATGATCTGAAGATCCGTGAGGATATCACTGAGGAAGTTGCACGGATCTACGGCTATGATGCACTGCCATCCTCCCTTCCGGAATATTCCATAGTCACGCCGGGCAAACTTACGGATGAACAGAAGAAAGTCCGTATCATCCGCCATCAGCTTGAGGCACTCGGCCTGTCCCAGGCGATCAACTATGCGCTGACAAGCAGAGAAAAGTCGAAACAGTTCACCGACCGGACGGAAGGACTTGAACTCCTGATGCCGATGAGTGAAGATCACGCTGTTTTAAGGAACAGCATGATTCCGCATTTGATAGATAATGCGGTGTACAATGTGAACCGTCAGCAGAAGGATGTCCAGCTGTATGAAATGGGCAGAGTCTTCGTCTCCAGGGGAGAGGGGAATCAGCCGGAGGAAATTGAAATGCTCGGCGGCATCCTGACCGGAGAGATGAACCGTACCGATTGGCTGGGTACAAGTGTGCCGGCAGATTTCTATGCTGCCAAAGGCATTGTGGACAGCCTCTTTGAAAAACTGGGCCTGGCTGATAACATCAGCTACTCTCAGACGGAAGGATATGAAGAAATGCATCCGGGACGGACAGCGGATATACACCTGGGCGGTGAAAAAATCGGTTTTGCAGGCGAACTGCATCCGAAATATGCGGAAGACAACGACCTCACCAGGACTGCAGTATTCGAAATCAATATCGACCGGCTGCTGGACGTGAAAAACGGCATCACCGTCTACGAGCAACTTTCAAAATATCCTGCCATCACGCGTGATGTTGCACTGATTGTGGAACAGTCAATGACGGCGGATGAACTGATTCAGATGGTAAGGTCGGCTGCCAGCAAATATCTTGAGGATGTTTTTGTGTTCGACGTCTACGAAGGGGATAACGTTGCAGAAGGCATGAAATCTCTTGCACTCCGCCTCATCTATCTCAATAAAGAGCAGACGTTGACCGATGAAGAGATCGAAGCGGTGCATACACCTGTATTAAAAGCGCTGGAAGAGAGCGGTGCCGCAATCAGATAAAAGTAAAACCAGATGCATCTGCATCTGGTTTTACTAGTTTAGCTGTATTTCCTGTCCAGCAGTTCTTTGACCTTCTCCCTGGATTTGAAGTGTTTCTTTGAAATGGAATCGACGAATGCCATTCCGTGCCGCCAGGCAAGTTCCGCCGCAAAAAGATCTGTCTTTTTGCTCGCCCCCCGCGGCACATCACGTTTCAGTGAACGGTTGAGGTTGGCCATCTGTTCGAGGTACCTGCTGCGTGCGAGGATACTGGCGCAGGCAACGGCAATCGATTTTGATTCGGCTTTCGTTTCCTGATGGATCAGCTCCGGACGGAATGGATCCGGCACGTACTTGCGGTAGGCATTTTCTGTCGTGAACTGATCGATGACAATGGCTTCGAGGTCATCCGGCTGTTCCATTTTTTCATGGGCTTTCTGTATGCAGTGATCATGGAGCACCGCCTTCAGCTTTACGATGTTCCAGCCTTCATCGATCTTTTTATTGTAGGACGGGTTGTCGAGGATGACAAGTGAGTAAGGCACGATATGGATGATTTCCCGCGCAAGGCGGTCCACTGTACTGTTTGAAAGGTTTTTGGAGTCCTTCACTCCGAGCTCTCTGAGCAGGGCGATTTTGTCTTTTGGTACATAGGAGGCACAAACCGTCATCGGTCCGAAATAGTCGCCTACTCCGGCTTCATCGCTTCCTATTGTATTCATAGTGTCATAGATCATTGTCATCTTTCCTTTTGGGTATGTAGTTGCTTTCCTTCATTAATGATTGTAACATGGCAATTTTTGTTTTCATCAATTTTTATAGTATTATTAAATTGATTGAAACTATGTGTTATTATACATTTATATTAATATGAGATTCTGTGTCCTTCGAACCTGCCTCTTCAAGGTTGGAGGAGGGAAGGATGGATTCAGTAAAGCTTTTTATGTTAAATTGTATATAACATTTATCAGTGAAACTTTGTATAGGAGGCAATGTCAAATGGCAGAATACAAAAATCGCATTGCTGTTGATATTTATGACCAGCAGTATACGTTGGTGGGGGCGGAAAACCCCGAACACATGAGATATGTGGCAAGGCTCGTGGACGAGAAGATCAGGGAGATCGGTGTCAGAAATGCAGGTCTTGATACAACAAGGAAAGCAGTTCTGGCTGCAGTAAACGTAATGGATGACTACGTGAAGCTTCAGGAAAAGTACGATTCTGCAATCCGGGAACTGGAACAAAAGGGTAATTGATGCTATGTCGATAATAATTTTCATACTTCTATTGATAAGCATGGTCATCGGCTACAGAAGGGGCTTTGTTCTGCAGCTCCTGCATCTGGTCGGGACCATTTCTGCAATCATCATATCTGCCATGAACTACGAAACACTGTCTGCAAGGTTCGAAATGATCATGCCCTATCCGTCAACAGCACAGTCGGTTAATAATCCACTTCTGCCGGACCTTGCCAACGCTGAATATGCATTTTATGACATGATTGCGTTCTTCATCATTTTTGCAGTGTCCAAAATCCTGATACAGCTGATTGTCAGTGCATTCGACTACCTCCAGCAGATCAGTGTTTTCGGCATTGCCGGAGAAATCGCCGGGCTGCTGCTTGGTCTGATTGAGATGATCTATATTCTGACTGTAATCATCTTTGTGCTCGCAGTCATCCCGCTGGAATTCATCCAGAATGCAATCGATGAGTCCGGACTTGCGATATTCATAATGGAACATACATTCATACTATCTGATAAATTTATAGATTGGTTATAACAGAGTCATAATGATATGGCTCTTTTTTTGGAGGCTGTCATGACTAAAAAAGATATAATTGTATTACTGGAAACGATTGCGACCTATATGGAACTCTCGCTTGAGAATCCATTCAAAGTATCAGCGTACAGAAAAGCTGCCGCAAGCATTGAGGCCGACGGGCGTTCGCTTGCGGAAATAGAAGACTTCTCGGCGATCAAGGGCATCGGCAAAGGTGTCAATGAAGTCATAGTGGAATACAGGAGCACAGGCAGATCCACTGTTCTTGACGACTTGAAGTCTTCAGTGCCCGGGGGACTGGTGCGGATGCTGAAAATACCGACTCTCGGACCGAAGAAGATCGTAAAAATCCACAATGAGCTCGGTATTACAGGCATGGAGGAACTGAAAGAGGCGTGTGAGAACAAAGAGGTGAGCGCCCTTTCCGGATTCGGTGCAAAAACTGAAGAGAATATATCAAAAGCCATTGACGAAATCCTGACCCGTCCGGAGCGCTATCCGATCGAGCGGATCATCTCATTCCGGACGGCGGTGGAGGATGTACTGGATGATATGGGGACGGTCAGGAAATACGATGTGGCCGGAAGCGGCAGACGCTTCAGGGAGACGAGCCGTGACCTCGATTATATAATAGAAGTCACTGATGTTGCAGAATTCACGGAAAAATTCCTTGAATCCCCGTTCATTAAAGAAACAGTGGCACAGGGTGAAAAGAAACTGTCCGTCATCATAGAAAACGATATGGACGAAATCAATGTTGATATCCGCTTTGTCACAGCGGATGAATACTTTACCACGCTCCATCACTTTACAGGATCGAAAGACCATAATGTGAAGATGCGCCAGATTGCAAAGTCACGCGGTGAGAAGATCAGCGAGTACGGCGTTGAAACGGATGACGGAGTGAAAACATTCGACTCAGAAGCGGCATTCTTCGATCATTTCGGTCTGCCGTACATCCCGCCTGCGATGCGGGAGACCGGTGAAGAGACGGAGATTGATGTATCAGGCATCGTGTCGATGGATGATATAAAAGGGGATCTCCATATGCATACGGTGTACAGTGACGGAGCATTTTCTGTCCGTGAAATGATAGAGGCCTGTATTGCAAAAGGATATGAATATATGATCATAACAGATCATTCCAAAAGTCTCCGTGTTGCAAACGGCCTGTATGAAAACAAGGTGTACAAGCAGATCGAGGAAATAAAGGGCCTCAGGGATGAATATCCTGAGATTGATATATATACCGGAACCGAAATGGATATATTGAAAGACGGCACTCTGGACTATTCGGATGATCTGCTCGCGGAACTGGACTATGTCATCGCTGCCATTCATTCCAGCTTCTCTCAGACGGAAGATGAAATCATGCACAGATTGAGGAGCGCATGTGAAAATCCTTATGTCCGTCATATCGCACATCCGACAGGGAGGCTGATCGGCTCAAGGGCCGGCTACCCGGTCAATATGTCCGAATTGATAAGCATGGCGAAAGACACGGGCACTGTTCTGGAAGTGAATGCGAATCCGCGAAGACTCGATCTGTCATCAGATGTCATCAGGCATTCCGGGCTGAAACTCACTGTAAATACGGATGCCCACCACACGGGTCATCTTGAGTTCATGAACTATGGTGTGGCAACTCTGCAAAAAGGGCTGATCCAAAAAGAGGCTGTAATCAATACGTTTTCAAGAGATGTATTCAGGGAGTTTGTGAATAAAGGAAAATAGAGGTTTTAAAATGAATGATAGAACGATAAATTCACTGGAGTTTGATAAGATACTGGCCAAGCTGTCTGCACACGCTGAAAGTGGAAAGACGAAAGAGCGGATTACACCTGCAATCATTTCCACAGATCTTGCTGAAGTTACGCAGATGATCCGCGAAGTGGATGATGCTTCCACGATGCTGAGATATAAAAATGTTGAACTCGGCGGCATAACGGATATAAAGCAGCATATCAGACGCGCTGAAATCGGCAGTATGCTGGGCGTGCCGGAATTCAATCATATCCGCACTATGCTGAACCGTAAAAATATGCTGACGAAGGTATTTGATGAGTTTGAGGAGGATGAAGTGGAACTGTCCCATATACCGGTCTACATCACCGGCCTCCCGGACATCCATTTCCTGTACCGGCGGATTACTGAAACAGTTGATGATTCCCGCGTTCTGGACCATGCGTCCGAAACCCTTCTCAGAGTCAGGTCCAGAATCACTTCCGAGGAAGGGAAGATTCGGGACCGGCTGAACGAAATCATCCGCGGGGGCAACCAGAAGAAATTGTCCGACAGCATCATCACAATGCGCAACAACCGGTACGTCGTGCCTGTCAAAGTCGAGCACCAGGGTGACTTCAACGGCATCGTCCATGATATTTCAGCCAGCGGTCAGACTGTCTATATGGAACCGATGGCTGTCGTGCAGATGACCAACCAGATACAGACCCTTAAAGATGAAGAAGAGACGGAAGTCGAACGCATCCTGTACCAGCTGACGGCAGAAACCGCTGAAGTGGCTTCAGAACTTACCATGACCGATGATGGGCTCCATCATATTGATATGGTATTCGCAAAGGCGAAGTATGGTTCGGTAATGGGCGGCACGAAACCCGAGGTCGTGGCAGACGGCGGCATCTATCTTCCCGCAGCATTCCATCCGCTCATCCCGGCGGATGTTTCCGTAAAGAATGACATAGTCATGGACGGGCAGACGCACGCTGTCATCATCACCGGCCCTAACACGGGCGGTAAGACGGTAACTATCAAAACGATCGGCCTCAGTGCCCTCATGGCACAATCCGGCATACCGGTGCCGGCAAGGGACGGAAGCCGGCTTCGACTTTTTTCGAAAATCTACAGTGACATTGGAGATGAGCAGTCCATTGAGCAGTCATTGTCGACTTTCTCGAGCCATATGACCAACATCACCGGAATACTGGATGAGACGGATGAAGACAGTCTGGTACTGCTTGATGAACTCGGTGCGGGCACGGATCCCGAAGAGGGTGCGGCCCTTGCCATCAGCATCCTGGAATATCTGTTATCAAGGAGTGCCACCATCGTAGCAACCACCCATTATCCGCAGCTGAAATCATTCAGCTATACACGTGATGACGTTATAAACGCGAGTGTGGAATTCGATGTGAATACACTGTCGCCGACGTACAGGCTGCTGATGGGCATCCCCGGCAAATCGAACGCATTTGAAATATCGAATAAACTCGGCCTGGACCCTGAGGTCATCACCCGTGCCCGGGAACTTGCCGGGCGCGATTCACAGGAAGTGAATGATATGATTTCAGCACTTGAGAAACATACAAGAAACGCGCGCGACAATGAACAGGAGACGGAGGAGCTTCTCAGGGAATCGAGAGCAGTCCATAAGGACCTTAAGAATTATATGGACGATTTCGAAGCATACAAGGAAAAACTCAGGAAAAATGCCCGGGAATCGGCCAACCGCATCGTCAAAGAAAGTGAAATACGTGCAGAGGAGGTTATCCGCACGCTCGAAGACATGAAGAACCGGGGCGCCGGGGACATTCAGGAACACGAAATCATAGAACAGAAGAAGGCGCTCACAGACAGCTATCATCAAGAGGAAATCAGGCGTAAAGAACGTGCGGCCGAAAAAGAAATGGTTCAGGCCGGCGACGAGGTGGATGTCCTCTCATATGGTCAGAAGGGTGAAGTACTTGCTGTGGAAGGCGAGGAAGCCACTGTGCAGATGGGAATCATCAAGATGAGAGTCGGGCTCGATGAGCTGAAGAAGCGTAAAAAGCAGAAACAGGAACGCCCGGTTGCAAGACGGGTAGGAAAATCTCCTGTCAAAAGGGAGCTCGATCTCCGCGGAGAAAGATATGAGGAGGCTCTGAATAAACTGGACAGATATCTGGATCAGGTGCTTCTATCCAACTATAATGAAGTGGAAATCATTCATGGCAAAGGGACCGGTGCACTTCAAAAAGGGGTGCAGCAGTTTCTCAGGACCCACCCTAAAGTCAAATCGTTCAGAGGCGGCATGCCGAATGAAGGCGGCTTTGGTGTGACGGTAGTTGAAATGAAGTAGGTGATGACATGGATAACTTCGATATGTATAAACTGGCAAAGGTACTGATCGGCGCTGGGATTGTAATGTTTCTCGGCGGCATCATGTATCTGTTCCTGTTCGCTTAAGCAATTCCATTGAGCCATTTTGCAACATCATGCTATAATGAAAAACATAATCGACCAAATGGAGGTAAATTCAATGGCTATATATGAAGTGAATGATCAGAATTTCAAAGATGAAGTAGGCAGCGGCCTTAAACTGGTAGACTTCTGGGCGCCTTGGTGCGGACCATGCAAAATGATTGCTCCTATACTTGAAGAGGTGGCAACTGATGTCGAAGGCAGGGCGGACATCGCAAAATTGAACGTTGATGATAACCAGTCGACAGCGAGTGAATACGGAGTTATGAGTATTCCGACGCTCATTCTGTTCAAGGACGGACAGCCGGTTGATAAAGTTGTCGGCTTCCAGCCGAAAGAACAGCTTGTTGCATTGATCGACAAGCATGCATAAGCAGTGATGTGCCGCCGAAGAGGCGGCTTTTTTTATTAAGATGGAATATGAGGGATGAATATGGAGGATCTTAAACTGAAATTGTCAGTGCTGCCGACAGAGCCCGGCTGTTACCTCATGAAAGACAGGCACGGCATAGTGATATATGTGGGGAAGGCGAAAAATCTCCGCAACCGTGTGAAATCCTATTTTTCCGGTGCCCATGATGAAAAGACGATGAGGCTGGTGGCGGAGATCATTGATTTCGATTTCATTGTGACCAACTCCGAAGTGGAGTCGCTCCTGCTTGAACTCAACCTGATCAAGAAGCATTATCCGAGATACAACATACTCCTGAAGGATGATAAAAGCTATCCTTTCATAAAGATAACGAAGGAAGAGCATCCGCGGCTCATTGTCACCCGGACGGTAAAGCCAAAGACCGGAACGTATTTCGGTCCGTATCCGAATGCATACAGCGCCCATGAGACGAAAAAGCTGCTGGACAGGATATATCCACTCAGAAAATGCAATACGATGCCTGATAAGCTTTGCCTTTATTATCACATCGGACAGTGTCTTGGACCTTGTGTATATGATGTGACCCAGGCGCAGTACAAAGAGATGATCGACGGCATCACACGTTTTTTGAACGGGGATACAAAACAGATTGTGGAAGAACTCAAAGAGAAGATGCAAAAGGCGTCGGACGATCTCGAATTTGAAAAGGCGAAGGAGTACCGGGATCTGATCGGGCATATCGACGCCACAATGAATAAGCAGAAGATGATGAGCAAGGATATGACGGCGCGCGACTGTTTCGGATTCAGTGTATCCAAGGGATGGATGGCAATTTCCGTACTTCTTGTCAGGAACGGCAATCTGATTGAGAAGAAAGCGGAAATGTTTCCAATCCAGGATGAGGTCCAGGAGGAATTCTACCGCTACATTGCACAGTTCTATGACCTGAAATCCAACCTGCTTCCCAAAGAGGTGCATATAACAGGCGGTCTGGACCGGGAAATCATAGATGAATATCTGCCGGTTGAAGTAGTGCAGCCAAAGCGGGGCCAGAAGAAGGAAATGGTGGAACTTGCCAATAAGAATGCCGAAATTGCACTGAAAAACAAATTTGAAATCATAGAGAAGGATGAAGCGCGGACTATCGGCGCGATAGAAAGTCTCGGCGTGATACTCAACATCGAAACGCCGATCCGCATCGAAGCTTTTGACAACTCCAATATCCAGGGTGTGGATCCGGTAAGTGTCATGGTGTCATTCATCGATGGAAAACCGAGCAAGAAGGACTACCGGAAATATAAGATCAGGACGGTCGAAGGTCCGGATGACTACGCTTCCATGGCTGAGGCGGTCAGAAGAAGATATACGCGTGTGCTGAAAGAGCACCTGCCGCTGCCTGATCTGATCATAGTCGATGGCGGAATCGGCCATATGAATACTGTAAAATCAGTCCTCATGGACGAACTGTCACTCGACATCCCGATTGCGGGGCTTGCCAAAAACGAGAAGCACAAGACAGCCGAGCTGCTTTACGGTGATGCTGCGGAAATTGTGCCGATGAATAAGAATTCCCAGGAATTCTATCTGCTCCAGCGGATACAGGACGAGGTCCACAGGTTTGCCATCAGCTTCCACAGAAATACTAGAAATAAAACATCGGTAAATTCTGTGCTCGATGGCATCGAGGGGGTCGGTCCCAAGCGGAAGCAGAAGCTTCTGAGCCACTTTGGTTCCATAAAACGGATGAAAGAGAAGGATGTCAGCTCATTTACAGAAATTGGAATACCAGCTCCGATAGCGGAAAGAATACTGGAAAAAATCCAGTCCTGAGGACACGGTTTTAATTTTTTGACAATTACTGTTTAAATTTAAACAATTCTCCCCATAACATGCCATGTCTCCTTGATTTATGTATACCTGAGGAGTAAAATGAGGATGTGAAATCACTATTTTGGACAGTTAGGGGGGAATTCGATTGTCAAAACAAGATTCAAGTTTTGCTGTAAGACGTCTTCATTCTTTGTTAGGGGTAATTCCGTTGGGTGTATTCCTCATTCAGCATCTTCTTGTGAACCATACCGCTACAAGAGGTGAAGAAGCTTTCAATACAGCGTCAGCATTCATGGGCAACCTGCCATTTGTTATTTTTCTGGAGACTTTCATAATTTACATTCCGATTCTATTCCATGGTATATACGGCATCTACATTGCATTCACTGCCAAGTATAACATCGGTGGAAAAGGCTACGGCTGGCATAGTACATACAGAAACTGGATGTTCCTGCTGCAGAGGATAAGCGGTGTCATCGCCTTTGTTTTCATCGCCATCCATGTATACCAGACGCGTGTACAGGTCTTCTTCGGACAAGAAGTCAACTTTGACATGGTTCATCAGATTGTAACCAATCCGATGTGGCTGGTATTCTACATCGTCGGAATCATTGCGACAGTATATCACTTCGCAAATGGTCTTTGGGCATTCATGATTACATGGGGCTTTACGCAGTCAGACAGGTCACAGCGTATTATGAACTACGTCTCCATGATCATATTCGTGGTGGTCAGCTTCATCGGTGTGCAGGCTATTCTGGCATTTATCTAATTAAGGAGTGGAAATAATGGCTAATGATAAAATCATCGTTGTCGGAGGCGGTCTTGCCGGACTGATGGCAACGATCAAGGCAGCTGAAACAGGCGCGGAAGTCGATCTGTTCTCAATTGTGCCTGTAAAACGTTCTCACTCTGTATGTGCTCAAGGTGGGATCAACGGTGCGGTGAACACGAAAGGTGAGGGTGACTCACCAGCAATTCACTTTGATGATACGGTTTACGGCGGTGACTTCCTTGCCAACCAGCCGCCGGTCAAGGCAATGACGGAAGCAGCTCCTAAAATCATACATCTGCTCGACCGCATGGGTGTCATGTTCAACAGGACACCGGAAGGGCTGCTTGATTTCAGGCGTTTCGGCGGAACGCTGCACCACCGGACGGCATTCGCCGGTGCGACAACAGGCCAGCAGCTTCTGTACGCCCTTGATGAGCAGGTCAGAAGTTATGAAGTTGACGGTCTCGTCAACAAATATGAAGGATGGGAATTCCTCGGTGCTGTCATTGATGATGAAGGCCGTGCACGCGGTATCACAGCGCAGGAAATCACATCTTCCGAAATCAGAACGTTCAAATCAGATGCTGTCATCATGGCTACCGGCGGCCCTGGCATCATCTTTGGCAAGTCTACAAACTCAATGATCAATACCGGTTCTGCCGCATCTGTTGTGTATCAGCAAGGTGCTGTGTATGCCAATGGTGAGTTCATCCAGATCCATCCGACAGCAATACCGGGTGATGATAAACTCAGACTGATGAGTGAATCGGCACGTGGTGAAGGTGGACGTATCTGGACATATAAAGACGGCAAACCGTGGTACTTCCTCGAGGAAAAATATCCGGATTACGGCAACCTCGTTCCAAGGGACGTTGCCACCCGCGAAATCTTCGATGTCTGTGTGAACCAGAAACTCGGTATCAACGGGGAGAATATGGTATACCTCGACCTGTCTCATAAAGACCCGCACGAACTGGATGTCAAACTTGGCGGAATCATCGAAATCTATGAGAAATTCACAGGCGATGATCCGCGCAAAGTTCCGATGAAGATCTTCCCGGCAGTACACTATTCAATGGGCGGCCTATGGGTGGATTACGATCAGATGACTTCAGTGCCGGGGCTGTTTGCTGCCGGTGAATGTGATTATTCACAGCACGGCGGCAACAGACTCGGTGCAAACTCACTGCTGTCGGCAATCTACGGCGGACACGTTGCAGGGCCGAATGCAATCGAGTACGTAAGATCACTGGATAAATCGTTTGAAGACATCGATGAGTCCGTCTATGAAAAACATCGTCAGACAGAACAGGAGAAATTCGATAGCATCCTGTCCCTGGACGGCGAGGAGAACGCCTACGTCATCCATAAGGAGCTCGGTGAAATCATGACTGAAAACGTCACTGTTGTCCGCCATAATGACAAGCTTCTGGAAACGGACAAGCGGATTGTCGAACTCATGGAAAGATATAAGCGCATTAACATCAGCGATACGAAAAAATGGAGTAACCAGGCGGCATTCTTCACACGTCAGCTTTGGAATATACTCGTATTGGCCCGTGTTATTACGATTGGTGCGTATAACAGAAATGAATCCCGCGGCGCACACTACAAACCGGAATTCCCTGAACGTAATGACGAAGAATGGCTCAAGACGACAATGGCACATTTCGAAGGTGCTGATCAGGCCCCGCGTTTCGAATATCAGGATGTTGATGTCAGCCTGATACCGCCGCGTGAGCGCGACTACTCCAAAAAGAGTGAAGGGAGTGGCAAGAAGTAATGAGTGAAAAAACAATCACTTTTAAAATAAGACGTCAGGAAAATCAGGAAACACAAAGTTATTGGGAAGAGTTTGAAATCCCGTACCGCGAGAACATGAACGTGATCAGCGGCCTTATGGAAATCCAGAGGAACCCGGTCAACTCCAAAGGGCAGAAGACAACTCCGGTGACATGGGATATGAACTGTCTTGAAGAAGTCTGTGGTGCCTGTTCGATGGTCATCAACGGCAATGCGAGACAGTCTTGTACAGCGCTTGTCGATCAGCTGGACCAGCCGATCAGACTTGAACCGATGTCCACATTCCCGGTGGTAAAAGACCTCCAGGTAGACCGTTCATTCATGTTCGACAGTCTCAAACGTGTCAAAGCTTGGGTGCCCATCGACGGTACGTACGACCTCGGACCGGGACCAAGGATGCCCGAGAAGAAGCGTCAGACGGCGTATGAACTTTCCAAGTGCATGACCTGCGGTGTATGTCTTGAAGTATGTCCGAACGTCAATGACAGCTCGAAATTCATCGGTGCAGCACCTGTCAGTCAGGTAAGACTGTTCAATCTGCATCCAACAGGCAGCATGAACAAGAACGAACGTCTTGATGCCCTGATGGGTGTCGGCGGAGTAGCTGAGTGTGGAATGGCACAGAACTGTGTCCAGGCTTGTCCGAAAGGTATTCCACTCACAACTTCAATCGCAGCGATGCAGAGAGAGACAAACTTCCACATGTTCAAGTCCTTCTTCGGAAGCGACCATGAAGTGGAATAATAGAACGAACGGGATAGGGAGAGCACCGCTCTTCCTATTTTTTTATTTCAGTTTACGTTATAATGTAGGAAATACGAAATAAGGAATGAAGCGCATGAGTGATAAGGATTCAATCATTTCGATAGAAAAGTCCATCAGGTACATATCTGCCCATGTGAAGAGCCACGGCCGGGAAATCCTAAAGACCTACGAGCTTTCTCCACTCCAGTTTGTAGCGCTGCAGTGGGCCGGTGACAAAGAAGGAATCACCATAGGTGAACTGTCGAACAGGCTTTATCTTGCCCACTCCACGACGACGGATATCGTGGATAAGCTTGAAAACGGCGGCTTTGTAAAAAGGCAGAAGTATGAGAAGGACAAACGCATCGTACTTGTGCTCATGGAAGAGAAGGGGCGCGAGGTGATCAATGAAGTGATTGACAAGCGCATCTCCTATATATCGGATATCACCGATCACCTTTCCGCAGATGAGAAAACGATGCTGCCCGGTATCCTCGATTCCATACTCCGTGAAAGTGAACAGAGGAACAATGGATAAGCCGATCGGTGTGATGGATTCAGGAGTCGGGGGTCTGACCGTGGCTAAAGAAATAATGAGACAGCTGCCGGATGAGCAGATCATCTATTTCGGCGACCTTAGAAGATGTCCCTACGGAGACCGTCCGATTGAAGAGGTCAGGCAGTATACAATTGAAGTTGCCGACCATCTTGTCTCACGCGGCGTCAAGATGATCGTCGTGGCGTGTAATACCGCAACAGCCGCGGCACTTGCCGATCTGGAAGACAGATACGATATACCCGTGATCGGAGTGATCAATCCGGGGGCGAGGAGTGCAATCCAGAGCAGCAACAATCAGGATGTCATCGTGCTTGCAACCAATGCCACCGTAAATTCGGGAGCGTACAGGGATGCAATCCATCATATTAATGGAGGATTCAAGGTGACGAGCCTTGCCTGTCCAAAATTTGTGCCGATAGTGGAAGAACTCAGATACAAAGATAAGGTCATCGTCAGGGTCGCGCTCCATCAGACCTTAAAAGGGCTGCTCGGAACCTCTGCCGACACCGTCATACTGGGATGCACGCATTACCCTCTGCTTGCCGGTGAAATACGAGAATTTTTCGGAGGCAGGAAAAATGTCATCGACTCCGGCTATGAGACAGCGCGGGAAGTCAGTTCCCTCATGACATACAGCAGGACCCATGCCACGCCGGGTAACAGAAAGACACATGTGATCATCGTCAACGGAGACAGCAGCCGTTTCGAATATATTCTGAACGACTGGATTCCATTCATAGATTACAAAATAGAAGAAATTGATCTGGAGGCATATTGATATGGTTAAAATAGTCATAGCCAGCGGCAATCAGGGGAAAATAAACGATTTCAGGGCAATTTTTCCGGATGATGAGATTGTAGGGATCAAAGAACTGATCCCGGATTTTGAAGTAGAGGAGACTGAAGATACATTCAAGGGGAATGCGGTACTCAAAGCGGAGGCTGCGAGGGATGCGCTCGGCATGCCCGTCATAAGTGATGATTCCGGGCTCAGCGTGGATGCGCTGGACGGCGGACCGGGGGTTTATTCGGCGAGGTACGCAGGAATGGATGCAACGGATGAGGAGAATAATGAGAAGCTTCTGAGGGCGCTTGGAGGCGGGGATGACCGGACGGCGCATTTTACTTCCGTCATTGCTCTCGCTATTCCCGGCCGGGAAACCCGCACATATACGGGTGAACTCCACGGCCGCATTCTCGAATCACCCGCGGGGGCAGGTGGTTTCGGTTATGATCCGCTTTTTGAGACGGATGACGGACAGAAACTTGGCATGATTACCCCTTCCGAAAAAGGGGAAATAAGTCATAGGAGAAATGCACTCGACCGCCTGCGGGAAGATACCGGGGTGTTCGATGTGCTAGTACGCCATGAGAGGAAGGATCCCAATTAGAATATTAATTATCAGTGACAATCATGGAGAACAAGGGATTTCATATGATGCCTACGGCAGGAACGCCGGGGAGCTGAATATCCATCTCGGAGACAGCGAATTCCATTATGATGATACGGAGATGAGTCATTTCAACCGTGTAAAAGGGAATGTGGACGGGGACACCAGATATCCCATTGAAGAGTATAATGATGAAGCCCAGGCATTCTACACGCACGGCCATTTTTATGACGTTAAGAAAACAAGGCAGATACTTGCAGAACGCGCCCGGGAATATGGCGCAAAATACGCTTTCTACGGCCATTCGCATATCGCAAAAGCTGAAAATGTCGACGGCGTCTACTGCATCAATCCTGGAAGCATCTCCGAATCGAAGGGGCAGTGGCCGGAATCCTATGCAGTTCTGGATACAGAGAATGATATTGTGAGCTTCTATGACAGGAGCCATCAGATATTGGAGGAAGTCAGCCTCACAAAACTGTAAGCTGGGACAATGGGTCTCAGCTTTTTATACAATAAGACTCAAAAGAATGAGGACAGTGAGTATTAGGACGGTGAAGCTGTACAGATTCTTCAGGAGCATCCCGCCGGCCAAGGCCAGAGCGATGATGATGATCAGAGCGGCAGCGGCGCCGATCAATATGGCCGGCAGCATCTCAAAACCCGTATAGCGGTCAGCCAGATAAAGAATTGCGAGTATGGTGAAAAACGTTGCAGTAAACTGTTTCATGAATATCCTCATTTCCTTTGGGAGAGTAGGGAGGTACAGTATGAATATACTTTACTTTGACGATAAATGCATCGTCTGCAATGGATTTGCCAAATTCATATCAAGGATCGACAGCCAAGATACAGTCAGGTTTGCTTCCGTGGATGAATTGAAAGAAGTGATGCCTGAAGATTTTGATACTATTGCTTACTATTCCGATGATCTGTATATCCATTCAGATGCAGTTATAGAAGTCGTTGCTGATGCGAGCGGGTTCAGCGCTGTCAGACTGTCAAAAATCATGCCGCTCTGTCTCAGGACGGCAATATACAAATGGGTCGCCCGCAACAGGCACAGGTTCACAGGCAACAAGACATGCACCACCGACCAGATTGACAGTGAAGTGAAAAAGAAAATGGTTTCATCATTGAGGACAGTGATTACATGACGATTATAAAGATAGATGATGACATAGAACTCGGAATAGTGCAGATGGAAGAACGCTTCAAACTGTTCGAGACAGTGGACGAGAACAGACACCATCTGAGAAAATGGCTGCCGTGGGTCGATCATTCGACGAGCCCCGATTCCTATATCACAGTAATCCAGGGTTGGCAGGAAAACATCGACCGGGGGACCGGTCTTGAGGTTGCCATCTACTACAGAGGAGAACTTTGCGGCATGACCGGCTACAACATGATGGCCCCCGGCCAGGGGAGAGCACAGATCGGCTACTGGATCTCAAAAGATGCTGAAGGGAAAGGCATCGTGAAACGAGCTGTAAAAGGGCTGATCGATTACGGCTTCGACACCCTCGGCCTCAACCGCGTGGAAATAATCTGCGGAGATAAAAATTACAGATCCAGGGCCATCCCCGAAATACTCGGTTTCACACAGGAGGCAATGATGGCTGAATATGAATTCCTTTATGACCACTATCACGACTGCATCCTGTACAGGATGCTCAAAAAGGACTGGATATCAGACAACAAATGATGGAAGCATACTTGATGGGTGTAATAAAACATCATAAAGTTTCAAAATAGGTTTGACTTTGGACGTTGAAATTGATTATAATTGTAAATGTCCGAATTAAGTCCTGGTAGCTCAGCCGGATAGAGCAATGGCCTTCTAAGCCATCGGTCGGGGGTTCGAATCCCTCCCAGGACGCTACAGATGAAAACCCCCCGCGGGGGTTTTTGTTTTATTAATCCAATGTAATGTCCCAGTAGCTCAGCAGGATAGAGCGACAGCCTCCTAAGCTGTAGGTCAGGGGTTCGACTCCCTTCTGGGACGCTTAATATTAAAAGCATTATTTCCTGAAACTCTGTAACCCTCGTGGTTATGGGGTTTTTATTTTTATTCAATAGCTGCTGCGGGTGAATAATATGCATTCCATGTTATAGTGAAGTCATATTTTCCAGGAGGTGCTGTTCAATGCTTGGCAGAAACGGTGGTGCCGGGGAAGCGGGATTTGAAACTGAAGAACCTGGACGGACAGTGCAATCAAGTGTCATATCATTACGGAGGTGGAAACCGTAAATGGAGAAGCGCAATTACAATATTGATGTCCTGAAGGCGATGGCGATGTTCGCTGTCATATTCATCCACTGTGTGCCGAGGGATCTCCTCTATGCTACATATTCTCCGTATCATATATGGCAGGCGGTTCCGGTATTCCTGCTGCTGGCGGGCTTCAACACTGCAAATTCCTACAGGAAGAGGGATTTTGAAAGGCTTGCTGAATTTTATAATCTGTCTTTCATGTACGGGAAGATCGAAAGGCTGATCTTTCCGTTCGCAGCAGTTTGGCTCGGCCAGATGATACTATACTTTATATTCAAGGGTGGGCTGAGTCCTCGCGAACTGTCGGTTTCGTTCATTACCGGCGGATTTGGGCCGGGCAGCTATTTTGTGCCGATCATCGTCCAGGCGACGCTGCTGCTGCCTCTCATATATATGCTCATGAGGAAGAATCTGAATGTCATGACATTGGTCCTGCTCATTGTAAGTCTCCTGCTTGAACTCGCCTGTCTGTGGCTGGATGTATCAAGGGATCTGTACCGGATCATTGTCGTGAGGTACATATTCGCCCTCGCGCTCGGGGTGTGGCTGGCCTTCAACTACAACAAAATCAGTTATAAGTGGCTCGTTCCGTTGTCCGGTCTGAGCGTCATCTACATTACAGGTGTGAATTATTTTGATCTCGAGCTCATCATGGAGCCTGTGTGGCTGAGCCAGCATGCTCCCGCATTCTTTTATACGCTGCTGCTCACAATAGTCTGCCTGAAAGCGTACAGGATCAAAGGAACTAATCCTCTCTCCAGGATCATGGTCCACGCCGGCCGTGCCTCGTATCACATATTCCTCACCCAGATGGTCTATTTCTGGTTCATACCGAATCTGTTTGCAGGACTGCCGCTGTATATGTATCTGAGCATCAGCGTAGTGCTCAGCTTCGGCTTCGGCATCCTGTTCTTCGAACTGGAGAATAAAGTCAGGCGCAGCCTGAAAAACGCATGATACGGCCAATGATTTTTATTTTACAAAACAGGCTGCCTTATATAAGATTATTATGATGCAGCTAACCTTGGGAGGAGAATTTTAATGAGCAAGTTTGACGAACAGATCCTGGTTGTACCGAGATCTGTCATATTCAATGATGAAAAAAATGCCTTCAACGGCTTTATCGGAAAAGAGGACCCAAGATATAAAGAGATTGTCTCCACTTTCGTCGGTTTTGAAGTGAAAAGGCGCGGGGATATGGAGGAGGACCCTTCATATAAACAGCTGATCAGCTATGTGCTGATCAAGTCGGAGCAGGGCGATTCCACTCTCGTATACAGGCGGCTCGGCGGCGGTGGCGAAGAACGCCTGCACGGTCTTCTGTCAATCGGTGTCGGCGGCCATATGAACGATGTGCCGGAAGTGGCGGATATAGATTCGAAGCTTTCCGTCAATGCGGCCAGGGAGCTGGAAGAAGAGGTCGGGCTCTCTGCAGAGTCGGTTAAAGATATGGAAATCATGGGTCTGATCAATGATGATGACAATGAAGTGGGGAGAGTACACATTGGGCTTGTTCTGAGCGTTACAGTCGATCCTGCAACTGTATCATCCAAAGAGGAAGATACATTGGAACTGATCTGGGCGGAAGACGTGGGCCTGAAAGGCATGTCCCCTTATGAATCCTGGAGTGAACTGATCATCAGGGATGCTTATGGGGGATAAGGTCAGCTCACACAGACGCTTTCTTCAGAAAGCGGCACGCGACATGAAGCAGCTTTATGATGAAGGTGAGTATTCGGCTTACATCAGGAGGTACATCCAGTACAGGGATCATACATCTCCGGAACTTGAACTGATCGAAAAATACTATGAAGCGAGGCTCAGGACCAATGGTGCAGGTTCCATCGTCGATGATGCACTGCTCGCGATGAATGAAGGGGCAGGTGACTACGAGACCCACATGTATTATCTGCTGAGTGCGCTTATTGAACTGGGCAGGTATTTTGAAGTGATCGAGTTTTCCGATCATCTCATGGGTGAGAGTATTCCGCAGGGCTTCCGCATCGAAGTCGCAGCTCTCAGGCACCGTGCCAAAAAAGCGCTGGATGAAAGCCGCCCGGAACCTCCGGAACCTGAAGTGACACCGGAAGATTTCCGGATGATGCTGCAATACGAGAAGCTCGAGGCGCTGGCAAAATGGACGGATGAACAGAATTCGAAATACACGAGTCTCATCAGAGAGGAGCTGTCTGAAGAGGAAGACTATCAGCTCATCACTTTCATGCTCCTTTATCTGAGGGGCGCAGGCGACAGTACTCCTGTGGAAGTTGAAAAGTTCGGTGAAAAGGTGAGACTGGTCCCGTCGGAGCTCGGGTCACTGGAGAAGACGGAACTGTCGGAGGTGGTCCTGTCGGGAGTGCTGGAAGAAGTGGAGGAACGCATGCCGGAATTTCATGAATCGGCACGGGCGATGGTAATGTCCCATATCATCCACTGTTATCCGTTGACACCGGATGTAAATCCGGATAACCTTATAGGCAGTTATTTACTGATTCTGCATGAAATGGTAAATCTCGAGTATGAGAAAAAATCCTGTACAGATGAAAGTGCGCTCCGCTGGATACGCTCGATGGAAGAATCGATTGCGGCAAGGCGCTGATGAAATCCATTGTTGGATATGGAAAATCGATGTGTTATACTATATTGGTTAATTGAAATTATGTACTAACGGAGGAATTAGACTATGGCTCAAAAGTGGGAAAAACAAGAGGGTAACGAAGGAGTACTGACTGTAACGGTTCCGGCGACGGAAGTGGACTCCGCCCTGGATGAAGCATTTAAAAAAGTATCCAAGCAGGTATCTGTACCTGGATTCAGAAAAGGCAAAGTACCGCGTCAGATGTTCGAGAAACGTTTCGGTGTGGAATCACTCTACCAGGATGCACTCGACATACTTCTTCCAAAAGCTTACACAGAAGCTGTCGAAGAAGCAGGCATCAACCCGGTTGACCAGCCGGAAGTGGATATCGAAGAGATGGAAAAAGGCAAAGATCTAATCTTCACTGCTAAAGTTACTGTTGAACCTGAAGTTAAACTCGGCGAGTACAAAGGTCTTGAGGCTGAAGAGCTCGAGACTGAAGTGACTGAAGAGGATGTTCAGAAAGAAATCGACAGCATGCTCGAATCCCATGCGGAAATGGTTGTCAAAGATGAAGGCAGGGTAGAGGAAGGCGATACCGTCAATCTGGACTTTGACGGATATGTCGACGGCGAACAGTTCGAAGGCGGAAAAGCTGAAGGATATGATCTTGAAATCGGCTCCGGAAGCTTTATCCCCGGCTTCGAAGAGCAGGTCGTCGGTCTTGAAAACGGTGAAGAGAAAGACGTTGAGGTAACTTTCCCTGAAGAGTACCACGCTGAAGAGCTTGCAGGCAAAGAAGCGGTCTTCAAAGTGAAAATCAACTCTATCAAAGTGAAGGAAACGCCTGAACTTGATGAAGAACTTCTAAAAGAACTCGACCAGGATGTCGACTCAGTGGATGCGCTCAAAGAGAAACTGGAAAAAGACCTCAAGGAAGCAAAAGAGAACCAGGCTGACGTTTCAATGAAAGAACAATTGATCGAACAGGCTTCTGACAACGCTGAAATCGATGTGCCTGAAGCGATGATCAAGAGTGAAACTGACAGAATGCTGCAGGAATTCGAACAGCGTCTGTCACAGCAGGGCATCAACATGGAAATGTATCAGCAGCTCTCCGGTCAGGATGAGGATGCACTTCGTGACCAGATGAAAGACGATGCTGAAAAACGCGTGCGTACAAACCTCGTACTGAAGCAGATTGCTGTCGATGAGAACATCGAAGTAGCTGAGGCTGATGTGGATGCTGAGCTCGAAAAAATGAGCGGGCAGTTCGGCATCAAAGTTGAGGATATCAAATCCACGCTCGGAGACCTCTCCATGCTGAATGAGGACCTCAAAGTCCAAAAGGCGATCGACGTGCTTGTGGACAACAGGAAAAAAGCTGAATAATAGATTATAGTCAAAATAGAACGAAGCTCTGTAACAGTTGTTGCAGAGCTTTTCTACTCATTTTGGGCTGTCTGAAACCAGTTATTTGATTTTGCCGCTTATATCTAGTATATTTTACAGGAATGAAAAAAGAGGTGTTGAATATGTTTAAATTTAATGAAGACGACACTAACCTGACTTGCTCTTTCTGTGGGAAGGATCAGGAACAGGTTAAGAAACTGATAGCAGGCAGCGGTGTTTATATTTGTAACGAATGTATCGAACTGTGCCACGAGATCATCGAAGAGGAACTCAAATCAGAGAAGACTGAAGTGATCACTGACATTCCTAAACCGCAGGAAATCCTCGAGTCCCTGAATGACTATGTCATCGGTCAGGAGAAAGCGAAACGTGCGCTCAGCGTAGCAGTCTACAATCACTATAAACGCATCAACCAGAACAATGAAGACGGCGTTGAAATTTCAAAGAGTAACATTGCCCTCATCGGTCCTACCGGCAGTGGTAAAACACTCCTTGCACAGACACTCGCAAGAACACTCAACGTGCCGTTCGCAATTGCGGATGCGACGAGTCTGACTGAAGCGGGATACGTCGGTGACGATGTCGAAAACATCCTTCTAAGACTGATCCAGGCTGCAGACTTTGATGTTGAACGTGCAGAACAGGGGATCATCTATGTCGATGAAATCGACAAGATCGCCAGGAAGAGCGAAAACACTTCAATTACAAGAGATGTATCGGGTGAAGGCGTGCAGCAGGCACTGCTCAAGATTCTGGAAGGTACGACGGCCAGTGTGCCGCCGCAGGGCGGAAGAAAGCATCCGAACCAGGAGTCCATACAGATAGATACAACGAATATTCTGTTCATCATCGGCGGTGCATTTGACGGCATGGATGAAATCATCAAGAGAAGGATCGGTGAAAAGGTCATCGGCTTCGGCGGTGCATCCAGCGAGAAATTCGATGATAAAGATGCGATTATGAGCCGTGTGCGTCCGGACGATCTTCAGAGCTA
>Ga0079225_10000166_pt1 | contig 34267 bp, 27 predicted proteins | sample Poulit2012_FD_76344 | JGI IMG/M metagenome (GOLD analysis project Ga0079225, IMG submission 76344) | Agricultural soil microbial communities from Georgia to study Nitrogen management - Poultry litter 2012 | ecosystem: Environmental > Terrestrial > Soil > Agricultural land | place: USA: Georgia... | reverse complement strand
TTCTGGTTCTTTGGTACCACGCAAAACAACTTTGTCAGTTGGCTTGGTGGTCACTTCACGGTCAATCTCGGTCTTCTCGACTTCTTTACCGTTTTCGGTTGTCACTTCGTAGGTGACTGAAACGGTACCGTTTTCACCTTCAGTGTCGGTCTTGGTTTTGCCTTTTTCCAGCGAGTCGTCGTCTTCATATGTCGTTTCGAATTCGACTGTTTCTTCTTCGGTCACTTCGCTCTTGTCGACCACGGTGACAGTAACGGAAGTGTCGTCATTGATGGTCTGATCAGGCTTTGGAGAAACCTTATCGTCCTCCCCTACCGATACACCGGCATTATCCAGAACTTCCTGAACGGTGGTGGCGGTAGTGAGAACTTCTTTGCTGTCATCTGCCACCGTGATATCGACCAACTGAGGCAGTTGAATCTGATCAGCGCTCAGTGGCGTGATAGATGAGACACGCTCAATGTCGAGGGGCTGATCGCTTGGCTGTTCTACGTTTTCGGCTTCGGCACTAACGGACTTGTCGGCATTAGCCTGTGTGACAACGAAAGCCGCCAGGCCACCAACGACCATCACAAGGGCTGTGATTTGGGCAACTATTTTCGTCACAGTGCCGCTGAAAATGCTTGACATATAGAAAAATCCAAAGGGTAGTAGTTTCGACAGAGCAGGTCACTGTTGCCGGCCCGTCAAGGACAATACGCATGACTATAACGGAAAGATAACAATGGTTACAAATCAATAACGCACGTTTGTGGACAAAAGCCCTTCGGACATGTTCCAGTATTGCCTTTATTCCACGTCACTGACGAAATTTGCCATATACTCTTTCGGTATTTTCAAAGATAACAGTGCCGAGATCTTCGACGGTTTGGCCGCGGGTTTCTGCCAGCTGATATAGAGTGTGCGGCACTAAATACGGCGCATTAGGTCGACCTCGATGCGGGTGCGGCGTGAGGAATGGGGAGTCTGTTTCAACCAGCAGTAAATGCTCGTGCATCTGCTGTGCAGCTGCCCGAGATGTGTGGTTGTTTTTAAAAGTCACAACACCGGAAAACGAAGCATACCAACCATGTTGATTGAGTATCTTGGCCAGTTCCGCATCGCCAGAAAATGAGTGAAATACTACGTACTCGGGTAGCTGGTCCATGGATAGCAGTGTTGCCACAACGTCCTCATGAGCCTGTCTGTCATGGATTTGAAGTGCCAGTCCAAGTTCCACAGCTAGGTCAATGTGACGTTTGAAAGCGTATTGCTGGATCTCCCAATTAGCTTGACCTTCGGTGCGATAGTAATCCAGCCCCGTTTCCCCGATAGATACGATCTGTGGGTGTTCAGCAAGCCGTTTGATGGTGTCTATAGCGGCGTCAAGCTCACCGGCCTCGTATAACGGCACCGTATCATTGGGATGGATTGCCAGTGCTCCGCGCAAGCGTGGCTCTTGTTCTATCGCATCAATTGTATATTTAGCAGAATTAAGGTCCGTTGCCACCTGAATGGCTCCGACGACGTTAACTGCGCCAGCAGCATCCATCGCCTGAGTTGGTGTGACCTGAACTAGACCATCCCGAAAATCGAGGTGGGCATGGTTGTCTACGACCGGAACCGGAGCTGGTTCTGGAGCCGGAGGGTAAATAAGTTTACGTTTGCGTCCTGTGTACTCATCGATAGTCGAACGGGCCGGACCTGCACCACCGCGACTACCCGTAGCCGTTGGTAGGTACTGTTCAGGTGGCGGGTCTTGCTGATGTTTTTCGGTGGCCATACACCTAGCTTAACCAGTACTGCCCCACCGGATTCAACGTCTCGGTGGGGCAGTAAGAAAAGGTCAGTTAGTCAACGGTGTAAGGGTTTGGCATACCGATGTATTGTACCGAGGTGTATTCCTCGATCCCTTCGGCACCACCTTCGCGGCCCATACCGGAATGCTTGACGCCACCAAATGGTGCAGCGGCATTTGAAATGACGCCGGCATTGAAGCCGACGAGGCCAAATTCGATCTGGTCAGCAACACGCAATGCGCGGTTATGATTCTGCGTGTACATGTATGCTGCCAAGCCGTATTCGGAGGCGTTTGCTAGGCGAATGGCCTGCGCCTCGTCCTTGAACTGAACGATCGGGGCTACTGGACCAAAAATTTCTTGGGTCAGAATCGGTGAGTTTTCCTGGACCGATAGTACGGTTGGCTCGTAAAAGTAGCCTTCACCTTCAACTTTGTTACCACCGGTGAGCACTTCGGCGCCTGCATCGATAGCTTCGGTGACCAGGCCGTGCACATTTTCCCGGGCGCCTTCATCAATGATTGGGCCCACATCGGCATCGGATTGGGTGCCGCGACCAATCTTGCGTGCTCGCATGGCTTCGGCAAATTTTTTGTTGAATTCATCGGCAACGCTTTCTTGCACGAGGATGCGGTTTGCCGCAGTGCAAGCTTCACCCATATTGCGCAGCTTTGCTCCCATGGCACCTTCGACTGCGGCATCTAGGTCGGCATCGTCAAAGACGATAAATGGAGCATTACCGCCCAGCTCCATTGAGGTACGCAGCACATTTTCGCTGGCATCAGCCAGCAGTCGGCGGCCTACCGGAGTCGAGCCGGTAAAGGAAACCTTGCGCAGACGGCGGTCTTTCATCAACGGACCAGAAATCGCCGAAGCCGAAGAACCTGAGACAACGTTGAGCACACCAGCTGGCAGTCCGGCATCGATCATGGTTTGGGCGAAGTACTGCGATGTTAGCGGCGTAAGCTGTGCGGGCTTCAGGACGATGGTGGCACCTGCTGCAACTGCCGGTGCGACCTTACGAGTTGCCATAGCCAATGGGAAGTTCCACGGAGTGATCAGCAATGAGGGGCCCACCGGTTTGTGACGCACAATCATGGTGAGTTTGCCTTCTGGTGTGTCAGCAAAGCGGCCATAATGCCGCACGGTCTCCTCCGAGAACCAGCGCAAGAATTCACCACCATAGGTGACTTCACCGCGCGATTCCGCCAGTGGTTTCCCCATTTCCAGGGTCATCAGCAAGGCGAAATCTTCAGCGCGTTCATGCACAAGATCAAAGGCGCGTCGCAAAATCTCGGCTCGTTCACGCGGAGCAGTCTGGGCCCACTCGGCCTGTACCTCATCGGCAGCCGTTAAAGCTTTGAGCGCATCATCGCTGTTACCGTCTTGAATTCGTAATAACTCTTTGCCGGTGGCAGGGTCATAAACCGGTAGGGTTTTGCCAGATGAAGCTTCAACCCATTCACCGTTTATGAGCAGGCCGGTTGGCACGCGTTCAAGGAGTTCTTTTTCTTGTTGTGCGCTGACAGTCACGGATACCTTCTTTCGATCTGTCGGGCAGGCGCTGACACGTCTCATTGCGTCAGGCTTGTACAGTTCAACTCGCCAATAAATCTAACACGCAGATTCCTCTGGTGCCGCTACCTCCATCACAGTCGAGAAGCTAGCGAATATCAACCAGCCTACAATACCCCTCGGGGTATGTGCAGGGGTTATGCAAGCCATTCGCATACGGTATGGCCCAGTAGTATTCAGACGCTGCGACCACCCAAATTGCCGCTAGTAAGTGATGTTGTTCACCATCGCCGTGCAGCAGCTGGCCTGGTTCGACCTAAAGCACCCAGGCGATGTCATGATGACTACAATAAAACTCAACGAGGACAACGCTTTGTCCAACCACACTTGACTCGCCGACACCTTAAAGAATTTTAAATAACCATGGCTCGAGCGGTCTGCCCAGATCGTTGTGATGCCCAACTCTCAGGAGGCACGCGTGACCGAATGGTCCAAACCTCAACCATCCCCCCGCGTTGTTGTACAGGCTGGTGCTCGAGTGCCAGCGGCAACCCCGGCAGCACAATCCGGTGATAAATGGATTGAAGTCCCTACCGAATTCGATGCGATCATGTTGTCATCCTATGGTGGCCCTAATGGCCAAGATGATGTCCTGCCATTTCTTCGCAATGTCACCATGGGACGTAATATCCCAGATGAGCGGTTGGAAGAAGTAGCAGTCCATTATCGCGAAGCCGGTGGGATTAGCCCAATCAACGAGCAAAATCTTGCCCTCAAAGCAGCCATCGAAGACGAGCTCAAGCGTCGCGAAATTGATTTACCGGTGTATTTCGGCAACCGCAATTGGGATCCGTATTTCACTGAGGCGATTTCCAAAGCACATACAGACAATCAGGTTGAAGGACGTCCCACGCGGATTTTCGCGCTGGTCACTTCCGCCTATTCTGCCTACTCTTCGTGCCGGCAGTACCGGGAAGATTTTGCTGATGCCCTAGAAGCCCTTGATTTGTGGGACGACGTGCAAATCGATGCATCCCGGACTTTTTTTGACCACCCGGGTTTCATTAACCCGTTTATTGAAGGCACTTTAAAGGCCCTGGACGAGCTGGTTACAGAAAATGATCAGCTCGACCTTAGCCAGGACGTCGAAGTGCTATTTTCTGCCCACTCGATCCCAATCAAAGATAACGAACGCTCCGGTGAGCCCGATGAGCACGACTACTCGGAGCTAGGTGCTTACCAGGCCCAACATTTGGCTGTTGGACGGTTAATTATGGATGCGGTCAAGCAACGCTATGGCGCCGAGATGCCCTGGAAACTCGTCTATCAGTCCGAGTCCGGACCAGCACACATCCCATGGTTGCAACCAGATATCAATGATTATTTAGAAGAACTCCCCGGCAAACGCAAGGCCGTAGTCGTTGTGCCCGCAACATTTCTTTCGGATCACATGGAAGTCTGGTGGGACTTGGATATCGAGGCCAAGGAAACCGCAGATGAACATGGCCTGGGGTATAAACGCGTCGCCACACCGGGTGTTCACCCAGAATTTGTGGCCGCCATGGTCGATCTGGTTGAAGAACGGCTCAATGGCACCCCTGCTTCCGAACGCAAGGCACTAACAACATATGGCCCTGGCTATGATGTCTGCCGTGCCGGCTGCTGCCAAGGTTCCGGCAAGCTTCGCGCGGCAATCGGCGGCATCCTGCCGTAACCGCGTTCACAATGAATCGGTGGTACACCTGTACCACCGATTCATTTTATCGCTCCGCTAGTGCGGCATTATAGAGCTCTCTGGCCGAGTGTCCGGTGGCCTGGGCGACCTGTCTGGTTGCAGCTTTAAGCCGCTTGCCACTGCGCTGTAGGACGTGTACTTGTTCCACTGCCGTAGAAAAACTCACCGGTGTATCTTCAGGTGCTGGTCCAACCACAATGACAATCTCGCCTTTGAGCGTTTTGGATTCCGCCCAGTCGACTAGTTCTGTCAAACTACCTCGGGCAACCTCTTCGTGTAATTTGGTCATCTCACGGCACACAGCTGCTGGCCGATTCGAGCCAAAAGCCTCAGCCATGGCTTGCAACGTCGCCGCCGTACGGTGCGGCGACTCATAAAAAATAAGACTCCGCGTTTCATCGCCTAACGCCGTCAGCGTTTTAGTTTTTTCACCGGCTTTTCGGGGCAAGAAACCTTCAAAAGCAAACCGGTCTGTTGGCAACCCAGAAACAACCAATGCCGCCAGGGCCGCTGATGCCCCCGGGGCAACTGTCACCGCAATATCTGCTGCAATGGCCCGTTGAGTTAACCGATAGCCAGGGTCCGAAATGGCTGGCATGCCAGCCTCTGGCACAAACACCACATGTTGTCCAGCACGTATCGCATCAATAAGACCTTGTGCCGATTCGGTCTCGTTATGTTCGTGGTGCGAAACCACCGTCGCCGTTGTTTCCACGCCCGCGGCACGCAACAATTTATGCAACGATCGGGTATCTTCGGCAGCAATAATATCGGCTTGCCCCAGAACCCGTTTAACCCGGTCGGTAAGATCCGCCAGATTCCCGATTGGAGTAGCGGCCAGGGTTAGCGGGGCCGATGCTCCATGTACAGTCTCATTGCAGTCATTACCATCGTCCATGTTCCTATTATCGGGCCCAACCACCAGTATCATGGCGTGTGTGTCAAATAAACAGCTACGCCACACTCCGGATTGGTTACGTTCGTCCCACACCGCATTCTCCCTATCCGGATTAACGGCTCGATTGATCTACCCAAGATTCGCCTTGGGCCGCCTCGGCTGGATTATTGCCGGGCTGATCACCATTGCGGCAGCCATGTTGCGATTTTGGCATCTGGGCCATCCACAAGAACTTATTTTTGATGAAACATACTATGTCAAAGATGCCTATTCACTTTGGCATTTTGGCTACGAGAGGTCCTGGGCCGACGACGCCGATGATGCATTCGCCGCAGGCCAACTGACACCAAATTCGGATGCCTCCTATGTAGTCCACCCACCAGCTGGCAAATGGTTCATTGCCATCGGCATGGCGATATTTGGTTTCGATAATGCTTTCGGCTGGCGAGCAGCTGCCGCATTAGCCGGGACTCTAAGCGTCTTGCTGACTTTCGTGTTGACAGCAAAACTGTTTCGCTCCATATTCTTAGCTTCCACTGCCGGCCTCTTGCTAGGCGTTGAAGGTCACCACATTGTCATGTCTCGCGTGGGGCTCTTAGATATTTCTTTGACACTGTTTGTGCTGGCAGCCTTCTGCGCCCTGGTTGCTGATAGAAGTTGGGGACGACGACGCCTAGCCGTTGAACTGGCGACTCGGTACAAACAGTTCAACGCTTCATCAGCCACCGCCACAGACCGTACAGACTGGCGCAAGACACTGACCTATGGGCCGTGGTTAGGTTTACGTCCCTGGCGTATCGTTGCCGGGGTGCTGTTGGGCATAGCGGTTTCGGTAAAACTTTCCGGGCTTGCTTTTGTTGCGGTTTTTGGACTGCTCACCGTCTGGTGGGATGCTAATGCTCGCAAAACGGCTGGTATCCGCCGTTGGCTTCCCGGTGCGACCTTTTTGGACGGATTATGGGCTTTTGTTTCGATTGTGATCGTAGGAGCTATCACGTATGTAAGTACTTGGGCTGGCTGGCTACTTACCTCAGGCGGCTACTACCGCAATTGGGGTGCCAACCATCCGACCATACTGCCTGATTGGCTGACTTCATTAGTGTACTATCACGTGCAGTCGACGACGTTTCATACCGAGCTTGAAAGCGCCCATAATTACGCTTCATCGGCCTGGATCTGGCCATTTGCTGGTCGTCCGGTATCATTTTTTTACCGGACCGAAGACGATGGTATTAGCTGCGCAGCGGAACGATGTTCCGCTGCCATTTTAGATTTGCCGAATCCGCTAATTTGGTGGACTGGGCTGCTCGCGGTTGTCGCAATATTTTTACGCTGGCTGATCGTGCGCGACTGGCGAGCCGGGGCAATTCTGGCAGTCTATGTGGCGGGGCAGCTGATCTGGACTCTGTGGCCGGCACGAACCATGTTCTTTTTCTACACGGTGGCCTATACCCCGTTTCTGATTATCGCCATCGCCTATGTGGCTGGGCTCTGGCTTGCTAAAGCAACCGGCACCGGATGGCAACTAAATTCTGGCAAGATCGCAATACTGGGCATCGGGCTTTTCGTACTTGCCGCGTTGGCACTAAGTGCCTACTTCTTGCCACTTTGGACCGGTGATTCTATCACCTGGCAGCAATGGCAGCAACGCATGTGGTTCCAATCGTGGATCTAGTAACGTAAACCATGACCTTGTGACGGCTGTGACGTTAGACTAGTACGCGGTAAATTGAACTCTCACGAAAAGAGGCCCCGTGCACGTTGCGACTCCAGAAATCAACCGGCTTGATCCAACTTCCAATCTGACAGATTTAGTGGTTGAACGGCTCGGTGCGGATCCGGCACGCGTGGTGTATGCGGTACAACGCGGCGACGACTACAATAACCTGTCCTGGGACGAGGTCACAGCTTTTAATTTTCTGACCCGGGTACGCAGCCTTGCCAAAGGGCTCATCGCTTCTGGGATACAGCCGGGAGATATGATCGCCGTCATTTCACGTACCAGTTACCAATGGGCGTTAGTCGATCAAGCGATCTGGTTTGCCGGGGCAATTTCGGTGCCGATTTACGAAACCTCATCGCCATCACAAATTGCCCATATTCTCGGAGACAGTGGCGCAAAGAAAATTTTTGTCGCCGGTACGTCACAGGCTCGTGCCGTCTCCCGTGCTATTGACCAACACCAGCTGGCTGATATTGAAAAATTCGATCTGACAGAGGCAGGTTTAGCTGAGCTAACTACCGCTGGTAATTCAGTGCCCGACGACGCGGTTGAAACCGCCAGGAAACAGGCGACGATGGATTCGCCCGCAACCGTGGTCTACACTTCCGGTACGACAGGTACCCCGAAGGGGGCTTTAATATCGCACGGCAACCTAGCTGATGGTGCAGTAAATATTATCCCTTGGGCTCAGGAGATCGTACTGAATACTGCAAACCCGCGGTTGTTAATGTTTCTTCCGCTGGCTCATATTTTGGCTCGTGCAGTGCAGTATTTCTGTTTGGTCGCTGGTATTCAGGTTGCCCATACCTCAGATACCAGCAATGTCACCAAAATTATGCAGTCTTATCGTCCAACGTGGCTACTGGTGGTCCCGCGGGTATTAGAAAAAGCTTATAACGCCATCGTTGCACAGGCAGAAGAGGCCACCGGATTGCGCAAAAACATTATGTCCGATGCGCTAGAGGTTGCTGAACAATGGTCACGTGCCCGACAGTCCGATTCGATGCCGATTCGGTTAGGATTTAAACACGCCATGTATGATCGGCTCGTCTATGCGAAAATCCGTCAGGTTTTTGGTGGCGATGCAAAGGCCGCCATCTCGGGGGCTAGCCCACTGAATGAGAAACTCGCCCACCTATTTACCGGTATCGGGCTACCTATTTTTGAAGGCTACGGATTAACAGAATCCACCGCGCCTGCGGCAGTAAATGTTCCACAACATGTCCGGTTGGGCTCGGTGGGCAAACTAGTACCGGGTATGGAAGCCAAACTTGCCGAATCCGGTGAGCTGTTGCTACGGGGTGTAGTGATCTCGCCTGGCTACCTTGGCGAGGAAGACACCTCTGATTCATTTGATGATGACGGCTGGTTTGCCACCGGGGATCTGGCCGAAATCGATAATGACGGGTTTATTTACATTACAGGACGCACCAAAGATCTACTGGTTACCGCCGGTGGCAAGAACGTCTCGCCAGCCCCGTTGGAAGAAACCATCTCCTCGGCACCGATTGTGGGACACGCGATTGTCGTGGGAGAGAATAAACCGTTTGTTGGGGTGTTGATCTCCTTAGATACCGACGAGCTGGCAGCCTGGGCTGAACGGCGCGGTAAGACAGGTCTGAGCTTGGAAGAGGCCCGTACCGATGAAGACGTGCGTGCCGAGATTCAAAGCTATATTGATCTAGCCAACCAGAGCGTCTCTCAGGCGGAATCCATCCGCAAGATGGTGATTTTGCCAACCGAATTATCTCAAGAGTCAGGGCATGTGACACCGTCAGAAAAACTGCGTCGTAACTCAGTCATTGAAGACTTCACCGATGCCATGCATGAGCTATATGGTTAACCGTCCAGTTACTGGGTGTCCCCCATTTTCTGGGATCGCATGAAGCGCTGAGCTTGTTCATTGCGGTATCTCCGACGTCTGGTCGGTGCCGTGGACACGATGGTCACGACCATCACGACCAGGGTGAGTCCAGCGATCCATACGGCTGCATCGATCCAGAACTGCCCAGGGTACAGCCGTATCAGGGTGTCACTGGCATAAAAGGTCCAAGTGCCCTCAGCAAAGAATGCTTGATGGAAGGCCGCAAAAAATGTTTCCCAGCTAAAGGCCGCCACAACCGCCACAATGAGCATGGCCACCGTGAGCCACACAGCCCCAAAGAAGAAGGCCCGACCGATGGCCCCTTTACGCATTCGGTAGAGCACAATCATCACTACAATGCACACTACCGCGGCGACCAGGCCCGAAAGGGTGGTGATCAACATGACCTGTTTTACATCGGCCATGTGGCCAACTTCGGCCTGGGTGAATACCGGGTTGCCATCGGCAAAAGTCAGCTCAGCTAAATAACTTTGCGGTGCCAGATTAAAAAGGTAGTCCAGCCCATAGGAACCATAATTCAACCGCTGTTCGGTGGACATGCCAAATGGGTCAGCAGGAAACCCCGGACGGTGATATTCCAACCATAAAAATACTGGTGATGCCACCAACCGTATTATGCCAATCAGCACAACCAACGGCGCCAAAATGGCTAATACCACCTGTAGAATGACGGCCACAACCGGTGAGCCGAGGACAGCACGATCACGCGCCCTAGCCCGAGCCGATGCCTGATCCTCAAATGAATCCCCCAACGGTTCAGTCAGCACTGCGGTGGTTTCGGTAGGTGCGGCATGTTGTCCGACCTGCTGGGGTTCAGCTAGCGGATCAACTGATTCGGGATCATTATGCTCCGGCAATCGCGCAGACATGGGCCCACCTTTCAAACACGTTGTGGGGTCAGCCTACGTCGGGGAAGATCGTCAATAAACTGGGCACACCGGCCACACCTGAACTAGCTGGTGATGGCTTGACGTCCGCCGTCGTAGTCTCCAAGATCGGCATCAAGACCGGCTTTGACCGCCCGGGAGCCGAAAACCCAAGTGTAGGTCCAGTATCCAGCAAGTACCAGGGCGCCAATGGTAATTTTTGCCCACGTTGGCAATCCAGAGGGAGTAACAAATCCTTCCACTAACCCGGAAACCAGCAACACACCAACTAGTCCGATACCCACCAGAATTAATTGGCGTCCCCAGTACGCCAGGGACTGCAACCGTGTTTGCCGTCCGGGAGCTATCCAAGCCCAGAAGACTCGCAAACCAGCTGCCCCGGCAACGAATATAGCAGTAAGTTCCATCAGGCCGTGGGGCACAATGAAAGCAAAAAATGTGTCCAGTTCACCATGCTTGTGCATTAGAGATGCCGAAATGCCCAGCCCTTGGGCGTTGACAAATAATATATACGGGACAAAGAACCCTGTAATACCAAAGGCAACTTCTTGTAAGGCGATCCAGGCATTATTGACCCAAACTAACGTGGTAAACGATGCCGCTGGGTTTTCTGAATAATAGTCAATGAACTCATCCTCAACGTAGGCAGCCTGGGCTGATTCTGACAACATCGCATCAAACATTTGCGGATTATTGCCGTACCACATGCCATAAGCCAGGGCGATGCCAAAAAACGCTCCGCCCAAAATGATCGTCAACCAACGGATCTGGTAGAGCGCATAGGGCAACCGAATAGCAAAGAATTGCTTCAGCCCGGTTACCGGTGAGCTTGTTGCCGAGGTGAGACGGGACCGGGCTCGAGCGATAATCAATGAAAGCCGATTCGCGTATGGGCCGTCAGGATCTTGTACTTGGACAATGGATAAGTGGGTCGAAGCACGACCATATAGCTCAACGAGTTCATCAACCTCAGCGGGATGCAAATCACGGTGGCTGGCCAAGTCATCAAGCCGTTGCCAGTCCGGGCGATGCGTATTTGCGTATGCTTCCAAGTCCACGAAGCCAACCCTACTAGGATTACCTGGTACACACCTATTATTGAAGCACGCCAGGCGTCTAGACTGGGCTGCGACATGGCGAAAGGTCAGGGATGCAAGAACATACGATAACGGGCGAGGCCGTTGTCTTAAACTTACGCGCGGTGAACTTCATGCCCCGTCTTGGGGCAGCACTGTTGGATGTCGTGGTATATGTGGCCGGCTGGATAGGCTTGCTCTTTGGGATCGCCCGATTCAGTACAGATTTTGCTTTGGACGCAGCGGCAACTGAAGCTATGTCGCTGTTGTCCATAGTGTTGCTGATGTTTATTGCACCGTTGCTTGTAGAAGGAATCTCGCGTGGTAGGTCTTTAGGCAAAGTAATTTTCGGATTGCGGGTAGTGCGTGATGACGGCGGAACCATCCGGTGGCGACAAGCTTTTACAAGAGCGTTGACCGGCGTATTTGAACTGTGGATGACCTTTGGTTCGGTCGCCATTATTGCATCGCTATTTAATACGCATTCTAAACGGCTAGGTGACATGCTTGCTGGTACATATGTGATCATGGCACGTGCACCCAAGATGCCTGCCCCGATGCCCGATGTGCCACCAAGTATGCGCCAGTGGGCCCAGATTGCTGATGTTGGGCGTATTCCCTCTGGTTTGGCGGCACAGATCAATACTTTGATTCGTAATTCGGCTGCCATGCACCCACAAGCCCTGGCCAATGTGTCACAGGGCATGTACCAACAGCTACTACACTATGTGACCCCAGGACCACCAGCAGGTGTGGACCACATAACGTTTATGGTTGGGGTCATGGCCGAACGACGCAACCGCGATGCAGCCGTTCTACAACGGCAACGTCAACGACGTGAACGCGATCTACAGTATCTGTCCCGGTAATCGATCACACGCGTTAGGCCTTGATTAGGTGTGCACAAACGTGCCCTATCTGCCCTGTTGTTGTGGTGTTAGAGTCAAGAACCTAACTCGCTCTTTAACGCTCAAACAGCCAATACGGAACAACAAGCAGAAAATTCCACTGCCCAATAACAGAGGAGCACGAGAATGCTGTGTGGTATCGCGGGTGAAGTCGCCTTCCAGGGAGCCCGAGCAGATCCTGCATCGGTAAAACGAATGGCCCGGGTCCTAGGGGATCCGAACCAGCACAACAGTATCTGGCACGACCCGTGGATTGCGCTAAGTCAAGTCCCGCTACAAAACGATACTTCGGATAATGCGCTGCAACCAACAATCGATGCTGACCGTGATCTTGCCATCGTTTTTAGCGGCCGGCTCTTTAATCAAGCTGAGCTACTTGCACAGTTATCCATCGATTATTCCTTGCGTTCCACCACCGATGCTGACATTGTCTTAGCTGCCTATGATCGTTGGGGTGAAGACTTTGTAGAACGGTTATTAGGAAGCTTTGCGATAGCTATAACGGACCGTCGTCGTCAACGTGTGCTATTAATCCGCGATCGATTAGGTATCCAACCGCTGTATATTGCCTCCCTGAACGGCAAGCTACGTTTTGCCTCGACATTGCCGGCGCTGGCAGCTAGCGGTGGCATTGCCACAACTATCGATCCGGTGGCCTTACACCATTACATGAGTTGGCATTCTATCGTCCCGGCGCCGCGGACCATCCTTGCCGGGATCAAAAAGTTGCCACCAGCAACGATCCAACTAATTGAGTCTGACGGCCAAATCCGTGAACGAGTCTATTGGAAGCCCAATTATCAACGAAGTGCCCGGTACGCTGACTGGCGCCGTGAGGATTGGCAGCAAGCAATCCACCAAGCCTTACAAACCGCAGTGACGCGCTCTCAAGTACCAAATGAACCACCCGGTGTACAGCTTTCTGGCGGGTTGGATTCTAGCTTATTAGTTGCCTTGCTGGCCGAATCCGGTCAACAGCAGATTTCTACATTTAGTATCGGTTTCGATGACGCTGGCGACAACCGAGGCAATGAGTTTAGGTATTCTGAAAAGGTTGCCGATGCGTTCGGAACTGATCATCACGTTCTTCGCTTAGGCGCCTCTGATGTTGCTGATGTCTTAGACGATGCCCTGCTGGCCATGGCGGAACCCATGGCCAGCCATGACGTTCCTGCCTTTTACCTACACGCTCAGTCGGTCGTCCAACAAGCTAAGTCCCTGCAATGTGGACAAGGCGCTGACGAGATTTTTGCTGGCTACAGTTACCATGGCGCCGCAGCGTCAATTCCCCGTCAAGCAGCGTTGGCTACGTTTGCCGACTCCTTTGTCGACAATAACCACCAAGACCTTGCCGGCATCCTCAACCCACAATGGCTCACGCATACCGATGTCAGTAATGAGTTGCTGGCTGAAGCGCTTGATGCTCCTGGAGCCGATACCGCCCTGGACGCAGTGCTGCGGTTGGAAACTCAACTATTTTTAGCCGATGATCCAGTCAAACGTGTCACCAACATGTCGATGGCAACCGGGCTGGAAGCATGCTTACCGTTTCTTGACCACGAACTCATCGAACTTGTGATAGCCTGTCCAAATGAGCTGAAGGCTGCTCAGGGTGGTAAGGGCATACTCAAAGACATTGGCCGTAGTCTATTACCGCACGATGTTATTGACCGGCCCAAGGGCTATTTCCCCGTACCAGCTCTAGGCCAACTTGAAGGCACAATATTAGCTAAAGTCCGTGAAGCCCTACTGGCTCCCGAGGCACGAGAACGCGGGTTATTTCGTGCTGGTTATCTCGATACTCTCCTGACGAACCCCAACGTTTACTACGTCCCCACGGGCGGCAATACGCTTTGGAAACTTGGCGTACTTGAACTGTGGCTGCAACACCATGACCTGGGATGATGTGCCTCGCCCATGAGGAGGAATAATGCGCAAATTTGGTATTGAAGAAGAACTATTATTTGTGGATAGATCCTCTCTGGAACCGCTACCGGCGGGAGGCTTGGCGGTGGCTTTAGACCGTGAAATCGCTTCATCAGGTCATGAACTGGCCAGAGAATTTAAACAAGAGCAGCTAGAAATTGTCTCCCCTCCGCAACACACCCTAGCCGAACAACTCCAAGCCATTTGCACCGGACGTGAATTGGCCAAAGCCGCAGCGTCGACATTAAACGGGCAGGTAGCTGCGATGTCTACTGCTCCCGGAACCGGCTCTCCGCATCGGGTCACCGGGCAACGCAATAGTGCCATGGCCCAGCGTTTTGGCCTGACCGCGGCAGAGCAACTCACCAACGGTTTTCACGTTCATGTTGCTATCGAATCTATCGAAGAAGGCATCATAGCCTTGGACCGAATTCGCATCTGGTTGCACCTTCTGTTGGCCCTGAGTAGTAACTCCCCATATTGGAACGGCAAGGAAACTTCCTTTGCATCGTATCGCTACCAAGTTTGGTCTCGTTGGCCTACATCGGGACCCACAGAAATCTTCGGGTCTGCCAAAAACTATGCAGTCCAACGACAAGCACAGCTCAATACCCAGGTTCCCTTAGATGCAGGGATGTTGTATTTCGATGCTCGACTCAGCGAACATCAGCCCACCTTGGAAGTCCGGGTGGCAGATATATGTCTAAAGCCTGAGCACGCAGGTGTTATTGCTGCTCTCATCCGAGCTTTGGTGGAAACCGCTATTCGAAAGCGTAAGGAGGAGCCGCTGAAGGTGCCAGCTACAGTTTTGCGAACTTGGAGCTGGCAAGCGAGTCGCTATGGTGTCGATACCGAACTCATCCAACCACGCACCGGTACCCTAGCCCCAGCCAGTGCCGCCATCGGCCAGCTACTCGACGAAGTTGAACCAGTCTTATCCGACTATAATGAAACTGAGCTAGTTCACAAAGTGGTCAATGACATCCTTCTAGAAGGTTCTGGTGCCCGGACACAGCGCCGGGCCTACGAAAAAAACCATAGCATGTACGATGTCGTAGCCGCCGTTGTGGCGAACACTCACACAGATATATCCTAAACGCTTCCGTGTGCAGATAGTTTTTAGGATGGCCCGTGTTCTCGGGCGCGTTCCACTAAACTTTCGGCACCATCGTTCCAAGGCTCACCGTGGCCCACCAAAACTGTCCGAGCTTGGGTTTGGGCTATTACCTCCAGCGATTCGATAGCCCGTACCGGATCTGCAGTAGCTGCATTGGACACAATCTGTGCTCCCTGGGTGCCTCGATACGGGTTCATTGTCACTACGGCATCTCCGGCTATCACGACATCGTGATCCGGAAAATACAACGAACAGTGTCCTAATGTATGACCCGGGGTAAATAACACTTGTGGCTCACCGGGCACAGCTAAACTGCTGGAACGGATCCGGTAGACTTCTTTGATTGGCTTAGGCCACCAAGCCCGATTTTTTAAGAATCCTGCGACAATCGGCATAGCTTTGAACTGGGTCAAAAGGTACCAGCTAACAGGTCGGGCCCGAGCATATTGGCGTGGATGACGGGTCAGCGGCACATCATTATCGTGGACATAAACCGATACGCCCATTTCGGAGCGTAATTTCTCGGCGAAGCCAATGTGATCAAAGTGACCGTGAGTGAGCACAAGTGCTTTAATATCGGCAAAGTTTTTGCCCAATTGTATCAACGCTGTGTGCAGTGACCGCCACGATGTTGGCAATCCTGCATCTACAATGGTTAGACCAGTGTCTCCTTCGACAATGTACCAATTGACGTGAGAATCTTCTATGCGATGGATCCCTTCTGCGACGTCTTTGGTTAGCATGAGAAGCTCCTTGCACCCAAACGGTTGGACGACTACTCCAAGTGTCTAACACGCTAACATCAGCCAGTGTCACCCAAAAGGGCCCCGGCGAAGGGAAAACCCCTACTGCCAGGGCAATATCAAAAATCTGGTGTGCTAGTAGCGGTAGTGCTCTGGTTTATACGGGCCAGCTATATCAACACCAAGATATTCGGCCTGGGTCTTTGTCAGTTCAGTCAATTGCACGCCCAATGCGTCCAAATGTAACCGGGCTACCTGTTCGTCCAGCAGTTTCGGTAAGACATGTACGCCGATGTCATACGTTTTGCCGGTGATCGAACCAGTACCACCTTTGGCATTGAACAACTCGATCTGAGCAATGACCTGATTGGTGAACGAAGCGGACATGACAAACGATGGGTGTCCGGTAGCATTGCCCAGGTTGAGGAGGCGACCTTCGGAAAGCACAATGATGGAACGCTGTGTAGCGGTGCCTTTGTCGAAGACCCATTCGTGTACCTGAGGCTTGATCTCAATTTTTTCAACGCCGGGTATTTGTGCCAAACCAGCCATATCGATTTCATTGTCAAAATGCCCCACATTGCCAATGATGGCTTTATCCTTCATCGACAGCATGTGATCAGCCATGATGATGTCACGACCACCGGTGGTTGTGATAAAGATATCGCCAGTGTCGACGACGTCATCCAACCGTGCGACCTGATAACCATCCATGGCGGCCTGCAACGCAATAATTGGATCAATTTCAGCGATGATGACGCGTGCGCCTTGACCGGCAAGCGCATCTGCTGCACCCTTACCGACATCCCCATAACCAGCGACAACGGCGGTCTTTCCGCCAATAAGCACATCGGTTCCGCGCATTATGCCATCCGGCAGTGAGTGGCGTATCCCGTATTTATTATCGAATTTTGATTTTGTCACTGAGTCGTTGACGTTAATGGCAGGGAATAGCAGTTCTCCGGCCTCAAACATTTGACTCAAGCGCAGCACACCGGTTGTAGTTTCTTCGGTAACACCGCGCAGATTCTTGGCAACACGAGTCCAACGCTGGCCATCGGTTTCTAGAGATTTGCGCAAAGTCTGCAAAATAACTTTGTACTCATCCGGGTCCTCTTCACTAGCTGCTGGCACCATACCGACGCCTTCAAATTCCACGCCTTTATGCACCAGCAGGGTGGCGTCGCCGCCGTCATCGAGAATCATATTTGCGCCAACAGCGGGATCTTGGGCAGCGCCTGGCCACAAGAAAATTTGTTCGGCAGCCCACCAGTACTGTTCCAAGGTTTCATTTTTCCAGGCAAATACCGGCACACCTGCCGGCTTTTCTGCGGTGCCATTACCGACCACAACTGCGGCAGCGGCTTCATCCTGGGTGGAGAAAATATTGCATGATGCCCACCGCACTTCGGCACCCAATGCTGTTAAAGTTTCGATAAGCACAGCGGTTTGAACCGTCATGTGTAAGGAACCGGCAATACGGGCACCTTTGAGTGGCTGTGATCCACCGTATTGTTCGCGCAGTGCCATCAGGCCTGGCATTTCGTGCTCAGCGAGCCGTATCTGGTGGCGGCCAGCTTCGTGCAGGCTAATATCTCGGATTGCGAAGGCAAAATCCGCGTCTGGAACGGTAGTTTGGTTTGAAAAAGCCGGGTCTATGCTGGGCGAAATAGTCATAGGGTTAAGCCTACTTGGTTAACCGCAACCCCGGTTACAAAGCGCAACCCCAGGTCACACTATTCGCTGGGTTATTCGGGGCGAATGACCCGTAACCCGGCGTGTTTTCCTGACATCGGTGTTGGCCGTGTTGGTGCCACAGAACGGTCTACCTGTTGGATGGTGCCTGAGCTGGCATCAGCGGGTTCTTCGACAGCGTCGGGGGTATTAACAGCGTTGGCCACAGCCAGCAGATCGTTGGGGTCCTCATTGAGGTCATCGGTGAGCTGCAATAGTTCCCAGCCCACCGGTACGGTGAACTGCTGGGCATGTTGGGCACACAGATCGTGGGCATGCGGTTCGGCTCGTTGCGACATGGGACCCAGTACTACGGTCGAGTCGGCGTAGTTAAATGTCAGTGTCGCTGCAGCTGGTTTTGAGCAAGCGGTTTTGGTGCATAGTCGTTGAGTTCCCACAGCAAGATAGTCTACCGTACGTGCCGAAATAGCGTCCCAAGAGTTGGGCGTGGCTAGATGTTTTTTAATAGCCTACTCGTACCGGTAAACCCGATCCTGTTTCGCTGACCGTGTTGACAGGCAGCGTCGAGATGCCTGCTGAGGAATCGATCATCACACCTGCGTGGACATCATTGGACCCAGTCTCCAGTAGGTAGCTGTCAGCATCTTTATCGACGGTGACAGCGGTATCAGCCGCGAGCTCTTGAGTGAATGGTTCTCCGCGTTTACCTTTAGAATCCACCGGAGTGATGCTCACCTCGGCATCTTGGGCTGAGGTGAGAACTAGCTTAGCCTCCGGGTCAGCCAATGCTGGCAGAGCAACCATGGTTTCGCCGCGAATTGGTTTGGTGGAAGGCATATAGGCAGCATCAACCGCAGACGTATTGCCAGTTGCGTCTTCGTTATCGGCGGCGGTATTGTGCGCTACCGTCGTAGCCGAGGCCACCACGTTAGCGTCAGATTCGATTTCTACTGCGTAGGTTCCAGGTTTTACATCCGCCAGATCGATGGTTGTGGTGGCTCCAGGTGCCACGTCAATGGCCGAGGCTTCACTAGGCAATTCGATAGGCCCATCGGGGCCACGCAGGGTAATGGTTGCTGAAGCCCCAGAACCAGTGGAAGCGACATGCAGTGCTGGAGTTTGGTCGTCTAAACCGGAACTATCGGCGATGTCCTGAGCCTCATCGGATATTTCTACCCCGGGTATCACAAGGTCGGTTCCGGGGGTGGCTGACTGTAGTGTGTCGACTCCAGCCGGTACAATACCGTCAAGCCTATTCTGCTGAATATCGGCGGTCACAGGGCCACCAGAGCTAGAAACTTGTACGGCAACGGATTCTTGACGCGGGGCAAGCCCAGCGACGAGCATTGATCGCGTTTGGCCCGGCGCTAGTACTATACCGGATGCACCAGACGAGTCGACCGGACCGTCTTGGTCAAAGACATCGAGGTTGATCGTAGAGTTGGTCGAAGATGGGTTGGTCACCGTCAGTACCGCGGTTGTGCCGGTGGTGGTTGTGGCCCCGGGCAGCCAGTGTTCATGAGCCGCCGGTGTGCAAGCAGCTGTGGCCATGCCGGCCAGGTCACCATCGGTGGCAGCGTACTGTACTGTACCTGCCCCGACACCGGGAGTACCGCCCACGGGCTGGGTGGATAGTGCAATGGGGTAACCATGTTTATCCGGTTCCGAGACAACATCATAGTCGGCACGTTTGGTTACTGTACCGTCCTCGGCAGCGGTGGCCGGTGGGCCTTGTTGAATCTCTTCGTCTAGGGCGTCGGTAATTTCGGTTGCCGAGGGCTGTTTATCTGGATCGGCTTTTGTTGCGTAATACGTGATGCCAGGAATGTTGCCGGCCGGATCGGATGCGGCCGTAACTGTTAGCGCTGAGACGGCATCGGAGGATTCTGCCGAAAATTCCAGATCGGCGCCGTCGTCCGAGCCTTTGGGCAGCTTCGGAATTCCCGGGCATACGCTGAGGGTATCGGTAGCCGGTAAATCAGCCGCGCGAGCTGCGGTATCCATATCTGGTGACGGTGCCGCCCACAGGCTGCCTACCGTAGTTATTGCGGCCACGGCTACGACCGCACCGATACCTAATCCGATCGCGCCGCGTTTGGATGGGCCGGTGGCACCAAGCCGACGTAGAGCGGCTTCGCGGCGTCGCGCACGTTGGGTGATTGCTGAATCCGCACTATTAGTTTCGGAGTGTTCGACGTCATTGGGTTTTTCTTTATCAGTCATGTCCCCTCCGTGTGGTGCGACGAGCCGGGGCGGGGATACCTAATAATAAGGTGATGATTGCCAGCACACCAGGGATCCACCATAGCCAGGAACCTGCGGCTGGTGCGTATTCTACGGTCAGTTTGCCCCCGGTTTCTGGTAGTTCGAAGGCTTGCACCCATTCTTGGTCGGTGACCGTGGCGTCAAGTTCTTTTCCGTCAAGATATGCATGAAATCCAGGATTGGCGCGTTCAGCCAGTACTAGTTGTCGTGGCGTATCTGCCTCGTTGAGCTGAACGTCAATCGAGCCGTCAGGCTCCGAAGCGGCAATGGCTACAGTAGCGCCATCTTCAACAATCCGGGCCCGGGCGGTGGCGGTACCTCGAGGCTTGGTCGGACCCTGTTGGGTGAGTACTTCTATTCCGGTCTGTGTGGCATCGTCATCCTGAGGTTCAGTATCTGCAGGAAGCACCCGCCACAGCCATCCAGCACTTGAGTGGCCCACTGATGCCATCCCTGGTGCCGCGTCAATACCAGCGGCCAGCGTGGTTTCGGTGCCAGCCGGATCGGTGAGCACAATGAAGCCGGCACCTAAGGCATCCAGGGCCGGACGTGGATCGGCCTCGGCACCGGAGGTAAGTTGAGCTGCTACGGTACGCAGGACATTATCGGCGTCATCTGCCGGAGCAGTTTGCGGGTCAAATAGACCACCGGTGACCGTACGTGACGTCCAGGTACCGGTCATATCGTCAAGCATGGTGCCTTGTCCTGAGATTAAATGGGCCCGGATACCTTCGGATGTCCTGGTGATCACCAACGTACGGGTTTGTAATTCAGACCGTGCTGCATCTACTGCCGTTGCCGGTAGAGCATATTGCTTGACTGCCGAGACGGCAGGCACGCCAGTGGGTTGCCCCAGGCTTGCGTCGTCATTTGCTGAGCGGTCGGTTTCCGTCTCGCTGGGCTCTGCATCGGTGGAGTCTAGTGCTGCAGCGACTTTTCGCTCTTGTTGAGCAGCCGAGCGCGCTTGCGTCAGCGCTTCATTCGAGATCAAACGTGGGGTAAGCCAAACGGCCGTTGAGACTACGCCGGTAAGGACAAGAATTGTTGTAGCAGTGCGTGCGGGCCATCCGGCCTGCAAATGAGTGGCCGTGCCGGTAATGCGTAATTCGGATTTTTCTGCGGTGAGATAGTTGATGCCGACGATACCGGCGGTAAGCCACCCAATCCAGCTTAGCGATATGGCAGGCATAGTGGATAGTGCCACCGTCTGTCCGGTTTGATCCACGGCGAAAACTATATTTGCGTTAACGATCGCAGCGATGAGCCCGATAAACCCTGTGAGAAGGCCCGCTCTAGCCAAGTTGCCGCCGATACCGGGGGCGATCGCGCCAATAATGGCTGCTACAAGTAGTGGACCGGTAACTACGCCAATAAATATCCCGGTCCACGGCAGGCTGGCGGATGCAAAATCCAACCATGGCAGTTCTGCCAAACCAGTATCAAACATTGTGTCGTGCGGGAGGCCGAGGAGCATCTGCCATGCCGGCGCCGGATCAAAACCAGCCGGTGCTCCTGGATCGGCAAAAATTGCACGCAAATCGGTTTTGTGGCTAACCACCGCTGGCAGCAGGGTAGCGGCAGCAAGTAGCGGAGTCCACCACAACACTTTGGCACGGGAACGCATTACCACGGCAACCACTATGATGCCTACGGTCAGTGGTACAAACATTGATGGCGCAACGGCCGTGATAATTGCCAACAGGATCGCCAACCAGGCAGCAGCAGTTAACGACATGGCCGCGTAGCGATCAGGCGCTTTTCGTCCAAATAGCACCGGGCTTGGTGGCTGGGAACGATCCGTGCGAAGTTTGCGAAATAAGTCGATATCATCGGCTCGATAACCGATGGCGTGTAGTAGCGCGAACACGAACCATGGCAAGGCCAAATGAACCAAGACGCCGCCGAAGCGTCCTTCGGAAATGGCAGTGAGTATAACCGGGGCTGCAGCCCAGACGAGACCGGCGGCAAAGCGCACATAGCGTGAAGAAGTTATGGCACCAGCCAGCATCCAGGCGCCGAAGCCTGCCAGTGGCAGCGCGAGGATCCAGATCCACACCAGTACGGTTGAGGCGTTACCGGTCAACCCAAATAACACTAGGAGCCAACCGAACGGTCCGTCATAGCCAGGTGCGCCCGCCCCAGCATAGGACCAGCCGCTAGCTGCCTTGGAAAACAGTGCAGACAGTTCATCGGTCACCGGTAACAGGTTGCCTCCGGCCAAGGCCGGCGCCCCGAGAAGATGGCGCATACCCAACAGTGCTATAGCGCCGAAAACCACCACTAAAGTTACCGCGCCGATACCAACCCAATTACGTTCCGGGGTGGCTAGCTCTTCAAAATCGTCATGCCCACCGGTGGCTTGTTGTGGCGTTAGTGAGCTACCTGTGCCATCTCCAATAACGCGGTCTGGCTCCGATATTTCCAGCACCGAGCGCCGGTAGTCACGCACTCTGGAACGCGATGGTCGCAATTCGGTAATCGCATCATAGGAACGCGTTCGGGTAACCCGAGCTGCCTTCCGTGATTTTAACAGCGTAAACGGTCGGCTTAGGGTGCGAACAATTCCACGGGCCTGAGCAAGTCCGGTTGCAGGGTCTTTGACGAATAGGCCAGCAATAAGCACGCCCAGGGTAGCCAGCACACCCCATAACCATCCACCCACCAGTCCGAAGAACCCGGTGTGTTTGAGCCGCAGCCATCGTGCGGCAGCCCAAGCATCAGCTACAGGGGGTTGCTCGGTGGCGGAGGCATGTTGAACTTCTGCTGTAGGCACCACGGCCACACGGTGTCCTGCAAGTCGGGTGCGCCAACAAAGGTCGACGTCCTGAACAAGTTTGGGCGTTAAGGGATCAAGACCGCCCAGATCAGTCCATACCTCGGATTTGATCAGCATACCCGGTAGCGCTACGGCAAAAGTATCAGTGCGGTGATCGTATTGGCCCTGGTCCATCTCACCGGGTTCGATCATCGTCAGCACGTCGCCGTTATGGGCTACGGTCAGTCCTACGTTGAGCAGGTGCCGATCCGAGAGGTGCTTCGCCCCTGCTATGGCTACCGATGGCGAAACCTCTACAGCCTTGAGTTGATTGGCCAAAGCGTCGTTGGCCACCACGCCGTCTTCTGTAAGGAACCATAACCAGGATTGTGCGCCTGCTTGTCGGGCGGACTCTTGTGCATCCGCTACGACTGCGGCAAGCTCGGCCGCCAAGGTTTGGCCTTCGCGGTGCACGATGTGCTGGTATTCCAGGTCGGCTTCGTCGAAAAGTTTTTCTAAGTTATCTAATATCGCTTCGTCCACATTTGGCGACGTCACCACCACCGCGGTGTCTAAACCGACCTGACCTTGCAGAGCGGCCGTAAAAACCTCGGTGGTAGCTGCTGCCGGGTCCGTAAGAACGAAAATCCCGGTGATGTGGTACTGAGCCAACGGTTAGGACGACTTCTTGCGTAGACGACGACGTTCACGTTCAGACATACCGCCCCAGATGCCAAAGCGTTCGTCATTGGCGAGCGCATATTCCAAACATTGTTCTTTTACCGTGCAGGCTCCGCACACCTTTTTTGCGTCGCGGGTGGAGCCACCCTTTTCCGGAAAGAACGCTTCCGGATCAGTTTGGGCACATAGGGCATCGGCTTGCCAGGCCAACTGTCCGTCGTCAGCGGTGTCACCAAATCCGGGTATACCCAGCCACACTTCGGTGGCTTCTGGTGCGGTATTATCCACCTCGATGCCCGGATGCAAAGCAGTAACCGTGGCATTATGGGTAGATTCATTGGTCAAATCGACCATGGCTTCATGAGCGGCCAGATAAGCAGTGGCCCGATCATCTGGCGACGTATTGAGACCTTGAGCGGCACTAGGATCAGCCGGGTCTACGAACCAGTCATTAGGAACTTCTCGTCCACTGCGAGTTACGGATTGGCTTTCGCGGCCGGGGTGCTTCGACCGTTGTGCATTGTCCATAGGTCCCTTTCCTGAATTCCCATCGGGCGCAATTGTAGTCCGATATTGAATCAGACACACGTTGAGCGCGCCTCATCGCTGCGGTAAGTAATCTATTGTACTGCTTTCTAATTACACCGGTGTAACTTGTCGTTAGTCAAGCCCAGATGCGGGCAGATCCCTGGTCTACCAGTCAATTCACAGCCAAGTATCAGGTGGTAGCATATCCAGCCTCTGGACTCCCACCTGCGGTGATACTTCGAAGTGGCTAGCCTAGACAGCAACACCGTTGTCGTCAAAAGGACCCCATGATTTCGCTGAACCCCATACCCTCAAACCAGCCATTAAACCCCGGAGACAACCTCATCGAGCACCTCGCAGCCTCTGCCAGACCAGCAATTATTCAGTACTCAGAGGCCGACCGAGTGGAGCTTTCTGGACGGGTAACCATTAACTGGGCCACCAAAATGACACATCTGATTGACTCCTATGGCACCGTAGCGTCTGATACTCTCTTGGTAGATTTACCGGTCACGTGGCGCTCATTGGCGCTAGTACTAGGTGCCGCGTGGTGCGATCTGGAATTCGTGACCGAAGCTTCCCAAGCCGATGCCATTTTGACCGACCGGCCAGATCACTACCTTGCACAGCCAGCAGAAATATTTGTCACACACCATAGCGATGTGGACTCAGCATTAGTTGATGTAGACGACGAAGTTTTATCGCACGCAGATCAACCACTGTTACCGGTTCCCGACATTATCGGCAACGCCCGCACCGAAACATCTGCAGGACAATATGTGCAGTCCCACGATGCCGGCACAGTTATTTATAACGACAAACTTCGCCTCGATGCCGCCACATGGTGGACAGTCATTGACACATGGCGTCGCGCGTATCCAGTGATACTAGTGGACACCTCCGCTGCTACTGGGCTACAACGCATTATCGAAGATGAGCGGCTGGGCGAACAGCAATAGCACTATCCACGTTCATCGGAGTCGTTTGGAGTGTCGAATCGTGGTGGAACTTGTGGGATCGCGCCGGTAAAGACTTCTCGATCATGTACTGCTTGAGGATCAGCCTCAATGGTTTCGGTAAATACCCACAAGCGATAGGAAATAAACCGGAAGACCGTGGCAAAGCCCAGTCCAATGACATTGCCGAAAAACACCATGCCACTTGCAGAAGTAACGCCAAGCCAGTACTTAGCGATAAATACAAATCCAGCTTGGATACCGGCACCGAAGCCATTCATAATTAAAAACAATACGAGCTCGCGAATCACATTTGATTGACGCCGGTTACGAAATGTCCAATAACGGTTAGCGACCCAGGAAAATATGACCGCTACCGCTGTAGCAATGATTTTGGCTTTAACCGCAGACTCCTGCATCGGACCGGTGATCAGCCATAGGAAAATTCCGGTATCAATCAAAAAGCCAATGCCACCAACAACACCGAATTTGGCTATTTCACGCCACAGTAGCTTTACCAGTGCCACGAAGCGTTCCCATAGCTTATGCAACATCGGTCCTCCTTGCCGGCATCAGGCTCGTAGATACTCTAACCGTTGGGGTCCACTACATGCCGGACCGCAACAAGAGCGCAAATAACATCGTGTCGTATGACATCATCGAACCACGCCAACAGCGAAAGCAAGCTAGTGTGGAAGCGTGAGTTTTCCAATAGTAGGTGTAGTAGGCGGCGGCCAATTAGCTCGAATGATGGCGCCAGCCGCAATCAATCTTGGCATCAAATTGCATGTACTTGCTGAAGCGGCCGATGTCTCGGCCACGACGGCGGCGACATACATCGTCGGCGATTATCGGGACTACGACACGTTGGCATCCTTTGCCCGTGATGTTGATGTACTAACCTTCGACCACGAACACGTACCAACCCAACACTTAGCCCAACTACAGCAATCCGGTGTGCCTCTTGCCCCGGGGCCCGACGCACTCGTCTACGCCCAAGACAAGTTGGCGATGCGAGCCAAGATGGCCGAACTCAACCTGCCCCAGCCGGATTGGCGAGCGGTCAGTTCCGTCGAAGAACTCCTCGCTGCCGGCCAAGAGATTGGCTTTCCCGTCGTATTGAAAACCCCACGTGGCGGATATGACGGTAAGGGCGTATGGGTATTGGAATCTCAACAACAGGCCCAAGACACCCAGGCCTGGTTCAACGGCGATCACGAGGCACTCCTGGTTGAAGCCAAAGTAGATTTTCAAACAGAGCTCTCCGCCCAGATCGCACGCTCCACCACCGGAGAAACCATTACCTATCCGATAGTGGAGACAATTCAAACCAACGGGGTCGCCGATATTGTTAAAGCCCCGGCGCCCCGGCTCGATGCGAGCACCGCCGAGGCCGCACGTCACGCCGCTGAGACGATCGCCAACGGCGTTGATGTTACCGGCATGTTGGCAGTAGAACTGTTTCACGCTCCAGATAGTGCTGCCGGCTTTATGATTAATGAGCTTGCAATGCGTCCGCACAACACCGGCCACTGGACACAGGACGGCGCGATCACCAGCCAATTCGAACAACACCTACGTGCCGTACTGGGACTACCGCTGGGGGCTACCGACCCGATCGCACCGTATACGGTGATGAAAAACTATCTTGGTGCCGGCAACCACGATTTATATGGGGCTTTTCCGTTAGCAATGCAAAAATATCCGGCGGCCAAAATCCATGCCTACGGCAAATCGGTACGACCCGGACGTAAAATTGGTCACGTCAATGTCCTGGCCACCGACGGAGACCTGGATGCAGCACTGGCAACTGCCATTGATGCGGCAGAAATTATCCGCCACGGTACCACCGACTACTAAAGGAGTTGCGTGTGACAAATACAGCACAACGCCCGCGAGTTGGGGTCGTTATGGGATCCGACTCGGACTGGCCCGTTATGCAAGCCGCTTCCGAGGCTCTGACGGAATTCGGTATCGAACATGAAGTTCAGGTCGTCTCAGCACACCGAATGCCCCACGAGATGCTCGACTACGGTTCCACTGCGGCCCAACGTGGCCTGTCAGTCATTATTGCTGGTGCCGGTGGGGCCGCCCATTTACCCGGCATGTTGGCCTCAACCACCCCCATACCGGTCATCGGGGTCCCTGTACAGCTCAAAACCCTCGACGGCATGGACTCGTTGTTGTCGATCGTTCAAATGCCTGCCGGTGTGCCGGTTGCCACCGTGTCGATTAACGGGGCGCGCAACGCGGGACTATTGGCGGTAAAAATTTTATCTGCCAACACCCAAGACGACGCCCAACGGCTTCGCCAACAACTCGAAAACTTCTCCGAAGACCTCAAAAAACAAGCCCAAGATAAAGGCACCCACCTGAAAACACTTCTTTCCGGGAGCGAAAACAGCTAAACTGTTTTGTTCGTTTGCACGCCCAACTTCCCCAACCTAATCGAGTAAGCAGTGTCAAACACTTCCACACAACGCACCACGGGTCGCTCTGAACGTCAGATCCGGCGCGAGCTCAATGCCCGCCTGCGCAAACTGGAATACGGTAGTTCTACAGCAGATCCACTAACCAATCCCAGCGACGCTACCTTTGCGCAGCGTACGCATCGAGCTTTGATCCTCATTCTGCTCACTGCCCTGGTACCCGGCGGAGCCCAATCGGTCACTGGTAATCATCGTCTTGGTCGTATCGGGCTGAGCGTGACACTCATTAACTGGGCCCTCATCGTTCTGGCGGTCCTCGGATACTTGGTAGCTCGTGACTTTCTGTTGTCGTTAGCATTTAATACTTTTGTCCAAAGTATTGGAATTTTTTATCTTGCTGCCATTGCAGTCGGTTGGTTTATCCTATGGCTAGATACCGCACGTCTCATCAGGTTTGTCCAACTAAAACCCGGTGCCAGAGCCCTCGTCGGCATTCTTCTAGTGGCGCTTTTGACGATCACATCAGGCGGGACCGGTTACGGCGCATTTTTCCTTAATGCTTCGACATCGTCTATCAGCTCGATTTTTGGGTCCGGCCCGGCAGTCACAAAAGCCGATGGCCGTTACAATGTTTTGATTCTTGGTGCGGATGCAGGTGAAGGACGCACCGGGCTTCGCCCCGACTCTATTTCGGTAGCCTCGATCAATGCCAGCACCGGAAAAATTGTTCTGTTTTCGATTCCCAGAAACCTTCAAAACGCACAGTTTGCTGCCGATTCTCCCCTGTGGGATGTCTATCCTGATGGTTACAGTTGCGGCGATGAATGCATCGTCAACAGCTTGTACACCGACGTGCAGCAGAACCACCAGGACCTTTATCCTGATGCTGAAAATCCCAGTGCTGAGGCCATGATGGATGCTGCTTCCGGTATCCTAGGCCTGGATGTCAGTGGCTATGTGATGGTCGATATGGATGGTTTTTCTGAACTTATTGATGCCATGGGTGGGGTGACGGTAACCACCGGGGGTTGGACGCCGTATCGCGGTACACGCCCAGACGGCGAATGGGGTAACGCTTGGTGGGAACCAGGTACCTACACGTTTGACGGCGACGACGCACTAGGGTTTGCCCGCTCAAGGACGTGGTCCACCGACTATGCTCGTATCCAGCGCCAGCAGTGTATCCAACAGGCTATGCTAAGCCAGTTTGATATCCCGACCCTGCTCACCCGGTTTGAGTCAATCATGGAAGCCGGTGAACAAATGGTAGAAACATCAATCCCCAGATCGCAGGTCGGCAGCTTCCTAAACCTCGGCATGAAATCTCAAAAGCAGGATATGGACCGCATGACATTGGGCCCGCCAGATTTTGATAGCCAGTTCTCTACCTATCCGGACTTCAAGCAAATCCATCAACGGGTCGATGAACTGCTAACTGACGACGGAACACCCGTCTCCGGCGCATACCTATTGCAGCCAACACTGGGCTTGTACATGGCAGGTAGCACCAGCGATCCAGAGGCAGATTGGGAGCCGGTGCCGACCCAGCCCGATGGCAGCCAAATTACTAAAGAGTATCTGATGCAAGCCGAGGACACCGGCCAAGAAGACTTACTCAGTGATGCAGCCGAAACAAATTATCAATGCCATCCGGACTAGACTCACCACGAAAGAAAGACCAGTTATTTGACCAATCGTGACCTGTCTAGCCCCCAACAGTCCATGTACCGCCTTACTGCCCCGGTAAAAAATTACGCCTGGGGTTCCACCAAGCTGTTAGCTGACCTGACCGGCCAACAGCCCACTGAGACTCCACAGGCAGAAATGTGGTTCGGTACCCACCCGACGACACCCACCACCATTGAAGACGGCACTCCCCTAGCCGAACTCATCGATCTGCCCTATCTGGTCAAGCTGCTTGCCGCCGACCAGCCTCTATCTATTCAGGCACACCCGAATGTAGCGCAAGCACGTGCAGGCTATACCGCTGAAAACGCCACCGGTTTGCCACTAGACGACCCAAAGCGCGTCTACCGTGATGCTAATCACAAGCCCGAATTATTGGTCTCACTAACTGATTTCACCGCGATGGCAGGTTTTCGAAACCCACTGGAATCTGCCGAAACCTTCGCTAGCCTGGCACGACTCGTTAGCAATTCTGAACTCGCCGCCACACTGGATACTATGGCCCATCAGCTAGCACGTGGCGAACTGAAAGAGGTCTTCGCCCAGCTTATCGAACCTTCCGGTGCTTTCTGGCAAACCAACGGCTGGACCAAAGCTATTTTCACCAGCCTGGAACACAATGAGCCAACCGACCCACATCTGCGAAACGCTCTAGCTGCTGCTAAATATCACCCGAATGATCCTGGTGCACTTGTTACCTTGTTGATGCATCTCATCGATCTATCCCCCGGCGACGCTATATTCATTCCCAGCGGCACCATTCATGCCTATGTTTCCGGGTTAGGACTGGAAATCATGGCAACCTCGGATAACGTTATTCGAGGAGGCCTAACAATCAAGCACATCGCCATTGAAGAGTTAAACTCTGTAGTTGATTATCAGCCCAGCCCTCCACCGCACCTAACGCCCAGTGTTGAGTACAAACACAACGCAGTAGTCACACATTTCCAACCACCAGTCAAGGATTTTGAGCTAACCCGATACGATCTGACCGCTGATGCCTATCTGAGCCTGCCGCGCCACACGAACCAAATTGCTGTATGCACCAGCGGGTACGGCTCCCTTGTCTCGGGTGAGGATTGCCTAGAGATCTCCGCTGGCACAGGAATCTACCTACCTCCAAGTCAACGCCCAGTTGAGATAACTGCCAGTTCGAATACTGTGACGGTATTTATAGCCGGCCAACCTGCATAATATCGTAACCAGAGCGGGTCCCTACGGACGGTAAGGTATCCTTAGCATCGCAGTATCAACATAACAAAATAGGGGAAAAATTGCGCCACACGATTGTATCTGAGCTTCATCCAACTATCCGACGGGCCATTATTCTGGCGGCCATTTCAGCCATAATGGTCCTATCGATCGGGTTCGCCCCTATTCCGACACTGTTCTATGTGTTATCAGCGGGTTGCATTGCGCTGTGTATTACGTGGGCTACTGACGCTAGACCCGTTCTTCGTTTTGCTTCCAACCCAATACTGTTAGCTCCGATCGTGCCGGTAGTAGTGAGCTTTCTGGTACGCGGCACCGCACTGGCATGGGCGGCCGTACCGGTGTTGGCGATCGTGACAGCCGGTGCCGCGTGGATCATTGCCGTTAACGTTTCCGCTAACATGCCAGCAGCAACCACAACTCCCACCCAGGCTGTCGACGAACTCCCATCCATAACCTCCACCGATGTGGCTCTACCAACGACCCAGGAAAAACCAACGGTCGCCGACGAAGATTCATCAGCGACCGCAGCCTAGTTGGGCTTTAGTTATCTTTTTTCCATTTGGCCGGGCGGTGCTCAGCTTCAATTGTCCGTACCGTACCGGTCTGACCGCGCATAACAATCGATTGAGTTTCAATCCGGTTCGAGTAGTACCGGGTGCCACGCAACAGGTCGCCATCAGTAATACCGGTGGCAGCGAAATAACAATTTTCCGTAGCTACCAGGTCATTAGTGGTCAAAATTGCGTCCAAATCGTGTCCGGCATCCAAGGCTTTTTGACGCTCTGCCTCATCTACAGGGGTTAAACGCCCTTGGATCATACCGCCAGTAGCCTTGATAGCGCAGGCAGTGATAATACCTTCGGGCGTGCCACCGGTGCCTAAGAGAATATCGACATCAGTGTTGTGTCGCGCAGCAGCGATACCACCGGCCACGTCTCCATCCATGATGAATTTTACCCGTGCTCCAGCCTCCCGGATCTCGCGAACCAATCCCTCATGGCGTGGCCGTTCCAAGACACAAACATTGAGCTGCGAGATTTTTTTATCGAGCGCTTTGGACAGCAACAATAAGTTCTGTTTAACCGGCAGTCGCAGGTCCACCATGTCCGCAGCTTCGGGTCCCACCACCATTTTTTCCATATAAAAGACGCTGGAAGCGTCATACATAGCACCACGTTCAGCCACTGCCATAACTGAAAGCGCGTTATTGTACCCCTTGGCAGTCAAGCTGGTGCCATCAATCGGATCTACTGCGACATCGACTTTTGGACCAACGCCGTCGCCGACAACCTCACCGTTGAACAGCATTGGAGCTTCATCTTTTTCGCCTTCACCAATGACGACTGTGCCGTCCATATGCACGGTATGCAGGAAGCCACGCATCGCATCAACGGCTGCACCGTCTGCGATATTCTTTTCGCCAAAACCGACCCATTCGGAAGCACCTATTGCGGCAGCTTCAGTCACGCGGACCAGTTCCATCGCCAGGTTACGGTCCTGCGCACCTGCACCTTCGAATTGCTGTGCCGAAGACTTATTGGTCATGTCGCTACTCCTGAAAAACAGACTGTGCGGAGAAAAATTACCTACTCATTCTAGCCTGAATGTGGCCATAGATTGGTTTGGTGGCACAATGGGGTTATAGAGCAAAATTTCTGGTGTTGTTGAAAAGGAAAAATCATCATTACCAACCATGACAAGGCCGATACCCAACCGGCCCAACCACAAGATAACGAGGGTATCGATAAGCCCAAGCTCACCAAATCGCAAAGTACCCGGATGAGCCAAAACGCCAAGGCGATGACGTATTCGGTTTTGGCAACGCTGGCCATTGTTCTGGGCTGGATGGCATTAAACCCGCAGGCAGATAATGACTACGATTCGGGCGTTGACGTCGCCATTGCCGAGGAGCAGGCCTCCAAGGTTGCCGCGTTTAGTCCAGCCACTATTGATGTGCCAGACTCTTGGCGTCCTAACTACGCACGGTGGGATTCCGGTGCCAAAAACGACATCCCCGTTTGGAAAGTTGGATATGTGACCGGCGAGGAAGATTTCTTTGGCATTTCACAGACCGCTAATGCCACACCGGCGTGGGTAGAAGCCCAAATCGAACCAACGGGCGAATCCACGCAGCGCACTGTGGCAGGCCACAGTGTCACACGCTGGGTTGGTGAAGATGACCATGCGTATTTAGTTGCCGAATTCGATCAGCAAGCCAATGCTCCCGAAACATCTCAACAGGCAAATACAACCGAGCCCTCGGATACTATGACGCTTATCGTCTCTGGCTCGATGGACGAAGACACGCTGGAACAATTAGCCGCAGAAGTGTTCAACCAGTATCAATAACTTCCTATGCACTTACAACATCATATAAGGAGCCGTTATGCCGTCAACTCTTACCCCTCAGCAAGCATGGGGGCTATTACAAGCCGGCAATGAGCGATTTGTCAGTGGTGCGGTTGATCATCCGCATCAGGATGCCGGGTGGCGTCGTTCCTTAGAAGAATCCCAACACCCCCACGCAGTAATCTTTGGGTGTGCAGATTCGCGATTGGCTGCAGAAATTATTTTCGATGTGGGCCTAGGCGATGTGTTTGTGATCCGTACCGCTGGGCAAGTTATCGATGATGCTGTCCTTGGTTCATTACAGTTTGCAATCGAAGAAACCGCTGTGCCATTGATCATTATTTTGGGCCACGATAACTGCGGCGCCGTCACTGCGGCTGTCGACGCCATGGAGACGGCCGAAATGCCAAAAAGTTTTATGCGCTCTTTAGTGGAACGCATCATGCCCTCGGTTATGGCGGCCCGAGCACAAGGCGTGACCGATGTTAATGGCACCGTTAAAGAACACACTGACCAGATGGTCCACCGAGTAGTGGATACCTCCCAAGCGGTTGCCACAGCGGTTGCTGAGGGTAAAGCCGCAGTTATGGCGGTAACTTATTCACTGTCTGATGGATCGGTCCAAATCGGTGATACCTTGGGTCCGGTAGAAGCCTGACCCGCTGGCTACCGACCAAAGCAGAAATAAGAATGAACCACGGTGGTTCCCAACTAGGATGAGAGTTATGACAACGAAGTCTAATGATCAACAATTCCGTATCGAACACGACACCATGGGCGAAGTCCGGGTACCAAAGCAGGCCTTGTATTCGGCGCAAACCCAACGCGCTGTCGAAAACTTTCCAATTTCTGGTCAGGGACTTGAACCTGCCCATATCCACGCCTTGAGTCTGGTTAAAAAAGCGTGTGCCATCGCCAATAACGAACTGGATGTTATTACCGACGAGCAGGCAACCGCAATCAAATCCGCCGCCGACCAGGTCATTGCCGGTGAGCATGACGACCAGTTCCCCATCGACATTTTCCAGACCGGCTCCGGGACCTCATCAAATATGAACACCAATGAGGTACTTGCCAATCTGGCCAACCAAGCACTGCAGGCAGCTGGGTCAGAAACCACCGTGCACCCCAACGACCACGTCAATGCCTCGCAATCATCTAATGATGTGTTCCCAACATCTGTGCATGTTGCGGTGACCAACGCGTTGGTTAATGATTTGCAGCCAGCGCCTACTCAACTGGCTGAGGCCCTGGAACGCAAGTCCAAGGAATTCGCCTCCGTTGTAAAATCCGGTCGTACCCACTTGATGGATGCCACCCCGGTAACACTGGGACAGGAATTTGGCGGTTACGCCGCGCAGGTTCGTTATGGCGTTGAACGCATTGATTCAGCTCTACCACGTGTGGCAGAGGTTCCATTGGGTGGTACAGCAGTTGGTACCGGAATCAACACTCCCATAGGTTTTTCGCAGCGGGTCATTGAGATTTTATCTGAAGAGTCTGGTTTGCCGATCACT
>Ga0079225_10000165_pt1 | contig 34378 bp, 29 predicted proteins | sample Poulit2012_FD_76344 | JGI IMG/M metagenome (GOLD analysis project Ga0079225, IMG submission 76344) | Agricultural soil microbial communities from Georgia to study Nitrogen management - Poultry litter 2012 | ecosystem: Environmental > Terrestrial > Soil > Agricultural land | place: USA: Georgia... | reverse complement strand
TCTCCCCACTGGGTGATTTCTAATAATTTTTTAACATCTCCGGAGTTGTTAAATCTAATGCGGTGAAAGGGATCTGTTTCTTTTGGAACCATTTTCACTTGGTAAGTTCCTGTTGAACCAAAGTCAATCGTGGTTAAATCAGTGCCGCTTCCCGAACCTGAGTTGGAAGCATCATCGACATCTTCCCAAGCATAATCAAATTCTCCACTTGCGGGGATGTTGATTTGAGTATTATTGCTTTCTCCGGGATTATCTGTTTTCCAGATGGTGATATAAGCTGTGTCCCAATCGATCGGGTCTGAAGAAAGTGTACAAGTTCCTTCCGCATGCCCATCGAAAGTCCAATCATAATTAGTGATAAGATAATCGATGTCTTCCACAATCTCAGGACTGTATTCTATTTGATCTGCTCCTAATTCAACAAAGAATGGTGGATCAGGGTTTTCAGCCCAACCTTTTATGGTTAAGCTATAATTTAAGCAACTCAGACCGCTATTATTAAACATATCTGTCGCAGTAAAAAGATCTGATATATTCCAACTACCTAAATTTTGATCAAAGGCGGAAGCATTGTTAAATGTGTTATCCATATGGATGACATGGCTAACATCCCAGTCACCTATGTCTTGGTTGAAATTTGAAGTTCCGGCAAAGGTGTAGCCCATATCCTCGATGTTTCCGGTATTCCAGTTATTCATATTGGGCACAGTAGAAATGTTGGTGTTTCTGAAAGCACTGTGCATATTATCGACATTACTTAAATCCGGAATATCATCTGCGGTAATTTCTAAGTTCGATGCTCCATAATAAGCCTCTTTAAAAGAACTCCACTCTGTATCTCCCCATTGGGTGATTTCTATTAGTTTTTCTTTATCGCCGGAATTATTGAATTTTATACGGTCAAAAGGAGCCCCAATAGAAGACAAAGGTGTTATTTCTATAATATAAGTGCCGGTTTCTGGAAAGGTAATTGTTAACTCATCTTCATTAGGAAAAGGAGGTGATGGATCATAGAGGTCATCAGCAGGGGTCCAAGTATAATAATACCATCCTTCCGCCGGGATGGTAATTTGATTGTTGTTGCTAACTCCCGGATTATCTGTTTTCCATATACTGATAAACGGAGAGCCTTGCCCATAACCGATTAAAGTGCAAAATAAAAGCAGCAAAACACTTAACAAGGTTTTCTGTGAAATTTCAGTTGTTTTCATCACATAGAAAGAGTGGATAGAAGAGCTACGTTTTTTCATTTTTTAATGTTTTATTAAATCAGAGTTTAAAATCTGCGGAACATATTTAAAGCAAGAGGATTTAACAATGGTAACTGAGTATTCAGTATCATTGAGTTAGAATTCGGTAGATGTGATTTAGTATTTTATCAAGGCAGAAAGAAGAATTGTGAATAACAACGGATGAATTTAATAACTATTTAACACGGTAACAGAGCAAATGGTAAAAGCTTTTAGGTTCGATTTAAACCGAATTAATACAGATAGTTTTTTGATTAATCCCAACCATTTTTAATAGTATTTTCCAAATAAAAATACTGGTGTGATTTACTATAAATTCATCTTATCTCTCAGTTAGTTTTTTAATTGTCATTCATTTCAAGGACATAAAATATATATTCCTTAATTTTAGCGCCTTTAAACCAAATATCTCTTTTTCATGCAAAAGAAAATTTTCTCCTATATTTTGTGGATGACTGTATTCAGCCTAACGCTGACAGGTTGTAAATCTACAGCAGATTTATCCAAAGACACGAAATCCCAACAAACATCTGTTCGCGAATATTCAGTTCAATCCGTGTTGTGGCAACAAAATGCGGCAGAATACCGAGCGTTGTGTTATCAAGCTTTTAATGTGGCCAAGTTAAACTTGGATCAGTTCATGGCAGATGAAAGTTTAAAAGATCAAAATATTGCCATTATCACAGATATCGATGAGACGGTCTTAGACAACAGTCCGTTTAATGCGAAGTTGATAGAAAAAGATGAAGAATATTCTGTAGAAGAATGGACACATTGGACGAGCTTAGCTGTGGCAGAAGAAGTTCCCGGAGCAGGGGAGTTTCTAAATTATGCTAAAAACAAAGGCGTAGAGATTTTTTATGTGACCAATCGCCGTACAGCAGAAATGGAAGCTACACTCGAAAATATGAAGGCAGTAAACTTTCCTTTTGCCGATGAAGACCACGTTTTTTTGAGAGAAGAAACCGGTTCCAAAAAAGATCGATTTGATAAAGTACTAAAAGACCATACGGTGGTAATGTATTTAGGCGATAATTTAGGTGATTTCTCGCATGAATTTATAACGCCTTCAACTAAAAAACGAAATGATTTAGTCAAAAGATTAAAGGAGAATTTTGGAGTGAACTTTATTGTCTTGCCCAATCCGATGTACGGAGATTGGGAAATGCAAGGAATTTATGAAGGAAAATACGATTGGACAGATAAAGAGAAAGATTCGATTAGAAAAGCAAAACTAAGAGCATACTAAATTTTGGCATCAGATACTTATAAAACTATTGATAAACCTGGAAAAGAAACCCTTTACAAGGAGAAAGGCAGCAAGTTTTATGGCTATGCTTTTCCTGTGAAAACAGAAGAAGAAATAGAAAAATATCTGGAAGAACTGAGAGAAGCACACCATAAATCAAGACATGTTTGTTATGCTTGGCAATTGGGCAAAAAATATGATCGATTTCGCGCAAATGATGACGGTGAACCGGCTAACTCTGCAGGAATGCCGATTTATGGACAGCTACAAGCCTTTGAGGTTACTAATATTTTAGTGGTTTCCGTACGTTATTTTGGCGGAACAAAATTGGGAGTAGGAGGATTGATTACCGCATACAAAACCTCGGCTAAACTGGCATTGGAAGCTTCCAATATAAAAACCAAAACAATTGATGTCGTCTTTAAAATTTCCTTTGATTATCCTGAAATGAGCAAGGTGATGGAAATTGTCAATCGTGAAAACTTGAATGTCATCAATCAAATATTGGATATTGATTGTCAGGTTTTTATCCAGGTTCGGAAGAAGGAAGCCGAGAAGATATTCGGATTATTTGATGCGGTTTATAAAGTAGAAATAGAAGAAGTGGAAGAGTAGTACCTATTTAAAAAAATAAGGAGTCTATTGAGTTAGATCACAAAAAATAAAACTTAATTATACGGTAAATAAATTATTACTATGGAGGATTTAAAATTCAACAAAAACGAAGATAAGAATAAATTAAAAGTGTTTGAACTCAGAGATAAACTGGAAGAGGTTTATCTCGGAGGAGGAGAGAAGCGGATTGAGAAACATCATGGCAAAGGAAAAATGACCGCTCGTGAACGTATAGATTTTTTGTTGGATAATGAAGAAGAAGCCATAGAAATCGGTGCTTTTGCTGCAGAAGGGATGTATGAAGATGTAGGTGGTTGTCCGAGTGCGGGAGTTGTGGTTAAAATCGGAAAAGTATCCGGAAAACAATGTATTATTGTAGCCAATGATGCCACAGTAAAAGCCGGAGCTTGGTTTCCGATGACGGCCAAAAAGAATTTAAGAGCGCAAGAGATAGCGATAGAAAACCGACTGCCTATTATATATTTAGTAGATAGCGCCGGCGTGTTTCTACCAATGCAAGATGAAGTTTTTCCGGATAAAGAACACTTTGGAAGAATTTTTAGAAATAATGCGGTGATGAGCAGTATGGGAATTACCCAAATTGCTGCCGTGATGGGAAGTTGTGTAGCCGGTGGAGCCTATTTGCCGATTATGAGCGATGAGGCTTTAATCGTAGAAAAAACCGGAAGTATTTTCTTGGCAGGAAGTTATTTGGTTAAAGCCGCGATTGGGGAATCGATTGATAACGAAACTTTAGGCGGTGCAACTACGCACTCAGAAGTTAGCGGCGTAACCGATTATAAAGCCAAAGATGACAAAGATGCGTTGACGAAGATTAAAAATATCATGGATAAAATCGGTGATTTTGATATAGCCGGATTCAATCGTAAAGAAGCTGCCGATCCCAAAAAAGAGCCTTCAGAAATTTATGGAATTCTACCTGAAAGTCGCACCGGACAATACGATATGCGGGAAATTATTGAACGTTTGGTCGATAATTCCGAATTTGAAGAATATAAAAAAGGATATGGACAAACCATTTTAACCGGATATGCAAGAATTGATGGCTGGTCTGTGGGAATTGTTGCCAACCAAAGGAAAATTGTGAAGACGACCAAAGCAAAAACCAAACCTGCCGAAATGCAAGTCGGTGGAGTGATTTACAGCGATTCAGCCGATAAAGCCACACGGTTTATCGCTAATTGCAATCAAAAGAAAATTCCGTTGGTGTTCTTACAAGACGTCACTGGATTTATGGTCGGCAGTAAAAGTGAACACGGAGGAATTATTAAAGACGGCGCAAAAATGGTAAATGCTGTGGCCAATTCCGTAGTTCCTAAATTTACGATAATTGTCGGAAACTCTTACGGAGCAGGAAATTACGCGATGTGCGGAAAAGCTTATGACCCGCGTTTGATCGTGGCTTGGCCAAGTGCTGAATTAGCCGTGATGAGCGGAAATTCTGCGGCTAAAGTTTTGGCACAAATCGAAAAAGCTTCGAGAGAGAAAAAAGGAGAGGAAATAGACGAAGAAAAAGAAAAAGAACTCTACGATAAAGTTAAAGCCAGATATGATGAGCAAATCAGTCCGTATTATGCGGCGGCGCGCTTGTGGACCGATGCGGTAATCGATCCTTTGGATACACGAAAATGGATTTCTACCGGAATAGAAGTTGCCAACCACGCGCCTATCGAAAAGAAATTTAATATGGGAGTGATTCAGACTTGATTGGTAAACAAGATGTTCTTGGAAGTTTTACTGTCAAAATTCACTGAATTTTTCAAGGAAATTTTGGAGGAAGTATGAAAATATAGAAACACTGTTTTTGATTCTTGGGTTTCCCATGGATTGAGATAGGGTTGGTTAAAACAGTATGAAAGTAAGTTTAATGTTGCGGTGTATCAAAATTTATCAACTTCATTCAGTTGACTTTATTGAAATCTAAGTTCTCTCTTTAAAACTTTGCAATTCCCTTTTCAGCTCCTCCATAGATTCTTGGAGTTCTTGTAAAATTGAATTTTCTGCATTAGCATTTAGGGAAAAGGTGAGTTTGGAATTAACCTGCCAGAGCTCTTGAATTTCTGTAACTTTCATTTCTAATGGAGGGTATTCGGTATTGATGGAAACCAATCTGATTTTTGAACTATCGTTGGGCAAGCGATAAAGTTTTTTAACCAATACCGAATCATAGGTGATGATTACATATATTTTCCCTTCATTGACATCGGAAAGATTATCCACCGCTTTCCCCAGAACCCATTCTCCTGCGCGTAAATTGGGCTCCATACTATTTCCTTCTACTTGAAATCCACGATAAGTGGCATTTCTAAATTCGGGTAAAGGTAAATTGAAAGCAGGAAGTTTTTTATGCCAACCGCTTTCCTGAATATTTTGTGGATAACCGGCTGCAGCACGTTGATTGACCAACACCATATTGTCATTGCCTTCAGTATCTGTGGTGATTACTTTAGGCATCAAATTGACCTGATTTAGATTTAAAAATTTCTGATGCGACTCGCCAAATATCCATAACGGATTAATATTGAATTGTTTAAGCAATTCTTTAATCACTTCTCCGGAAAGTTTGGTTCTACCTCTTTCAATATCAGCTGTAGTGTTTTTGATTCCCAACTTTTCGGCGAATTCAGTTTGAGTGAAATGATGATCCTCGCGAACCTCTTTAAAACGTTTGATATGTAATTCTTTGTCCATAGCTCAGTAAGTTGTTTTAGGATATTTTCCTAAATAAATTGGAATATATCCGTAAAGCTAAGCATAAATATAGGTTTTACCAAACAAATTAGCAGATTCAACTTGTCTGATGTAATTATTTTTGCTCGGTTCTTTTTGCTGCATTATTTTCGACTCAAATCTCTATATTTGTGCAATTCGAAATAAAATATAGCTGGTATGACAAAATATTTCCCTGTCTTCTTATTGTTTTTAATCTTTGCAAATCTTACTTCTGCCCAAATGCAATCAGAAAACTCCTCTTCAGAAATATATAAAAAAATCGAAAAATTAAACTTTTTAGGAAATGTGCTTTATGTCGCTGCCCATCCGGATGATGAAAACACCGATCTAATTTCTTATTTGTCCAATAAAAACAATGCTAATGTCGCTTACCTATCCTTAAACAGAGGAGATGGCGGTCAGAATTTAATCGGTACAGAAATCAATGAGTTATTGGGCGTGATTCGTACTGAGGAATTGTTGTCAGCCAGAAAAATTGATGGTGGGAAACAGTTTTTTACCCGGGCTATTGATTTTGGTTATTCTAAAAACCCGAAAGAAACTTTTAAATTTTGGGATAAAGAAACCGTTTTAGGAGATGTGGTTTGGATTTTTAGAAAATTCAGACCCGATGTCGTAATCAATAGATTCAATCACCGAACGGAAGGAGATACACACGGACATCACACAGCTTCAGCAATTCTCAGTGTGGAAGCTTATGACTTAGCGGGAGATAAAAACGCTTTTCCAGAGCAGTTGGACTATTACCAACCTTGGCAACCCGACAGAATGTATTTTAATGATTCTTGGTTTTTTTATGGAAGTAAGGAGAAATATTTAGAAGCTGATCACGAGGGTTTCTTGGAAATTAATGCAGGGAGATTTTTGCCGATATTAGGAAAATCCAACACGGAAATTGCTGCTTTGAGTAGGAGCGAACATAAATCTCAAGGTTTTGGAATGGCAACCAAACGCGGAGAAGATTTACATTTTATCGAACCGATAAAAGGAAGTCTAACCGATGCTGAAAAAGAAATATTTAAAGGAATTGATACTTCTTGGAATCGTATTGAAGGCGGAAAAGCAGTTGGAGAAATACTGTATAAGGTACAGGAGGATTTTGATTTTACGCAACCGGAGAAAAGTATTCCGCAGTTACTAAAAGCTTATAATCTCATTCGAAATTTACAAGACCCGTATTGGAAAGAACTAAAAACACAAGAAGTTAAAGAAATTATCGCCGCTGCGGCAGGGTTGTATTTGGAAGTTTCTACCAAAAATGAATACGCCACGCCCGGTCAAGAATTGAAAGTTGAAATAGAAGCTGTTAATCGCTCTAATATTGAAGTAGATTTAAAAGATGTAAAATTTTCTTCTGCTGAAGGTGGTGATTACCAGTATAATATAGCATTAAAAAAAGATCAGAATTTTATAGAACAATCTAAGCTGAGAATTCCAACAAATGCGGAATATTCAAATCCTTACTGGTTAAATCAACCTCATGGATTGGGAATGTACACAGTGGAAGATCAAGAGTTATTGGGTTTGCCAAATACACCGGCGCCGATAGTTGCCAAATTTCAGTTGAACATCAACGGAATTGATTTGGATGTTGACAGGGCACTAATTCATAAATCCGGCGATCAGATTAAAGGAGAAATCAAAGAACCGTTTGCTATTGTGCCGGCAGTTTCTGTAAAAATGAATGATAAAAATTTAGTGTTTGCCGATGATGCTTCGCGAGAAATAAAAGTGGAAGTCAAAGCTTTTAAAGATGATGTAAAAGGAATTTTAAGCCTGAACTCCGGTGAAAACTGGCAGATAAGTCCAAAAGAAGTTGCTGTTGAAATCGGTAAACAAGGACAAATCAAAAATTATACTTTTAAAATAACTCCGCCGAAATTCCAAGATGAAACTATAATTACTCCTCAACTATTGATGGACGGAAAAAAATATGCCAAAGAATTGTATACGATTGACTACAATCATATTCCTCTGAAGAATGTATTGCTTCCCGCTCAAACTAAAGCTAACCGAGTAAGCATTCAAATCGCCGGGAAAAATATCGCTTATATAAAAGGATCCGGAGATAAAATCCCTACAGGCTTACGAGAAATAAACTATCACGTTGACGAATTGTCAGGTAGAAACTTAACACTCAAAAAGCTCCAAAAGTACGACGCAGTGATTACCGGGATTCGCGCTTATAATACGAATGATAATTTGATTTTACATCAAGATGTACTTTTTGAATATGTCAAACAAGGAGGAACTCTTGTCACGCAATACAGTCAATTATGGGGAATGAAAACAGAAAAGATTTCACCTTATCCCATGACCTTATCGCGACAAAGAGTGACAGACGAAAATTCTCCGGTGACTTTTTTAGCTCCGAAACATCCAGTTTTAAATCACCCCAACAAAATTACTCAGATGGATTTTGAAGATTGGGTTCAAGAACGTGGTTTGTATTTCCCAAGTGATTGGTCAGAGGAGTTTACTCCTATATTAGGAATGAATGATCCGGGGGAAGAAGAACTCAAAGGAAGCTTATTAGTGGCTAAGTATGGAAAAGGACATTATATATACACCGGATTGAGTTTCTTTAGAGAACTACCCGCCGGCGTTCCGGGAGCTTATCGGTTGTTTGCAAATATATTGGCGTTATGAGGTTATGAGCTGTAAGTGGTGAACAGTGAACTGAGCCGCCCTAAATAGGGTTGACCGTTTTGTTTTATAATTCGCTTTATCTGCAACCAGATAAATATATGGATGGGGAGAGAAGTTTAATATAGTTGATGTAAACAACCCAGCTTACCAGCTTAGAATAAAAAATTGGATAAAAGAAATTAAATAATCGTTGTTTTATCTATTATAATTTATATATTTGGAGCCACAAACAAGTTTAATAATTTAAAATCTTTAATTATGAGAAAAATTACACTATTGGCGGTTGCATTTTTATTTGCAGTAGTCGCACAAGCACAAGAAATATCTTTTGAGGAGTCAGAGGGTTATGTCTTGGATGAAACAATTGATGGACAAAACGGTTGGACAGCTGGAGATGCTGCACCTATCTTAACTATTTCTGATGAAGAAGCTTCTGATGGAGACTATTCCTTAAAAATAGATGTGGATAACGTAGGGTATATCGAAGAGGGATTCATAAGTGGTACATCACGTGATATTACAGAGTTCCTACCAGAAAGTGGAGCTTTTGAAATAGGAGTGGATTTTCATATCCCGGCTAATGATGAAGGTGAAATTGACTTGATCATTAGTGACGCAACCGGACAGTTTACCACTGCCAGAATTGCGATTTTTAATGGAAACGTTAATATTGTTGAAACAAACATTCTTGGTGAGCCAGTTCTCGCCGCAGCTTCACCTATCGAAACAGGATCATTCCAAAACGTTAAAGTTGTAATTGACTTTGAAGGTGATTCAATGGATTACCTCATTAATGACGAATCGTTTTATCAAAGTGATATAACAGGGGCAGAAGAAGCTGGTTCAATAGCATTCTTGACTTCTGGAGACAGCATGTATTATGTTGACAATATTACTATTGGAGGAGAAATGAGCGTCGAAGACTTCGAAGCTGTAGAGTTCACGCATTTCACGCAAAATAACCAGTTGTTCTTGAGCAGTGATTCTCAAATTGGAGAAGTTGCTATCTTTAACCTTTTAGGACAGCAAGTTGTTTCTGAAACGCTTAATGATATCTCTGGAAACATCGATTTAGGATCATTAAACGCAGGAGTTTATATGACTAAAGTTTCTGTAAATGGACAAACCAAATCATTCAAGTTTATCAAAAACTAAACATTATTAGTTTTTAGAAAAATTATTCTAACCGTCTCAAAAGTAAAATTTTGAGACGGTTATTTTTTTGACTTACAATGATTGATAACCGTATTATCGGGTTTCAATGTGAGGGTGTAAATGACGATGAATTAATTTCCGGTGTTTATGTGATTTAATCACTTTAGAAGTATCAGATGAAAGTCTTCCGTAATCGTCTTTCATTTCAATAAAAGAAAAGAGAGTGATTTTTTTCTGAAATAATCTGTTGGCTGAAAATTTATTCTGAATGTTTTTAAATGAGTAAGGGTAATTTTGTTTGAAATGATCGACCAACCAGTGGTTACCCTGATGCATCGAGTAAAGGTTAATCACGAAGTGGAACGTTTGCCAAGAAAGCGTTCACCAAATATTTGAATTTAAGCAGTCCTTTAGGGTCGTATTCACTGACTTCGAATCGCCTGACATAGCATTGCTTGTATTACGAGAAATGCTAAGAGTTTAAGAGTTTTCCTATTTGACGGTTATAACCGCTTTTATAGAAGTAAGATTGTTTTTAGCCCCTGAGATCAATTGCGTTTGCATATTTTATCTCTTTTCAGGTAAGAAACTTACTCAATCTGCCAAAGCGGTGCATTGAGCCCCTCGGAATGTGGCATAAAACGAACCGTAAAACTGACACAGTTTGCTCTGAAAACATACAAAACCAACTGATTTAATCAATCCAATTTTCTCAGAACAAATCGTAAATAACCGGTGTTGTTGTTTTTTGGTTTAAAGATGATTGGATATTGATTGGATTCTATTTGTTAATAGGTTCAGTTTTTCGCTCCTTAAAATTAGTTTGAGAAGCCATATAATAGAAGGTGATATATTTATTCAAATAGAAAAATAATGCCCCATAAAACAGTCCAAAGCTTAAACCGACTAAAACATCTCCGGGATAATGAACGCCGAGATAAATCCTGCTATAGCCCAACATCAATGACCAGATAATTAATCCCGGGAGGATGTATTTATTGTATGCTTTAAGAGAAAAACCTATAAAGATAGCCAACGCCATGGAGCTCGCGGCGTGAGCTGAGAAAAACCCAAACTTTCCGCACCGCGCAACAGAACGATCTTCATAAGGCAAGTTACAAGGACGTAACCGTTGAAAGTTATCTTTAAAAAAGTTGGCGGTTTGGTCGGTGCATAATATCAGCAGAACGATGGATCCTATTACGATGAAAAATTCTCTTAGCGTCAAAAATTTATACAGCAAGATTAATAGACCGAAGTATAAGGGAATGGAAGCCCATTTATTGGTTACAACCAACCAAAACCCATCCCAACTCGTATTGCCCAAATTGTTGAGATAAAGAAAGATTTCTTTGTCTATTTGTGTAAGTGTGTCAATCATAATAAGGTTGAGTTCATAAGGGAATTATAGATTCTAATCTGTTTTGATAAGTAAAAGTAAATTAAATTATTTAAAAGAAAAATCAAACCGTTAATTAAAAAGAAAGTTCTGCCTATTCTATAAACTCATTTCTTGTTTTAATTATTGTATTGCGGTTGAAAATTCTAAAACTTTTTTTAAGGTTATTTCTTAGTGCTTGTTGAAAATAGATGCTTAATTGTTGATAATCAGAGGTTTTTCTAATTTAAAATCATTTTATTGATTTATTGTGCGCAATCTTTATTCTTTTTAATTGATCTGAAAGCACGAATTATTTATATAAAATACACTTAATCAAATATGCAAAAGTAAAAAATCGCTTAAATAAAATGAGGATTTTCCTTCTATTAGAAAAAATAATTTGCTATGTTTAACAAAAAATTACAGTATGCTGGTTAAAGTTTACGGAAGTGCTGTTTTTGGAATTGAAGCTACCACGATCACGGTAGAGGTCAATGTTGCTAAGGGAATAGGCTATCATTTGGTTGGTTTGCCCGATAATGCTATTAAAGAAAGTAGTTTCAGAATAGCCGCTGCCTTGCAAAACACCGGTTTTAATTTACCCGGAAAAAAGATCACCTTAAATATGGCTCCGGCCGATATGCATAAAGAAGGATCAGCATACGATTTGACCTTGGCTTTAGGTATCCTTGCCGCATCTTATCAAATTAAAGCTATAAATATTGGCGATTATATTATCATGGGAGAACTTTCCTTAGATGGAAGTCTACAGCCGATTAAAGGAGCTTTGCCTATTGCTATCAAAGCTTTAGAAGAAGGATTCAAAGGATTTATTTTGCCTGCTCAAAATGCAAAAGAAGCTGCAATTGTTGATGGGTTAGAAGTTTATGGCGTCGAACATATTATGGATGTGATTGATTTTTTTGATAAAGGAATTGCTTTAATGCCGACGGAAGTCGATGTGGAAAAAGAATTTTCTGAAAGTTTGGAAAACGACCAAATCGATTTTTCAGATGTAAAAGGACAAGAATCGATTAAGCGCTGTATGGAAATCGCAGCAGCCGGAGGGCATAATATTATTTTGATAGGACCTCCCGGTTCCGGAAAGACAATGCTGGCCAAAAGATTGCCAACTATTTTGCCGCCGATGACCATGGAAGAGGCTTTAGAAACCACCAAAATTCATAGTGTAGTAGGAAGTATTAAAAGTGATTTTGGATTGATGACCCAAAGACCTTTTAGAAGTCCGCATCACACGATTTCAGATGTCGCTTTAGTCGGCGGCGGAACGTACCCGCAACCCGGACAAATTTCTCTTTCCCATAATGGAATTCTATTTTTAGACGAATTACCTGAATTTAAACGCAGTGTACTTGAAGTGATGCGGCAACCGCTGGAAGACAGAGAAGTGACGATTTCCCGGGCTAAATTCACGGTCACTTATCCCGCCAGCTTTATGTTGGTCGCCAGTATGAACCCGAGTCCAAGTGGATATTTCAATGATCCCGATGCGCCGAGAACTTCTTCTCCGGCTGAAATCCAAAGATATTTGGGGAAAATCAGCGGTCCTTTATTAGACAGAATCGACCTTCATATCGAAGTCACACCGGTGCCATTTGAAAAGTTAAGCGAAGAAAGGAGAGGAGAACCGAGTAAAATCGTTCGCGAACGTGTTACAAAAGCACGAGAAGTTCAAACCCTTCGTTTTGAGGAGTATCAAAACATTCACCACAACGCACAAATGGGGGTAAAACAAATCCGAAAATACTGTTCCTTAGATGAAAACAGTAAAGAGTTATTAAAAACAGCTATGGAAAGATTGAATCTCTCTGCCCGTGCTTATGACCGGATTTTGAAAGTAGCCAGGACTATTGCGGATTTGGAGGAAAAAGAAAATATAGAGGGAAGTCATATTAGCGAAGCTATCCAATACAGAAGTTTAGACAGGGAAGGATGGTTGGGTTAAAGTTTGATGAATTGAAAGGGATATTATTTTTCATTGGAAATTGAAATTCATCTTTAGTTAAGCGTATTATAAATTGCAATCCCAAGATGTATTTATTATTCACAGACTTGTTTATCTTTAGCGAATTAAAATCAGCTTTATAAAGCCATTAAACTATGAAAAATTATCTTTTATTAAGTCTGCTTTTCCTTTTTCTGGCTTGTAAAGAAAAATCAGCAGAATCAAAATCCACTTCGTCTCAAGAGGATACTTTAGCCACCAAAAGCCTTCAAGATTCCTTAAAATTGAAAGAAGATACGATTGAAAATAATATTGAAGTGTCAGAAACCATTTATTTAGACAAAGAAAATGCAGAGAAATTGGTCAAACTGCCTTTGGACTGCATTCAGGTTGAATATCCCAATAAGTTGGATCATGTGATTTCTTCCGAAGCAGATTTGGAGTCTCCTAAAAAATTGCATCCGGCTTTTTACGGATGTTTTGATTGGCATTCTTCCGTTCACGGTCATTGGTCTTTGATCCGTTTATTAAAAGATTTTCCGGAATTAGAAGAAGCCGAAGAAATAAAGAAAAAGCTTTTAGAAAATATTTCTAAAGTGAACATTGAAAAAGAAGTACATTATTTTAAAGCCAGAGCTCATCGCAGTTCTGAGCGTACTTATGGTTGGGCATGGTTGCTCAAATTAGCGGAGGAAATCCATACTTGGGATGATCCGATGGCTAAAACCCTGAAAGCAAACCTACAACCACTCACCAATCTTATGGTTAATAATTTTGAAGAGTTCTTGCCTAAATTGACAAAACCCATTCGCGTCGGGGAACATCAAAATACCGCTTTTGCTTTGAATATGGTTTATGATTATGCCGAAGCTGTAGAAAATAAAGATCTTAAAAACTTAGTCGATTTTTGGGCGAAATCTTATTACCTGCACGACAATAATTGTCCGATTGCTTATGAACCCGGTGGATTTGATTTTCTCTCTCCTTGCTTGGAAGAAGTTGCTTTGATGGAGCGAGTGCTATCGGAAAAAAGGTTTCGTTCTTGGTTGAAAGACTTTCTACCTCAAATTTTAAAGAAGGATTTTGATATGAAAGTCGGGAAGGTTTCCGACAGAGAAGATGGGAAATTGGTTCATTTGGATGGCGTAAACTTTAGCCGTGCTCGTGTGTTTTATGATTTATCGAATAAATATGAAGACATGGAACACCTAAGAACCTTAGGCGATAAACACTTCAACTATTCCTTCCATAATATCCTTGATGACGATTCTTATATGGGCAGCCATTGGTTGGGAACATTCGCGCTTTATGCGATGGAGAAAAAATAAGCCTTTTCAACTTATAAATCCAAAAACTTCCTCATTATTTCTCTTATCTTTGCCGATAAATTTTTACAATAAAATTATATGGCTTTAGATCTTTTTAATCCTTTTCAGGACATGATTTTTGATAATCATTTCTGTTTTTTATCCGGGGATTTGACCACCGACGAAATGACGGTATTTCCGGAATGGTTAATGGAGAAGTTTGAGTTTGGTGAGGAAGAAATCACTTTGATGCAAAACACCAAAGCCAAATCAATGCAGTATAAAGATTTAAAAATCCCTTGTGCACCAAGAGTGAAGGCTGCATTTGATGAATTGGACAAACAATTTAAACAAGCTTTTGATCATGGATATGAAGCGGTGAATCAGTTAGATGAATTGGTTATCTTCCAATGGTCAGGTCGTATCGTATATGGGTTGTTATATTTGGAAATGATGGGCGAATGGGAATTAAATCAAGAAGTAGGCAAAGCTTTTAAACTCGCCAATAAACTTCGAGACAAATTGGGAAAGTTTCATCATATGATGCAGTCCCTTATTGAACCGATCACTTTTAGCGTGCACAAACCTTGGAGTATTATAGTCTTTCCTTTGAAATACTCAGCGGATATCTTGAGTTTTCGAGATGATATCATCAACCTTTCCTTTCAATTTGGCGTAAATGGTTTTGGATTTATTGTATGTTTTCAAGACAATGGAATTGTAAAAGAAACCGAAGCTGAATTGATTGAGAAAATGAAAGGTTATACTTTACATCCCGCACAGTTTGAAGAGCTGTATGCGCGCTTTCATTACCGGTTAGATTTATTGCAGTATACTCCCAATCACAAACTTGATTTGGATGATGGTAAAATAGAAATAGAATCCCTTCCGGTTGAACAAACCAATCCCGAACTTCCTCTTTACGGATTGTGGTCGGATGATTTTTATGCGCGGTTGTTGTCGAATTACTGGATGGTTTATGGCATTGAAAAAGGACAAATCTTACGGTTCCAAGAGCCGTTTTTAAGCTATTTGGAAAACCCTTACAACAAAGATTTTATCGATCCGGAAAACATTGAGTTGCCGTTTTAAGTGAAAACTGATTTATATATTGTTTGAGGTTTAGGAAATTAGCAATAAATAATTTTTCAATCTGTATTGAATTCGAAAATATCAGCCTTGAATTATTCTTGAAACACCTAACATTATAAGTAGGGTTGTTTAGAAAAGAAGGAGCTTTATCTTCTTGATATATACGATTTAAGGAGAATACACGAAGCTAACCCTTCAAGGGGCTCCAAGCCCTTGAAGGGGTTCCCAAAGGGGAAGAACTTTCATGTTTTTGATGTATAAATGTTTAAGAGTGATATGCGAATCCCACTCTTCAAGGGGCTCCAAACCCTTGAAGAGTTCTAAAAGGGAAGGAGCTTATGTCTTTAAAAAAAAAATAAAATAAATAAACTGAAGATTTAGTTATTTTCGAGGTGGTTGTAATTTTTAATCGGAAATTAATATTCTTTCTTCTAATCCAAATTGAAATAGAAGATATCTACGTTGAATTAAACAACAGCCTTTCAATTTTACCGTACCTGAATCCTATTTTTCTTTTTTCTTATACCACTTTACTTTACATTGCAAAATAAAATATTTGCTATGGAGAAAGATCTCGCTTATCACAGAAAAGCATATACAAAATCAGAATTAAGAGCTGATTTACTAACTGATAATCCGATGGAATTATTCAAGAATTGGTTTGAAGAGGTGGAGGAAATCGATCGAGATTCAGAGAATAACGCAATGACTTTGAGTAGTATAGATACTGATGGTTTCCCGCATAATCGAATTGTGCTCTTAAAAAAATTCAACGATGATGGGTTTGTGTTTTTCACGAATTATAGCAGTGCAAAAGGAAAATCTATTCAAGAAAACCCAAAAGTTTCTCTTTCCTTTTTTTGGCCGCTGTTAGAACGACAAGTAATCGTAAGAGGAAATGCGGAGAAATTATCGGACGAAGGTTCTGATGAATATTTCAATACACGCCCGCGAGGAAGTCAAATTGGGGCTTGGGTTTCTCACCAAAGTCAACCTATTGAAAATCGAGAAGTTTTGGAAAATCGGCAAAATGAATTGGAGAAAAAATTTGAAAATAAACCGATTCCTCGTCCTGAATTTTGGGGGGGATTTATGATTAAACCCATAGCGATAGAATTTTGGCAAGGAAGACCAAATCGCTTACACGACAGATTTTTATATGAATTAAAAGAAGGAAATTGGAAGGTTAAAAGATTGGCTCCCTGATAAAATAACATTTCCATTATCGGTTGCTATAAAACAATATGGTTATAGTTTATTTTTGCGTTGATATTCTGAATTTATGTGTGAAAATATAATATATATTCTGAAATTTGTTCGTAGAAAAATTTAATTACACCTCATTAAGGTCCTTAGTTTTACAAAGTGTTAAATAATTGAATTTTCGGCCATTTTTGCTCTCTTTACCGTGTCCGCCTTGGGAGGAGGGCCCGGCGGGGTAAACAAAAAAGGTGAAAATTATGAGTGTTTTTTAATTAATAGCTAATTGAAACTACAGCTAATAATAATTTAGGTTTTCAATGAAGTATAAAGAAAGGTATAAGAATCGTGAAATCAGTTGGTTACAGTTTAATGCGCGCGTTTTACAAGAAGCAGCAGATGAACGGGTACCGCTTTTGGAACGGTTGAGGTTTTTGGGAATCTTTTCCAATAACTTAGATGAGTTTTTTAAGGTGCGTTATGCTGCTGTCAAACGTATTCAGCAAGCGGGAAGAAAAGGGAAAAACTTCCTGGGTGGATTTGAAGCCGATGCACTGATGAAACGAATAACCGATATTGTTATTCAACAACAAAATACCAGTCTTGAAATTTTACATAAAATTCATGAAGATTTAAAAAGTCATAATATCTTCATTATCAACGAAGAAGAAGTAAGTGAAACACAAGCTGAATTTGTAAAAAATTATTTTCTGGAGAAAGTCAGTCCGGCGTTGGCTACTATTTTATTAACTGATTTTGATAAAATTCCCAAGCTGAAAGATAATATGGCTTATCTGGCCGTAAAAATGATTCTCAATAAAAATGCTTCGCGAAAAAAGAAGTTTTTCCTGATAGAAATTCCACTGGATGTCGAGCGTTTTGTGGTGTTGCCTTCTGAAGACGAAAGAAAATATGTCATTATTTTAGATGATTTAATTCGATATAACTTGAAGAGCTATTTCAGTATTTTTGATTATAAAACGCTTTCAGCACATATGATTAAAATTACTCGAGATGCGGAGTTGGATATCGACGGCGATTTGAATAAAAGTTATATAGCACAATTGATGGCCAGTGTGCAGGGAAGGGTAGAAGGGCAAACCGTTCGTTTTGTTTATGACGAGCAAATTGAAGATGATATTTTGCAATTCTTACTTTCCCAAATGAAAATTGATGATTTCGACAGTATCATTCCCGGCGGACGTTATCACAACCGAAGAGATTATATGAAATTTCCTAATTTGGGGGCAAAAGAATTGCTTTATCCCACCTTTCAACCTTTGCCTATTGCGGGGTTAAAAATTGAAGGAAGTTTATTAAAACAAATCTGGGATAGAGACTTTTTGCAATATGTGCCGTACCATACCTTTTCTTATACGGTTCGATTTTTACGAGAAGCGGCTATTGATCCCAAAGTGAAATCGATTAAAATCACCATTTATCGAATGGCTGAGTTTTCCAACATAGCCGGATCTTTGATTAATGCGGTGAGAAATGGGAAAAAAGTAACCGCGGTAATCGAGCTTAGAGCAAGATTTGATGAGGCCAATAACATTCATTATGCTGAAGTATTACAGCGGGAAGGCGTACAACTGATTTTTGGCGTAAGAGGGTTGAAAGTACACAGTAAAACTTGTGTAATAGCACGAAAAGAGGGAAATAACATCAGTCGATATGGCTTTGTAAGTACCGGAAATCTCAATGAAAATACCGCCAAAGTTTACACGGATTATTGTCTGTTTACTGCAAATCAGGAAATTCTTAAAGATGTGGATAAACTCTTTGATTTTTTCGAAACCAATTATAAGGTTCAGCATTACAAGCACTTAATCATTTCTCCTCACCATACCAGAAACCGATTTGAAAAATTAATCGATACCGAAATTGGCAATGCACAAAAGGGATTACCGGCCAATATTAAAATTAAGGTGAATAGTTTATCGGACTATAAAATGATTGATAAACTTTATGAGGCGAGTAACGCTGGGGTTAAAATCCAATTGATAGTACGTGGTATTTGTAGTTTGCTTCCCGGAGTTCAGGGGTTAAGTGAAAATATTGAAGCGATCAGTATTGTGGATAGATATTTAGAACACCCACGTCTTTTTATTTTTGAAAATGCAGGTGCGCCTAAATATTTTATATCTTCTGCTGATTTGATGATGCGAAATTTGGATGATCGCGTGGAAGTGACCTGCCCAATTTATCAAAAAGACATACAACAAGAATTGTCGGATACTTTTAATATTTGTTGGAACGATAACGTAAAAGCCAGAGATTTTTCGGCTGAAATAGAAAATGCATATCGGGTAAATGACCTTCAAGAAGAAGTGCGAAGTCAATTTGTAACTTACGATTATTACAAAAACAAACTGAATCAGAATTAAATCTAAAGAACTAAGTATTTGTGGAAATAAAACGTTTTGCCGCGATTGATGTCGGTTCTAATGCCGTGAGATTACTGATTAATACTGTAATTACAACGCCGGATAAACCCCCGCGGTTTAAAAAAATATCCTTGGTGCGGGTGCCGATTAGGTTGGGACAAGATGTATTTGTGGATGGTGGGATATCTGCTGAAAATACAGAACGAGTGCAAAATACCATGAAAGCATTTAGCTTGTTGATGAAAGCACATCAAATCGATAAGTATAAAGCTTGTGCTACCTCAGCGATGAGGGAAGCTGATAATGGTGAAGCGTTGGCAGAAATAATTAAAGAAAACACCGGAATAAAAATCGATATCATCGACGGCCAACAAGAGGCCGCGATTATTGCTAAAACTAATCTACGAGAACTGATTTTATCCGATAAAACCTATTTATATGTCGACGTAGGAGGTGGAAGTACAGAGTTCACCCTTTTTTCAAATGGAAAAACCATCGCTTCTAAATCTTTTAAATTGGGTACAGTTCGCATATTAAATGACATGGTTAAACCTTCACTTTGGGAAAAAGCCGAATCTTGGGTTAAAAAGGAAACGAAAAAATTTAAATCTATCAGGATGATAGGTTCCGGAGGAAATATCAACCACATTTTTAAACACAGCGGTCGCAAAAGAGGAAAACCACTTACTTATACTTTTTTAAACAATTATAATGATTACCTAAATTCGCTTTCTTACCAAGATCGAGTTTTCGAATTAGAAATGAAACTCGATCGTGCGGATGTAATTATTCCGGCAACCAAAATTTACTTGGCGGCAATGGAATGGAGCGGATCCAGAAAGTTATATGTGCCAAAAATTGGATTAGCAGACGGAATAATTAAATCGATGTATAATCAAAAATAATTCACCCAAAAAATATTTATTCTTTCAACAGGCTTTCATAAAGCGAATAATTTTCATCGTCAAAGCATACAAAAACACATTTTTCGATAGATCCCTTATAATCCTTTACTGTTTTTACAGCAATTTCGGCAGCTTTCTTTTTCGGGAAACCATAAACCCCGGTACTGATATTGGGGAAGGCAATACTTTTCGCATTGTTTTCTTCGGCTAATTTCAAACTGTTTTTATAACAATTGTTCAAAAGTTCAGCCTCATTTTTACTGCCATCTTTCCAGACAGGACCAACAGTATGAATTACATAATCAGATGGTAACTTCCCAGCTCCGGTAATCACTGCCTCTCCTGTTGGCAATTCTCCTTGCTCATCGATAATTTTCTTGCATTCTTCTAAAATAGCAGAACCGCCCGATCGATGGATAGCGCCATCAACTCCGCCACCGCCCATCAAGGAAGAATTGGCTGCGTTGACAATAACATCGGTTTCAATTTTAGTAATATCTCCTTTGATCAGTTCGATTTTCATAATTATTTTTTTTAAATGCGAATACTCACTCTAAAATAACGAATAAATCAACAAGATTTCAATTTGATTTAGAAATCTCACGGGCTGTTTTCCAAAACTAAGAAAACAAATCCAATTGTCCATCGCTTTCTAAACAAATGGTTTCCAGGTTATCTTTTAGTTGAATTTCTCCTGATTCCAACCACGTTTTCGCTTGACTGGAATCCATTATCAAAGGCATGCGTTTTTTGATATTATGAATTTCCGCCATAATGGGATTTGCTTCCGTAGTCAATAATGAAAACGATTCGACTAAGTTTTCATCTTTGGGATTTGTCCAAGTACTGTGCAATCCGGCTAAAGCAAATATCGGTTTCTCGACCACCCCGATTCGATATTTTTCTTTTCGTTTGCCTTTGCTGTCCAACCATTTCCATTCATAAAATCCGGTGACCGGTAAGATGCAGCGCTGTTCGGTTACTTCGCGAAAAGAAGCTACTTCGGTTATAGTTTCTAACCTTGCATTTAAAGTGTTTTTTCTGATTTCTTTATCTTTTGCCCAATGTGGAATCAATCCCCAAAATGCCAATTGAAAAACTTGAGAATTTTCACCTTTTAAAATTGGAAGTAAGGGGAAGTCGAAAGCACTAATTTGATCTTTTGGGTGAAATAAACCCGGGTCTTCAAATTTAGCTTGAAAAGTTTTACTGATTTTTTTAGCCGAAGTATTTTGTTCAATATAATAACACATAAATTAAGTTTTCAGCAGCTATTGTAAGTAGAAGAATGTAATCAAATTTTCATAGTATTCTTTGTTTTGAGAGCAAATGTAATTGAATTAAGGAATACTTGAATAAATATTTCGAATCTTTCGGTAATTTAAGGATGATTTAAACCTATAAAGTAACGTGGGTCACAATTAAAACGCAGAAAGTTGGGTAGTTTGCGAACATTAAACATAAAATATAATTCTTATGAAAGTAAAATCTTTTTTTAGTGTTTTAATGCTGAGTTTGGTCTTTTTAGCAAGCAGCTTTTCAACGGCAGCTCAAACCAAACCAGCGCCAAATACAGATGATTACGTTTATGAAGGTACTTCCACCAAATTTGCGGTGATGGTCCCCGATGTATTGCATTTTAAAGTGGGTGTGGAGACTGCAGAGAGAATGCATTTGAAGAAAAACGAATATAAATTTGAAATGGTCATGATTGGGGAATTGGCAAAAGCAATTGTTGAAGACCCGGAATTGAAAGAATTTTTAAATCGTGGAATCGAAGCGGGCATGAACTTTAGCGTTTGCGAATATGCCTTGGATCTTATGGAAGTAGATAAATCAAAAGTAGATAAAAGAATAGAAATTATCCCGCACGGGTGGTTGCGGATGTATGAACTAAAAGACAAAGGGTACAGTACGCTCCGTTCGTAATTCACATTTTTATATTATTAAGCCTTAGCAATTTTATGTTGTTTTGAAGAAGGTCTGGTTTGAACCTATCACTCTCAAATGAGGTTGCTAAGGCTTTTTTGTGTTTAATATTAATTGTAAAGTTCCGCGAGGGAAATAAAGAAGAAGATGATTTTTAATTGATTTTCTCATAGGTGCAACCACGAAACGAATTCCCGATCAAAAGCGCTGAAAGTCCAGAGTATTTTGCAGAACGATTTACGAAATAAGTTTTATTGCGTTTATTTGATTAAATTCACCCAATCGAATAAAACCACATGAAAAAATTATTCTTATTTTTCTTCCTTTTCAGCGTAACGATAAAAGCACAAGAATTAAAAGCATACCAGTTTTATAACAAACAAGCTGAACCGGTTGATTTTGGTCAGATGATTGGGCAATTGAAAAATTATCATGTGATTTTATTTGGAGAATACCACAACAATGCCATGGTGCATTGGCTTCAATTAAAAACTACAGAAGCTCTTTATGCAGAAAAAGATAAAAAACTGATTTTAGGAGCGGAAATGTTTGAACGCGACAACCAATCAGCCATCGATTTGTATCTAAAAGATTCTATAGATGCTGAGCAGCTTCACGAACAAGTGAGGTTGTGGTCTAATTTCGACACCGATTATAAACCGTTATTGGATTTTGCCAAAACCCATCAATTAAAATTTATCGCTACAAATATTCCAAGAAGATATGCGGCGATTGTTGCCCAATCAGGACAAGACAGCTTGAATGCCTATCCGAAAGAAGAACGAAAATTTATGGCAAAACTGCCGGTAGAAGTTGATATGGAAACCCCGGGTTATATAGAGATTTTGGATATGATGAAGGATCATGAAATGAACGAACCCGAAGGATATGTAGTTGCGCAGGCCTTAAAAGACGCGACGATGGCCGAGAGTATTTACAAAAATTCTAACCGAAGACATTTGTTTCTGCACTTCAACGGTGATTATCACTCCAAAGCTTATGGCGGAATTTATTGGTATTTGAAGAATAAGAAAAAACGGTGGAAAATTGCTGTGATCTCAGTAGGAGAATCCGATGAAAAGAATTTACCACTTCCGGAAGATATGAAGCTGACAGAGTTTAATTTAATTATCCCTAAAGATATGAGTAAAACCTATTAGTTTTTAGGTAAGATGTACTGAGGAGTGCTATTGTGAAAATATAATATAAGAGGAGTTATTTGTGTTTTATAAGTTAAATATTGTTGGGAAAGTAGAATTATTTGTAATTTTAAAGCTGATTGCTGAGAAATCGTTGCGATAGAAAGGTTAATTAGAAACAAATATATCAACAGATCATGGAAAAACATATTGTTAAAATCACCAAGGTAGAGCCGTTGACGCACGACGTTAATTTAATCAGGGTTGAAAAACCTGAAGGATATGAATTCACACCGGGGCAAGCCACAGAAGTCGGCGTTAACCAAAAAGGATGGGAAGATGAATTAAGACCTTTTACCTTCACGAGTTTAAATGAAGAACCGTTTTTGGAGTTTAATATTAAAATCTATAACGATCACGACGGGGTGACCAAAAAAATTGGAACATTAAAAGAAGGGGACGAACTGATTCTCCACGATGTTTGGGGAGCGATTCATTATAAAGACACCGGAACTTTTATTGCCGGTGGAGCAGGAGTAACGCCATTTATTGCAATTTTCAGACAACTCGAAAAAGATGGTAAAGCGAAGGGAAATAAATTGATCTTTGCCAATAAAACCGAAAAAGATATTATCCGGAAAGAAGATTTTGAAAGAATTTTAGGAGATGATTTTATTAATATTTTAGACCAAGAGGAAATTCCAAAATATGATCACGGTAGAATAGATGCTGATTATTTAAAAAAATATATCACCGATTTAGAACAGGATTTTTATATTTGTGGCCCGCCGCCGATGATTGATAGCGTACAAGATAACCTGAAAGAATTAGGCGTCGAAGAAGGAGCGTTTACCGTAGAATTATAAATAATTCGCATTTTTAAAACCTTTAACTATATAATATGAATCATTGAGTTTTTGAACCCTTGATTCCTTAATACCTTGAAACCCTGACTCCTTGAATCATTCCTCTTTATCTTCCTCCTTATAGCTATACCTCCTCATTTCGTTGAGTTCTTCTTGAAGCTTGAGTTCTTTTAGCGGGATTACTTTTAGGAATGAAGGATGTTGTTCAATCGCGTATTCCATTCTTTCAATAATACTGTCTACCGAATCATTTTCATAATCGATTTCAAGCGGTTCTTTAATAATCATCGATTGAAGGATTCCTCGTTTTTTGATACGCATTCCTTTTTTATCAAAGGAACGTCGAAAACCATCGATAACAATAGGCACTACAATAGGTTTATATTTTTTAACAATGTGTGCCGTTCCTTTTCGAATCGGTTTCCATGGAGTAGTGGTGCCTTGAGGAAAAGTAATTAACCAACCGTCATCCAGTGCTCTTCCTATCTTGGAAATATCACTGAATTTCACTTTTCTATTGATATCTTTTCCCGCCGACCGCCAAGTTCGTTCAACGGCAACCGCCCCACCATAGGCCATCACCCGAGTGTGTAATCCTTCTCGCATGGTTTCTTTAGCAGCGACGTAATAAATATTCATTTTTGGATTCCAAAGATAACCGATGTTTTTAATCGAGTCAATCCGACCGTGCAAACTGGCATTAAACACGTGATACATGGCCACGACATCGGCGAAATAAGTCTGGTGATTAGAAATAAATAACACATTGCGTTCCGGTAGTTTGGTGATAACCTCTGACCCTTCGATTTTGAGTTCATTGAAACCTCGGTATCGTCTATGGGTTAACAGTCCCAAAATCCATATTAACCATCTTTTTAGAAAAAGATAATGACCGAAAGGATCTTTTTTGAATAAACCCATTAATAAAGAAGTTTTTTAGATAGACGACAAATATAACCAAATTAGAAAATTAATAGACTTCTTTAAACAAGGTTTTCACTTCATTTAATACCATAGCAGTTGCTCCCCAAACTATTTTATTGTTTAATGAAAAAGCAGGTACATCGATATATTCTCCATAACTGGTTGATAAAGTTTCTTTAACTATATTTTTTTCGTTTAAGAAATCTACCAGTTTGATAGGAACCAGCTGCTCAACTTCAGTCTCTTGTCGTCTAAATTTTGGCGTCTTTTTTGCTAATCCCAGGTAAGGATGAACCCAAAAATTGGAGGGAGGAATATAAGTCTTGGTCAGTTTTCTGACAATGCTAATATTACTGGGCAAAACACCGATTTCTTCATAGGTCTCTCGCAGGGCAGTATCTTCTAAATTTTTATCTTGCGCTTCTATACGACCTCCTGGAAAACCCATCTGCCCTGAATGAACCCCGGGTGTGGTATTGCGCAAGATTAATAGTAACATGGTTTCTTGAGAAACACTGGGGTAAAATAACGCTAAAACTCCCGCATCTTGAGGTTTTTTCTTTTTGATAAATTCCTCTCTTAATTCTACTTCACTGTTTAATGGAATCATTTCTTGGTGTGCTTTTAATCCTGTCAAAGGTATTTTTTTTACTTTTGACATTAATTCTGTAAAATGTGAAAATTCCATGATTAAAAAAGTTTTTATCCTGCTTGGTGCAGTTGTAATTTTGAGCTGTCAAGATACTAAAACTAATCAAAATGAGACTTCTAAATCAAATAAAAATAACGTTCAAAAGAAACAACAGAAAAACCAAACGAAGAATAATCGGAATCAGATCAAATCCAAATACGAATTGGATACCATCAGTAAACTTCAACAAGAAGAACTGATTCCTTTTCTAACCGAATATGGAAAAACTCATCCCCAGACGCGGGCGGTAATTGAAACAAAGTTTGGAGATATTGAACTAGAACTGTTTACCGATACCCCATTGCATCGGGCAAATTTTATTTATTTGGCAAATTTGGGTTATTTCGACACGACATATTTTTATCGAGTTGATGAAGATTTTGTTATTCAAGGAGGAAATAGCGATAACGTTATCACCTCGAGAATGAGAAAACGGATTGGAAGTTTTTTAATTCCTAAAGAGTTTCACAACAAATATCGACACCGATACGGAACTTTGGCTGCGGCTAAATATGCCCGACAAAATGTCAGTAAAGCCTCTTCACCTTTTGAGTTTTACATTTTGATGGATAAAGAAGGAGCATCACATTTAGATCAAGAACATACTATTTTTGGAAAAGTCACCAAAGGAATGTCCGTGGCAGAAAAAATAAATCAAGTGGAAACAGGGGAATCCAGTCAGTGGCCTGTGGAAAATGTTGAAATAAAAGTTAGAGTTTTGGATTGATTTCAGCACATTACTTTTTACCGGCATAAACTGAAGGTAATTTTAAATCGTGGTAAACAGCCAAGATACGAACCCCGAAAATAATTGAAAGGGTGATTAATGAAATGAAAAACCCCGACATTGGAGTAAGTTTCAAAGCGAAATACACACCTCCTCCCAATATACAAGCTGTGGCATAAATTTCTTTATGAAAGATAATGGGAATCTTATTGGATAATATATCTCTGATTATTCCACCAACACAAGCGGTCATCGTTCCGGTAGCAATACAGATTTCCGGAGAAAACCCGGCAGCTAAAGCTCTTTCAAGTCCGATAAGTGTGAAAACTGCTAAACCGATACTGTCAAAAAACACCAATGCGCGTTTAAGACGTACTAATTTTATTTGGAAGAAAATAGAAAGAATAACTGTCCCTATAATAACAAAGAGATAAATGGTGTTATGCATCCAAAATACCGGCACATCGATTAAAACATCTCTTAGCGTACCCCCGCCTAAAGCGGTGACAAAAGCCACGATGAAAATACCAAAAGCATCCATGCGTTTGCGCATGGCAGTGAGCACACCTGAAGCCGCAAAAGCAATCACTCCAATAAGATCCAGAATAAATATGTAATCGACTGTCATAAATAAAACAACTGAGTTTTGGTAAAAGATTTATTGTTGGGTATAATATTTATAATCACTAAGTATTCTATCAATAAAAGCCAAAGGAGTTTGTTCATATTCAATCTCCAGGACATCAGCTATTCTATTTGCCAAAGAAATCATCACCTTCTGATCATTATTCTGTTTGGCGTTTTGATACAAGTCTTTGATCTTTTGAATTTCTGAATCGGTAAATATAGTTACCTGCGGATAAGTAGGCACATAATTTTCGGGAATTGTGATAAGTAAACCACCTTCTAAACTAACATTTTTCCGCTCCGAAATAACCGTTGTTTTTGCTGCAATATCTCCCAAACGTTGTCCTTTACCATTGAGCAAAAACACAAAAATAGCTACTGCCCCCGAACTTATACTGATGTCTATAAACCGCAATAACCAACGGATAAGATAATTTGAAAATCGAGGAGGCATTCCGTCTAAACGCACAACGCGGATTTTTAAGAGTGCTTTTCCGATACTCTGCCCGTTGTTGAACATTTCCAAAAGTAGATGATAAAGAAATGGAGGCAGGCCAAAAACCAAGCTGAAGACCCAAATCTCCCTTCCTCTGATCAGGTTGTCCGACATAAGTAAATCATATAGAAACATCATTAAGATTTCATAAAGAATAATCACCAAAATATCCAAAAGAAAAGCGGCGATACGCGTACCGAGGTTGGCAATGTTCTGCTCTATTTGAACATTTTGTGCGGTTTCTACTTGAATTTCATTCATTTAATGCGTTTATTTGACTGCTTGTTTTTTTTGGGAATTATGCGTGAAGCAGCTTTTATAAAACAAAATAGGAACAAATGGACTAAATTTGAAAATATCATTTCGAATAAAGTGCAAGTTTCCCCCGATGAGTTATCTGAATTATATTTAGAGATAACCGATGATTTAAGCTATGCGCAAACTTTCTACCCCAAAAGCAACACGTCAAGTTACCTCAATATGTTGGCGTACAAAGCTCATCAAAAAATTTATAAAACCAAAAAAGAATCTTCCAATCGCTTAATTAATTTTTTCATCAAAGAATTTCCGCTGTTTTTTTATAAATACCAAAAGCAACTTTTATTGGCTTTTGTCGTGTTTTTTGTCTTTGTGATCTTGGGAGTACTTTCAGCTACACAAGACGAAACTTTTACCAGAGTTATTCTGGGAGATGCTTATATCGATATGACTTTAAGCAATATAGAAAAAGGTGATCCCATGGCTGTTTATAAACAACAAACCGAAATGAATATGTTTTTGGGAATAACGATCAACAACATTCGCGTGGCTTTACTCGCTTTTACTTTAGGGGTTTTATTGGGCGTCGGAACAGTTTATGTCATGATGAGCAATGGCATAATGTTAGGCGTTTTTCAATATTTCTTTTATGAAGAAGGAATGCTCTGGGAGTCAATGCGCACCATCTGGATTCACGGAACAATTGAAATTGCCGTAATTATCGTAGCCGCTTGTGGCGGATTGGTTGTGGGCCGGGGAATCCTTTTTCCCGGAACTTATTCAAGAGTAAAATCCTTTACCTTAGCTGTTAAAGATGGATTGAAAATCGTGGTGAGTACTATTCCGTTTTTCATCATTGCAGGATTTTTGGAAGGTTTTGTAACCCGACATACCGATATGCCCGATTGGTTGGCTGTTGTTATTATTGGCGGATCTTTGGCCTTGATATTATTTTATTACGTTTTTTATCCGATTCATTTACACAAAAAACAAGAAGCAAATGCAGCAACAAGAATTGACTAATTTCCAAAAAGAAAGAGATTTGGGAGAAGTGCTCTCCGATACATTTAAATTTATCAGAGAAAATTATAAAAGCCTCTTTCAAGTAATTTACAAAGTGGTAGGCCCGGTGATGCTCGTTATGTTGCTTTCCTATTTCGCCTACAACTACTTGGTTTTAAAAGGTAGTACTGATATTTTTAGTGCCGAATTTGAGCAACATCTGGAGGATATTACTTCAAGATTTGCGATGACATTTTTCTTGGGAATTATGTTTATTTTGGTGGTTTCTATATTGTTTTACGCCATATTTTATGCCGCGATAAACTTTGCTATACAGTCTTATATCGAGAATGAAGGAGTAATCAATGTTGCAGAAGTAGCGGATAAAGTGAAACACCGATGGATGAACTTCTTTAGTCTGGCATTTGTAGCCGGAATTATGGTGATTTTCGGATTGCTATTGTGTTTTGCTCCGGGAATCTATCTTTTTGTACCCTTGTCTTTGGTGTTTTCAATAATGGTTTTTAAACAAAAAGGAGTGAGAGAATCAATCACTTATAGCTTTAAACTGATTAAAAGCAATTGGTGGATGAGTTTTTTGATTTTGTTTTTAATGATGATTATTTTTTATGTCGGTGCTTCGGTTTTTCAACTTCCCGCTGTGATTTATTCTTTAATCAAAACGATGACTTTTGTTGAATCACCAGGAGATATGTCTTCTTTAAGTGATATATATGATTGGCCCTATTTGATTCTGAGTTTGATTGGTTCTTTGGCACAATTTGTTTTATATGTGTTTTTTATTGTATCAACCGTTTTTCTTTATTTTAGTTTAGATGAAAAGCGCAACCGTACCGGAGCTTTTGAAACTATAGAAAATTTGGGTAGAGAATTATAAGTATGCGATTTGTTTTTTGTGTTATTGTGATTTTCGGATTGGCCTGTTTTCAGATGACAGCTCAACCAACGAATGATTCTGCCTCCACTGCACAAGAAATTCGTACTGACCAAAACCAAGAAATACAACCTGTTCAAATAGATGTGGAACAGTTCGAAAAATTTAAAGAAGACAAGGCTTTTGATTATGCTGAAAAAGAAAATCCTGAAAACTGGTGGCAATCTTTTAAATCTTGGTTGAGTAGTTTATGGCGATCTTTTTGGGAAGGCTTAGTAGGTGATATACAACCGGGAAATTGGTTTTTTAACGCGATGGAGTTCCTGAAATATATTTTGATTATAGGGTTGATAGGGTTTGCAATTTGGCTTTTTAATCGATTAAATACCAGCCGTGCCTTGATGAAACCCGCCACTTCTCCCGAAGTATTACTTTCTGACGAGGAGAAAATTATGCGAAGTGAAGATATCCCTAAACTGATTGAACAAGCACAAGCTGAACAGAATTACAGATTGGCAGTGCGATATTCCTACCTGCTTATTTTGAAAATATTAAAAGATAAAAACCTTATCGATTACCAATATCAAAAAACCAATCAGGAATATCAATATGAATTGAAACAAGATGAAATGGCGGTTCAGTTTGATGTGATTACTCGGCTGTATGAATTTATTTGGTATGGAGATTTTAAACCCACTCAATTGCAATATCAACAAGCCAAAAAAGAGTTCGACAATATTGAAGAACAACTAAATTCACCGCGCTATGTCTAAAGGATATAAAATACTTTTAATTGGCCTGACTACAATGTTGGGCATATTGATTTATTTAGAAGCAAGCGCTCCCGATCCGGTGAACTGGACGAAAACTTATTCGATAAAAGATAAAATTCCTTATGGTAAATATATCTTCTTTGAAACTTTAAAAGAACACACTGAAAATCTTAATTTAATCGGTGAACCTCCCTTGCAATTTATCAGGGATTCTTCCATATCAGGTACTTACATGTTTATTTATGAAGGGATAATTTTTGAAAAACATTCACAAGAAGAGTTTTTGGAATGGGTAGAAAAAGGAAACACACTTTTTATCTCAGCAGTATATTCCCATATCTTCGATTCAGATTCGCTTAAACTTGAATTTAAACACGGTATTCACGGCGATAATATTATTAATTATAAAGAATACAGTTTTGCCAATCCCAATTTGAAATCAGATGAGCCTTATATATTTGAACGAGATGAAAATTTGAATTATTTTAGCAAAATTGATACCTTAAATCAAACCGTATTGGGTTATGAAAATTTTGTAAAGGAAGATAAAGAGGTTTTTAAAGAGATTAATTTTCTACGAATTCCCTACGGAAAAGGGGAATTATTATTCCATTCATCTCCGGAAGTTTTTTCTAATTTTTTCTTGCTAAAGAATGATAATTATGAATATATGGAGAGAATTCTTGCCTATCTCGATTTGGAAAACGAAATATATTTTGATGCTTACCTCGATCCGAAATATAATTGGGATATGTTTTATTCTTCTCCTTTGTATGTAATTTTACTGAATAAATATTTAAAATGGGGATATTATTTGCTGATAATCGGAGTGATTTTATTTATTGTTTTTGAAGGAAAGCGAAAACAAAAAGCTATCCGAGTGATTTCACCTTTAAAAAATAAATCTTATCAATTCACCCGAAGTATTGCAGGAATGTATTTAGATCAGAAAGACCACACGGCAATAGCCCATAAAAAGATTGAACAATTTTTAGAGTATGTTCGTACAAATCTAAGAACAGAGGTGAATAAAGTGAACCGAGACTTAGTCAATAGATTGAAAGAATTAACCGATCTTTCTGAAGAAGAGATCGAGGAGCTTTTTGAGGAAATTCGGACATTACAAACCAAGGAAAATATTTCTAAAACAGAGCTGAAATCACTGAATAAAAAGATTAATAATTTTAAAAAGAACAGTTGATGGAAAACAATAATCCCAATGAAAATCAAGAAGAACGATTGGATAACGAACAAGAAGTTTCGGAAAATTTAAATTTCGACAGTCGGATTCCTTTAGATGATTTAAAGGCGGCAGTTGAAAAATTAAAAACTCAATTGCATCAAATTATTATCGGTCAAGAGGAGTTTGTCGAATTGCTGATCGTAGCGCTATTGGCCGATGGTCATGTTTTAATCGAAGGCGTCCCCGGAATAGCTAAAACCTTGGCCGCTAAGCTTTTTGCCAAGTCGATAAAAACAGGTTTCAGCCGAATTCAGTTTACTCCGGATTTAATGCCCAGCGATGTGCTGGGAACTTCGATTCTAAACGCACAACACACCGATTTTGAATTTAAGCCGGGTCCAATTTTTTCTAATTTAGTACTGATCGATGAAATAAACCGCGCTCCTGCAAAAACGCAAGCTGCCCTTTTTGAAGTGATGGAAGAACGTCAAATCACCATCGACGGAAATCAATATCAAATGAAACCTCCATTTATGGTTTTGGCAACACAAAATCCGATAGAACAGGAGGGAACCTACGCTTTACCCGAAGCTCAACTCGATCGTTTTTTGTTTAAAATCAATATTGAATATCCTTCTTTAGAAGAGGAAATCGAAATTTTAAACACCCATTATCAGCGAAAAAGTAAACAACCGCTGGAGATGATTGAACCGGTTTTGTCTGTCGAGGAAGTTTTGCAATATAAAAACCTTCTCCACGAGGTGATTATCGAAGATAAATTGATGGATTATATCGCCAACCTCGTTCATAAAACCAGGAATCATCCACATTTGTTCTTAGGTGCTTCTCCAAGAGCTTCCTTGGCAATTATGAATGCTTCAAAAGCTTTTGCAGCTATTAATGGTAGGGATTTCATCATTCCGGAAGATGTAAAGAAATCACTTTACCCTGTGTTGAGACATCGAATTATTCTTTCTCCGGAAAGAGAAATGGAAGGCATGATTCCGGAAAATGTAATTGAAATGATAAGCCAATCCGTAGAAATCCCCAGATAATGGTGATTAGATTTTTTAAAGCATTATATCTTAGCACACGTTTCTTCTACGTGATTTTCAGCCTGTCTCTGGTATTCTTTCTTTCTTTTTGGTGGAATTCATTATATGCAGTGGCATGGGTATTGGTGTTTGTTTTTATCCTATTTGTGTCGGGAGATATTATCGCTCTATTTAGTGGAAGAGGAGTGAAAGGAAAACGTAAACTGCCGGATAAATTCTCCAATTCAGATGAAAACTTGGTTGCGATATATATTGAAAATTATTTTTCATTTCCCGTTCAATTGGAAATTATAGATGAAATCCCCGAGCAATTTCAAAAACGAGATTTTTTAAAAAAACTTAAAATGAAAGCGCGAGGAAAATCGGATTTCCGCTATTACTTAAAACCGGTTGAACGCGGAGAATATGTTTTTGGGAAACTCAATCTATATGTTTCCACAAAAATTGGATTGGCAAAACGCCGATTTGCTTTTCAAGATCAACAAATGGTCAAAGTGTATCCGTCGTTTATCCAGATGAAGAAATATGATTTCCTGGCAATCGACAATCGCGTGGCCGAAATAGGATTGAAAAAAATAAGACGAATTGGACACACGATGGAATTTGAACAAATCAAAGATTATGTCAGAGGAGACGATATCCGCACCATCAACTGGAAGGCTTCTGCCAAAAGTGATAAACTGATGGTCAACCAATACCAAGATGAGAAATCTCAACCGGTATATTCGATTATCAACACCGGAAGAGTAATGAAAATGCCTTTCGAAGGTTTGAAACTCTTGGATTATGCCATCAACAGCACGCTGGCGTTTTCAAACATCGCGTTAAAGAAAAACGATAAAGTAGGCATGTTGACTTATTCCCACAAAATTGAAAATTTCTTGCCGGCAAATAACCGAAAAACCTATCTCAACAATATCCTGGAAACCCTGTATAATGTTGACACCGATTTTTTAGACAGCGATTTGGGATTGTTGTATGCTCATTTAAGAAGAAAAGTTTCGCAAAGAAGTTTGGTGATGCTCTATACAAATTTTGAACATTTTAATGCGCTGAAACGACAATTGCCTTATTTTAAAGCCATTGCGAAAAAACATTTATTGGTAGTCATTTTTTTTGAAAACACAGAACTGAAAGAATTGATCGAGAGAGAAGCGGAAAATATTTCAGAAATATACGATCAGACCATCGCAACCGAATTTGAACAAGACAAAAAGAAAATGTTGTTGGAATTACAAAAACATGGAATCCAAGCCATTTTAACTCCCCCCGAAAATTTGACCATCCATACGATAAACAAATACTTAGAATTAAAATCTCGAGGATTATTATAAAATTTTTCGATTCAAAATTGTTTAATTAAGTTCTTATGCTATATTTGCAAACGATTTTAAAAACAATGTTTTCCTCTCGCATTTGAGGAATCATTATTTAAAAGAATCAACAAACATAAACCCGGTCGCGTAGCTCAGCTGGATAGAGCATCTGCCTTCTAAGCAGACGGTCGCAGGTTCGAATCCTGCCGCGATCACGACACTCAAGAAACCACGCTGGAAAGCGTGGTTTTGTATTTTCCAACCCCGTTGAAAGCCCTTCGCTTTCATAAGGGGATGGAAAATACAAAACCAGGAACGTAGTTCCGTGGTTTCTTATTTGCACCATTGATTGCACTCAGGATCTACAATCCATCTATTCCTGAAAACCCGTTGAAAGCCCTTCGCTTTCATAAGAACGCAATAAATACAAAACCAGAGACGTAGTCTCGTGGTTTCTTGCACCATACTGATTTGTTTTTTAATCTAATAGCTTTTGGTGTAATACCGAAAGACGTAGGTTTTTGAGCATTTTTGATTGGTTTAATCTTTTAATTGCCGGAGTCGATTCGGTATTATTTGCAACATTG
>Ga0079225_10000163_pt1 | contig 34772 bp, 30 predicted proteins | sample Poulit2012_FD_76344 | JGI IMG/M metagenome (GOLD analysis project Ga0079225, IMG submission 76344) | Agricultural soil microbial communities from Georgia to study Nitrogen management - Poultry litter 2012 | ecosystem: Environmental > Terrestrial > Soil > Agricultural land | place: USA: Georgia... | reverse complement strand
TTCTCATCATTTCGCCTGGTGTAAATTCATTCTGGATCTCTTCGGGTTTTTTAATTTCCGTTTGTTCCGGTTTTTTCGGTTTTGGAGGTTCATCACCTACCGGGACCCAATCTGTTGGAGGAGATTTCATAATAAAAGACAGGCCAATAATCAGCACGGTGAAAAAAGCACCTAAATAATAAAAAGCATTGGCTACTCCGAAATTACCTAAGAGATAATTTGACAATGGCGACACATATACTGCGGCAAGACCATACCCGGAAACCACAATTCCTGTAATTGTTCCTCGCAGATGGGGTTTAAACCACTTTGCTGCTGTGGGCGTTGGCGCGGCATAACCAAAACCCATCGCTGCTCCGGCTACAATTCCGAAACCAATAACTAAACCGGTAACGGTCAATGTCATTCCGGCGATGGCAAATCCAATCCCGATTAAAGCTCCTGACAATATCAATAACAATCTCGGCCCAAAACGATCGAGCATAATCCCGGCAGGAACCATAAATGAAGCGAATAAAATAATCGCAACGCTGTAGGGCAAAGCAGTTTCTGTTCCTGTAAATCCAAGTGAGTCTTGAAGCTCTTTCGCAAAAACACTCCATGCATAGAGCACTCCTAAGCAGAGGTTAATAGCGGTGCCCGCTACCACAACTAAATAGGCACGGGAATTATTTTGACTTGGAGACTTTGATGCTGTTTGTTGTTTCAATTATTTTAACTTGATCGATATTAAATTTAATCGGTTCATTACCAAACGCAATATTTAAGGTGCAATAGGATTAATCGCACCTTAAAATATTTGTCGATGTTCAGGCTTTATCGAGCAACATTTCTGTCACTTGATTAATCCTCTTCTTTGGTTTCATCATCACCTCTATAACGTTTATAAGGTAATTGATTCCAAGTACGGTATCCTAAGTTTTTCGTGTGAATTGCTTTAGGTATCACCTTCGAAATCCGCTCCGCTACTTTTAATTCGCGTTCTGCTTCCTCCTTGTCTTGGTACATAAATTCATCGGAAGCAATTTCCGGGGCTTGTTTTATTTTTGATTTTAAATCTTTTATGACCATCTCTTGCTGGGCGTGAATCGCTTCACGAGCTTCTGTCACCCAAGTTGGTTGTAGATTTCGATTAATGTCACCGATACTGCTATATTCATTGTAGATATCTTGATAAATACGATCTGCATTTAAACGCACATCTAAATTAACCAGTTCTAAGCTTCGGTTCGTCAAGTCTTCTACTGCCAATGGTTTTCTTCGTTTTCGCCCACCCAGAGCATTGCGCTCTAAGTAAAATGGAAACGTAGTACTGATAGTATTTCCAATTGGATAAATGGATTTATCATTCCCATCAAGCCCTTTAGGCTGAATTCCTTGCAACGCAATTCGAGCAGATTCAGGTCGAACGATTTCTTTTGGCGGCATAATTCCATGACGCAGCATCTCTCGAATACTCGTACCTGAAATATTAATCCGATATCGTTCATCATGTGGACAAGATTGAGTTGAAGCCGGGCTGCTACAACGAGTACAATAGAATACTTCGTGGAACAATCGAACATCAATCCCCAATTCTTTAGGATCAAATTCATCAAAGACCGTATGGCTTGCATACTTGTCATAGAATTCACCGATTCCGGCATGATCTCGACCGATTAAAGCATGCGTACAACCGTAATTCTTCATAATCAGCGCGTGTAGCACTGTTTCTCGCGGCCCTGCAAAAATATAAGTAACTCTCAAAGGAGAGAGAATCGATCGACCTTTGGGATAATATGTCTCCAAAACACTTCGATAAGCAAGCATTCGAAATTCGTGACGTGTATATTCGCGTTTAGCCATCTCTACGAGTGGCTGAACCAACAAGCCATCAATTTCTTCCAACGCATTTTTATGAATGTATTCATGCCCGCGATGTAGCGGATTAGCACCGGTTATAAATCCTGCAACCGAGCGCACTTTCTTTTCATCATAAAACATTCTCCAAGTATCTTTTGGCTCGAGTCTCAGATCTTCAAACGGTCCCCAATCCATACGGCTTAAAAGTTTAATTGGTCCGCCTAAAGCTGTATCTCCCATTCTTCGGTAAATTGCATCTACTCCCGGGTGACTGCGATCATTAGTTCCAAATAATTGGGTTGCCCGATATTCTCTATCATAAGAAAAGATATCATTTAGGGTAAGAATAGCAATTGGATTTTTGCCCTCATCGATTAATACAACTTCATCTCCGACGGAAAGCGATTCTACAATGAGTTTATTTCGATCTCCGGTAGGAGCAAAACTAAGCGGTACCGGCCAAACAAGTCCGTTCTTCAAACGACCTTTTTTCAATACGGATTTATAGTTTTCTTCATCCATAAATCCATCATTGGGAGATAAAACTCCTGTCGCTATCATTTCCACCGTAATAACGGCTTCCATATCAATCATAATTCCCGGTAAATCAGCAGCTTTTTTCAAGGCATCATCAAGTTCCTTATCTTTTAGTACTACATCAACCAATTTACCTCCGTGCGGTTGTTGTGGATAATCCGCAAATTTTCCTTTTTCAATAATCCTTGTCTTACTTTCCATGTTTTTTATGTTTTATTTGTGTTATTTAAGAAGCTTTATGTCCGTAAAACTCATCCAAAGACCCGTGTTTTAGTGAAGAATTTTCAGTTTATTTATATTGGATATACAATTCGGACAAAACTGTCTTTTTCAAATATAAAAAAGTTTAAGAATAAATATTATATAATATAACTTTTAACCTTATTATCAATAACAAAACGCAAAAGTATTTTATAAAACAAAAATGCATTCGATAAGTTATATTATAATTTTAAAACTTATAAATCTTTTATTTTTTAATAATTGTTAGCGTTTTTGGGATTTTAAATAATAATAGAGGGGATTATAAAACACAATAGAAATGGTGAAAAACAATTTTAAACAGACGGTATTCCGATCAATACGAAGCGGGAACGCCCGGAGAGGAGATTTCTGATTTATTTTAAACAGACGGTATTCCGATCAATACCTTGTTTTAATTTTATCGACAATAGTCTGTGCTAATTTCCGATAACTTTCAACAGACCATCCTGCTACGTGGGGAGTCAAAATCACATTTTCAGCTTTGATTAAATATTTAAAAGCTTCAGGCATATCATTTTCTAAAGTAAATAAATTTTCAAAGGATTTCTTTTCATATTCCAACACATCCAATCCCGCTCCTAAAATTTTTTTTGATTTTAAGGCTTTTACCAAATCTTTTGTAACTGTACAAGCCCCGCGAGCGGTGGTTAGAAACCAAAAAGGCTTTTTAAATCCATTGATAAATTTTATATCAATCATGTTTAAGGAAGTTGTGTTTAGAGGTGTATGCAAACTGATTACATCACATTTTTGTTGAAATTCTTCCAATGAAACCAGTCTTGCATTTTCATCTTCTACCTCAGGTTTTATATCATAGCACAAAACTTCACAATCGAATCCGCGCAATTTTTTGGCGAAAGCTTTCCCCATGTTTCCATAGCCAATAATACCGATTGTTTTCCCGTCGATTTCCCAGCCGCGATTTTCTTCTCTCCGCCAAAGACCTTTTCGAATTTCCCGATCAGCTTGATTTAGCTTATTGAACAGTGACAACAACATTCCTAAAGTATGTTCGCCTACCGCGTTTCTATTCCCCTCAGGTGCTGAAAAAAGCTCGATTCCCTTTTTCTTGGCATAAATTGTATCGATATTCTCTAAACCAGCTCCCAAACGCCCGATGAACTTTAAATTCTCCGCTTTATCTAAAAATTCTTTATCAATCGTAAATCTGCTTCGGATTATCAGACCATCATAATTTTTGATTTTTCCTGCTATTTCTTCTTTTGAGGAACTATAGTCTTCTTCATTGATAAATCCATATTCAGAGAGTTGTTCGAGAAGAATTGGATGGTTAATATCGACGTGGAGAATTTTCATAACTAAGGCGAACTTTTAAAATCTCTCCAAAGATACAAAAGAAGCAATGAGGTTATTCTTCGTCTAAAAGCAATCTGATTGATATCGCTTAAAAATTAATTCTACCCACATGTTCCATATAAAAAAAGCATTGTTAATTCAAACGACTTTCCCCAGCCAATTCTCTAATTTTAACCATTATATAAATTCCTAAACCAGCTAAAAATGGATTCCAATAAAAACTTCGAGGAAATTTTATTTCAACAAAAAGTCTTTTTCAACAAAGGAGGACTTCAAGATATCAGTTTCAGAAAAAAACTGTTGCGCTTGCTGAAAAATGTTATCACGGCCCATGAAAAAGATTTGTATCAAGCTATTCAGCAAGATTTCGGCAAGTCTGAGTTTGAAACTTATAGCACTGAGATTTCTTTCATCTATCAGGAAATCGATTACTTTCTAAAAAACTTAAATAAACTCACTAAACCGAAAACCATTTCGACTAATATCGTCAATCAACCTGGGTCGAGTACAATTTATTACGAGCCTTATGGATCTTCGTTGGTTATCGGTGCGTGGAATTATCCTTACCAGCTTTCCTTGGTTCCGTCGATTAGTGCGCTTGCTGCAGGGAATACTGTTTTATTGAAACCCAGTGAAATCCCAGAGCGAACCGCTAATATAATGGAGAAAATAATCAATGAGAGTTTCCCCGTAGAAGTATTTCACGTGGTCAATGGCGGAGTTAAAGAAACCACTGAAATCCTTCGCTTAAAATTTGATAAAATCTTCTTTACGGGAAGTCCGAAAGTTGGAAAAATTGTATATAAAGCTGCTGCGGAACACTTAACACCGGTGACCTTGGAGTTAGGCGGAAAATCTCTGGCGATTGTTACGCCTTCTGCTGATTTAAAAGTTGCCGCTCGCCGATTGGTTTGGGGGAAATACCTCAATGCCGGTCAAACCTGTATTGCCCCAGATTATATCTATGTGCACGAAGATATCAAAGCAGAATTTATAAAAAATGTGAAAACCCATATCCAGCAATATAACTACAAACCGAAATCGGAAAATTATACGAGAATTATCAATCGGAAGCATTTTGAAAGATTGACTAAACTCATCGACCCTAAAAAGGTAGTTTTTGGCGGAGAAGCCGATAAAGAGAAATTACACATCGCTCCTACGGTTATCGATGACGTAAGTTGGGAAGACAAGGTAATGCAGGAAGAGATTTTCGGTCCGATTATGCCGTTGCTAACTTATAAAGATTTTGATCAAGTAGTTGAAACCATCAAGGATCATGAAAATCCTTTATCGGCTTATATTTTCACTTCTGATTCAACAGAAAAAGAGAAATTTATTAAAGACATTCAATTTGGTGGCGGGTGTATTAATGATACCATTATGCATATTGCCAATCCCAATCTTCCTTTTGGTGGAATTGGAAATTCAGGGATGGGTAACTATCACCAAAAATATGGCTTTGAAGCTTTTTCTCATCGGAAGGCAGTTTTAGACAAAGCTACTTGGGGAGAACCTAAAATCAAATACCCGCCATATTCCAAATCCGGTAAGAATTGGATTCGAAGATTGATGTAATTTTATAAATCTAAATAAGAAACCTATCAACTGCGAATTCTATCTGTTGAATTTATTAGCGGGTGATAATTCGCAGTTTTTATGATTTTCAAATTTATCATTTTCTAACCGACGGTTGCCTTTTCTTTTTTTTGGTTTTCGATCCAACGTACAATGGTTTCCGCCCAATCGTCTCTATCGTTTAAACAGGGAATAAAATTAAATTCTTCTCCGCCGGCTTCTATAAAATCATCTTTTGCTTCTCTTCCGAGTTCATCAATGGTTTCAACGCAATCTGCGACAAATGCCGGTGCAACCACCACCAGTTTTTTAACTCCTTTTGAAGGGAGTGCTTCCACAGTTTTATCTGTAAATGGTTTTATCCACGGATCTATTCCCAATCGTGATTGAAAGGCTGAACTATAAGTTCCTTTTTTAAGATTTAGTTTTTCAGCCACCAATCGTGTGGTTTCCAAGCATTGATCTCTATAACTTATTTTATTTTTATTTGGATTATTTAGGCGAGGGATATAATTGGTTTTACGCTCGTGACGAACCGGGATTCCATGATAGCTAAAAAGAATATGATCATAATCCAAGCCTTTTAGATCTTCTGAAATACTATCCGATAGCACTTTTATATAATCCGGGTTGTTATAAAATGGAGGGAAAACTGAAAGTTCGAGATTGGGGAAAAGCTCCTTTTTCACCTTGTTGGCTTCTACCAAAGCTGTTTCTATGGTCGACATTGTATATTGCGGATAAAGAGGCATTAGCATTACCTGCTTTACGCCTTGATCTACAAGCTCTGACAATCCTGACTCAATCGATGGTTCTCCATAGCGCATCCCGATTTCTATCGGCAAATCAATTAAGTTTCCAACTTTATCTCTCAAACGTTTGCCAATTACAATAAGAGGTGAACCTTCCTCCCACCAAATTCGCTTATAATTGGCTGCAGTTTTTGACGGTCGGGTTTTAAGGATAATTCCTCTAACGATTATAGATCGCAACCAATAAGGAAAATCCATCGCTCTTTTATCCATTAAAAACTCATCCATAAACTCCTTCACATCTGTTTGATCCGGGCTATCGGTTGAACCTAAATTTATTAATAAAACTCCCTTCATTTTTTATGTTTTAAATTTGAATTATAAAACTTTCTATGTGATACTAAATTTCGCAACATAACAATTAAATTTTAGTTGTAGATTCTCGTATAACTTATTCTCAAATTTATGAATTGAATATATCGCTCTGACAACTATACGGCTTTTGCTGGTTCAATCTCGTTTGATAAACAAACACATCATATTTTTGCTTTTCTTTTCTCAAGGAGTCTCAATAATCTTTAATTACCGTTGAAAAACTTTAAGTTTATTAGCGTTTTACGCTCTAATATCATCTGAAAATAAAATTGTAAAGACCATTCACCTTATAACTTTATTTCAGTTATTCGACAAAAATTTATAATTTCAAAGTTCCATCAGAAATCAAAAATGTATTTTCGTAACTTAAATCACGATTGTCACAAATTTTTGAATAAACAAAGCCTCTATGCTTGAGAAATTAAAATCGACAGATCTTTTCATACATTTTCTGGATTTACTGTTGATCATCTTTTTGTTTTATGATATCGGTTTTTCGCTTGAGGAAGACTATGTCAACCATAAGCTGGTTTTGCTGATTTCTATTGTGTTGATTTTAATCGCTTTCAATCTCTATAAATTTCTTGGAAGTAATTTCTACCCCACTGTAAAAAAGCGATCTCAGTATAACCTCATCATTCTTGGCGCCATAATTCTGATAGATATGGTGGTGATTATCATAGAATATGAAGGTTCTTTTTTTACTACTTTTTATGAATACCGCGGTATATTGGAATACGGACTTTTGTTGTATTATTTCATTCGATTGTCCTTTTTGATGCGATTGATTTACCGCCTTTATTTTAATCCTTTTATCCTTTTTGTCGGCAGTTTTTTATCAATTATTCTTATCGGAACTTTCTTTTTGATGTTACCAACAGCTACCACAGCTCCCATCAACTTTGAAGATGCTTTATTTACTGCTACCAGTGCCGTTTGTGTTACGGGGTTACTCGCCGTGGATACCGCCACGCAATTTACCTTTTTTGGGCAAACCATCATTATGATTTTAATCCAACTCGGCGGTTTGGGCATGCTAACTTTTACTACCTTTTTCGCTTACTTCTTCAAAAGCGGATCATCTGTTAAGGAAAGTCTTTTTATGAAAAATGTGTTAGGAGATGATCAGTTGAGTGATGTAATGCGAACCACGGTCCGCATCGTGATTTTCTCGTTAAGTGTTGAGGCGATTGGTGCAATTTTTATATATAACTCTGTCCAACATTTGACTCTTGAAAATCCAATATTCTTCTCCATTTTTCATGCGATTTCAGCCTATTGTAATGGTGGATTTTCCATTGTAAAAGGAGGACTTCAAGCTCCGGGTTTACAGTACAATTATTATTTACAATGGATTATTATGATCCTGATTATTTTTGGAGGATTGGGATATTTTATCTCGTTCAATTTTCTGCGTTATATCAAACGGTTTTTTATCAATCTATTTCAGAAAAGAAAAAAAAGAGCTATTGTTCGTGTCATTACTTTAAACACTAAAATCGTTGCTTATACCACGGCAATTTTACTGGTTGGCGGAGCTTTTGCATTTTTTATATTGGAATACAACACGGTTCTTGATGCGCATCAGAGTATTTTCGGCAAATGGACGACGGCTTCGTTTATGTCGGTCACCGCCAGAACAACAGGGTTTAGCACGGTTAACTATGATGCGATAACCTTGCCCGGAATAATGATCGTGATTTTACTGATGTGGATTGGTGCTTCTCCTGCTTCTACAGGTGGAGGAATTAAAACTTCAACTTTTGCCTTGGGCATTTTAAATATTTTTTCCATTTCTAAAAACAAAAGATATATCGAAATCGGCACCAGAAGTGTAGCCCCTCAGGCGGTAAAAAGAGCTTTTGCCATTATGATGATTTCATTGATGGCTATAGGGACAGGTATATTTTTAGTGCTTACTTTTGATCCACAGTTTACTATAAAAGAGGTAGTGTTTGAAGTTTTTTCTGCTTTTGGTACAGTCGGACTCAGTATGGGGATTACGGATGATCTTTCTAAAGCCAGTGAATATGTGTTGATTTGTTTAATGTTTTTAGGAAGAATAGGATTGATCAACTTGATGTCGGGAATTTTAAGAAGATTGCGAACAGATGCGTATCAATATCCCGAAGAGAATATTTTAATAAATTAATGTTTTTTCAAAGTTGAAGAAGGCGTAAATTCATTAACTTTTATAGGGTTTTAAAAATCGAATCCTTTTAATTTAAAAAAGTAAAATCAATATGAAAATTATAATTTTTGGTTTAGGAAACTTCGGTTCGTCTTTGTCGGTTCATTTAGCTGACTCTGGCAATGAAGTGGTAGTGGCAGATAAAAACCCAGAAAAAATAAATCTCATCAAAGATAAAGTTTCTCACGCAGTGGTGATGGATTCTACCAATGAGAATGCTTATCGCGCTTTACCGGTCAAGAATACCGATATTGCCATTATCTCGATTAGCGCGGATGAAGGAGCCGCTATTATGACCACAGCGATTGTTAAACACACTATCGATTGCAAGATTTTTGCAAGATCCTCTTCATCAATACAAGACCGAATTTTTGAGGCAATGGGGGTAGATCAAATCATTCATCCCGAACAGGAATATGCTGAACAATTGACCAAAAAAATCAACTTGAAAGGAAGTATCGATAATTTTGAAATTGAAGGTGATTATTTAGTTTCCGAAATCGAAGTGGGAAAAGATTTGGTTGGAAAAACCATCATCGAATCAAAACTGAGGGAAAAATATCACCTAAACGTGATCACTATTATTCGAAAAAAGCAGTATTCAAACCTTATCGGCAGACGTGCTGATAAACAAGAAGTGCTTGGAATGGTCAAACCCGATACAGTTTTTAAAGCAGGAGATATTTTGGTGGTTTTCGGAAAAACCAGCAGTATTGATAAATATCTTAAACTCACCGTGAAAGAATCGAATTGATGAAAAAACTTCTAAATCATCAGAAAAGTGATGATGGTAAAGGTGAGCAGACTAAATAAAAACAACCAGAAATTAACTCCCAAAATTAGCAAGCTTTTTAAGCGCGATATAAATTTACTTTCTTTATAAATTCTTCTATGGCATCTGAAGAAATAAAATACGGCATACACAGAGCCAATTAAATAAATTATAGTAGCTATTTTATTTGTCACATTCGGAAGAATGAAAAACAAACTTTGAGCTGTTGAAAGCAAGCGATCAAAAAGCATTATTAAGGAAGTCAACAACAGCAAAAAAGAGAAGTAATAAAGAGTAAAAACACCATGATCGTAGTATTTCCATCTTCTTTTTCCGTGGAAAATCCAAAGAATAAAGGCAAATATAGGTAAGTATAAAATCAAAACCCGCGGGAAATTGCTCTTGAAAGAAGTGGCGAATCTCTCTCGAAATTCATCATCTGAAATCATTCCTCTTTCATCCAATTCGAGATCTTTTCGATACAACAGTTTAATTATCCAATTCATTCTATTTTCTTTCGGAAGTGATCGATGAATCGAATCAAATTCTCTGATGTTTTCTGCTTTTGAGTAATAAGGGTTATCTCCGAAACTGAACATCCTACTGTCGGGAAAATCAAACTCTTTCGATTCTTTTGAAGTCGAATCAAGATTTTCCGATTGATCGATGTATTGGTCATTAGACACATATACTGAATCAGGAAGAACCCTTTTTGTCAAAGCATTTTGATCAGAATACGAAGAGTCCTCTGATTCGGGGGTAATGGAAAATTGAGAGTGATAACCCTGTTCTTTTTCGATTAAACTCTCTTTATTCCTGTCAAAATAAAACAAAATTGAGGGTAAAAAGAAAGTGAACAAACTGATGAAAAAATACAGTTTTATAGGATTTACAAAACTTTTTCTTTTACCAGCAAGATATTGGTTTACAATAGATCCTGGTTTTAAAAATAAAGTCGTAATAGTTTTCCAAAAGTTGCTGTCATAATTGACTAAATCTTTAAGAAAAGTGGTAAACAAAAAATAAAATGAAGGTCTGTTGATTACATTTTCTTGTCCACAATGCGGACAAAATCTTTCTTCAACATAAGCTCCACAGTTTAAACAGTTCCTTTCTGTACGAAGTTTACGATTAGACATCGCTTAAGTTTTCCTGCACTACCAATATTTAGTAGAGAGATAATCTATTATAAAGTTACTAATATTTAACATAACCACCTTCAATTCTTTTTTATAGGGAGAAAATATTTATTTTTCACGTTCAACAGGAGCCTCCTGAAGAGTGAAAATTGTTGTAAATTAACGGTTTATTTGAGCACATAATAATCATAGAAATCTCCTATCCATGAAATATTTCCATCATTTTATACTTGGAATTTTTTTAATTTTCTTTCAACACAGCTTTTCTCAAGTTCAAGTTTTATCCCAAACTGAGCAAACCCAACACCAAACCAAACCCCGCATAATTATTTTGGCTACTGGCGGTACAATTGCAGGGTCAGGAGAATCAGAGACTAGCGCGGCATATAAAGCAGGAGAGGTTCCTATAGAAGCTCTTTTGGATGCTGTCCCGGAAATTCATAATCAAGCAAAAATAAAAGGGGAGCAGATTACCAATATCGGAAGTCAAGATATGGATATAAAAACCTGGCTTACGCTCAGCAATCGCATCAATGAGATTTTTGAAGCAGACGAGGCAGATGGCGTTGTAATTACTCACGGCACAGATACGATGGAAGAAACCGCTTATTTTTTGAGTTTAACGGTAGAATCTAATAAGCCTGTGGTTCTTGTTGGTGCTATGCGCGCAGCTACCGCAATGAGTCAAGATGGCAACAGAAACTTATTGGATGCGGTAACGGTAGCTTCCGATCGGAAGAGTGAAGATATCGGGGTGGTAGTAGCGATGAATGAATTTATCTTTGATGCCCGATCGGTAGAAAAAACCAATACGACCAATGTTTCCGCTTTTGCTTCAAGAAATTTTGGCCCTATTGGGGTGGTTTTTGACAATAAAGTCACTTATTATTATCAAAGTCTTCGACAACCTCCAATCAAGTTTAATGTTCGCAATTTAGAAACTTTACCAAAAGTTGATATTATTTATGGTTATGTAGGTCAAGATCCGGATATGATAGAGTTTTCTGTCAATAACGAAACATCGGGAATAGTTTATGCCGGCGTTGGAAATGGAAATTTTAGCATTCCGGTAGAAATGGCTTTAGCAAAAGCGGTAAAATCAGGAGTAACGGTTTGCCGATCTTCAAGAATTGGCCGCGGTCGAGTTACATTGGAAAATGAAGTAGATGATGAAGGTTTGGGTTTTGTCGTTGCCGATGATCTCAATCCGCAAAAAGCAAGAATTCTATTGATGTTGGCATTAACGCATACCGAGGACAAAGCAGAAATTCAGCAAATGTTTTTCAACTATTGATCCGTATAAGCAAAATAGTTTTAAATTCGGTTTATGTTATGGCTTAACCTTCTTATGAGGCAGAAGCTTTAATTTCTCTGGCTCTTAAATCAGTTCTTATTTCCCGGTTTAAAAAATAAGCAGTCACGATGGTTGAAAGCGTATCGGCTATGGGAAAAGATATCCAAACCCCTAATTCCCCAAAATAATTCGGTAAAATAAGTACTAATGGAATAAAGAAAAATCCTTGGCGTGTAAGGGTCAATAAAAGAGCCGGTTTAGCTTTACCAATAGCCTGAAAATATGCAGCTCCTATCAGTTGTAAAGCGATAATTGGTATGGCTGCAAATACCCATCGCATCGCATTAGGTGCTTCTTTTATTACCAAGGCATCTTTGGTAAATACAGCGGCAATATTCGGCGCAAAGAATTGGATCCCCGCAAAAATAATAACTGCCATAATACAGGCATATAATATCGCTTTGTTGATGGTTTTACGTACTCTAAAGGGTTTTTCAGCTCCGTAATTATATCCGGCTATCGGCAAGAAACCTTGGGTAATTCCCAAAATTGGGAAGAGTGCAAAAATCAACATTCGTCCGATAATTCCATAAACCGCTACCGCAGATTCCCCTCCGAGGTTGAATAATATATTGTTCATAATTAAGTAAACAATACTAACCACAGCTTGACGTGAGAGGGTAACTAAGCTTAAGGCACTGATTTCTCGAATAATAGCTTTATCCGGTTTCAGGTATATTAAATTTAAATGAAGTTCTGATCTTCCGGAGGTGAAAAACCAAAGCATATAAATAAAACTAAAGATATACGATAAGGTAGTTGCCCATGCTGCACCGGCCATTCCAAAGTCAAAAACTTTTATCAACAAATAATCTCCAAACAGATTGATTACCGTTGGAACAATCATCGCGACCATTGCATATTTGGGCTTTCCTTCAGCTCGCATGGTATTACTACCCATCATATTCATCGCTAAAATCGGAACGCCGTAGAGAATAATTTGGTAATAAGTTTTAGCAGGGGAGAATATATTTCCTTTTCCTCCAAAGGCGGGGATTAAGGTGTCTACAAACAACAATCCGAAGAATACCATTATGCTGACCAACGAAAGCGTCATCACAATTTCATTCCCAAAAGTACGGCAAGCTTTTTTATTATCATTTCTACCCAAAGCTCTGGAAATAACAGAACCTCCTCCAACTCCAATTGCCATTCCCAAAGCTGAAATAAAAAAGGAAACCGGTAACACCACATTAATGGCGGCAATAGCTGTGGATCCAATCCAATTTCCCACAAATATTGTATCGACAACAATATTCAACGACATCACCAAAATACCGATAGCAGAGGGTAAACTTTGTCTAAAAAGCAAACTACCTATCGGATCGGTACCGAGTTCAGCGGATTTAACTTGTGCCATGCGAAATTTGTTTATTATTCGTTTTTAAAATGCTATAAGCGAAGATTATCCATGATTTTTTGATTCTTTGTTTTATAATTATTTCTTCAGTTAAAAAAATGAACAAGTCTACAATTTCCTAAAAGCATTCACACGACGATTTCTCTTTTGTAAGATAGCCAACCTTGTTAAAAAGAAGAAGAACAACAATTTATTCTTTTTCCACGAAATCCTCAGTGAAATAAGGGTTTTAGTTTTCGCACAAATTATAAAGAGCAATTGGGTTTCTTTTGGTATTTACTTGTTTTTAAGAAATAAATATTCAAGTTTAGATTTGCTCTTTATTCTATCAAAGAAATGAGGCGCGAAAAATCGCGCCTCAAATAATTATTATGCAATAACAAACTTAGTTGTTTAAGGCTTCAGCACCACCTACAATTTCAAGGATTTCATTGGTAATAGAAGCTTGACGGGCCTTGTTATACGACAAGGTAAGTTCATCTTTCATTTCTTCTGCGTTGTCGGTTGCTTTATGCATTGCTGTCATTCGCGCTCCGTGTTCGGCAGCTACTGAATCTCTAAGCGCCTTGAAAAGCTGTGTTTTCAAAGATTTAGGAATTAACTCATTGATAATCTGCTCTCTGCCGGGCTCATAAATATAATCCAACTCACTTTCTTGCTCCTCTTCCACAGTTTCTTTTTGGACAATTGGTAAAAACTGTTCGGTCATCACTTCTTGGGTTGCCGCATTGATAAACCTGTTATAAACGAAAATTATCTTATCGTACTCTTCATTTAAAAAATCATCCATCAGCTCTTCCGCAATTTCTGCAACTTCTTCAAAAGAGAGCTTATCAAAAATTTCAGTGTTGGTGTTCAATATGTTCTGAGTTTTTGCTAAAACATCTGCAGCTTTACTACCAATAGCCAACAGGTCTATTGATTTATCGGCAAATTCTGTTTCCGTCAGCGCTTGAACTGCTTTGACAATGTTGGTATTAAAAGCACCGGCCAAACCACGATTTGAGGAAATAGGAATAATCAATACATTTTGCACTTCTCTTTCTTGTGCAAACTCATTACTTCCTTCTTCACCTGCTGTACTCAAGCTTTGTAATAGTTCGGTTAATTTATTCGAGTAAGGTCTCATCGCCGTTATGGCATCTTGAGCCCTGTTCAATTTTGCAGCCGACACCATTTTCATGGCATTGGTAATCTGCATCGTCGAGGATACCGAATTAATCCTATTACGTATATCTTTTAAGTTGGCCATAATCAGAAAACTTCAAAACTCTTTGTGAGTTGAGGGTTTTTATTTTTTATATTTAGCAGAGATTTCTTTAGCAGCTTGTTCCAAAACATCCAATGCTTCACCGGTAAGCTTACCCTTTTTTAGGGTATCTAATGTTTCTCTTTGGGTAGTTTCTAAGTACTCCAAATAATCTCTTTCAAATTCTTTTATTTTCTCAACAGGAATATTTCTCATTAAATTTTTTGAACCTGCATATACAATCGCAACTTGATTTTCAACCGGATACGGATCATTTTGGCCTTGTTTCAGAATTTCTACGTTTCTTCTTCCTTTCTCAATTGTTCCTAAAGTAGCTGCGTCAAGGTCTGAGCCAAATTGAGCAAACGCCTCCAACTCTCGGAATTGGGCTTGGTCAAGCTTTAGGGTTCCGGCAACTTTCTTCATCGAATTAATCTGAGCTGCTCCTCCAACACGAGATACAGAAATCCCTACGTCAATTGCCGGTCTTACTCCCGAGTTAAATAAATCAGCTGTCAAGAAAATTTGTCCGTCTGTAATTGAAATTACGTTTGTTGGAATATAAGCTGAAACGTCTGCAGCTTGTGTTTCAATAATCGGCAATGCCGTTAATGATCCGCCACCTTTTATTCTTCCTTCCAATCCTTGCGGAAGGTCGTTCATTTGTTGAGCAATGGTATCATCATTGATAATTTTCGCCGAACGTTCTAACAGTCGTGAGTGCAAGTAAAAAACATCACCCGGATATGCTTCACGACCTGGAGGACGACGAAGCAACAAGGAAATCTCACGGTAAGCTACAGCTTGTTTAGACAAGTCGTCATAAATAATCAAAGCCGGGCGTCCGGTATCTCGGAAATACTCACCAATAGCTGCACCAGCTAAGGGCGCATAAACTTGCATTGGTGCAGGATCTGAAGCATTTGCAGCAACAATAGTCGTATACTCCATCGCTCCTCTTTCCTGCAAAGTAGCCGCAATCCCTGCTACTGTGGAGGCTTTTTGCCCGATAGCTACATAAATACAGTAAACCGGCTCTCCTCTATCATAAAATTCCTTTTGATTCAGAATGGTATCTACACATACAGTAGTTTTACCTGTTTGACGGTCACCAATCACCAACTCTCTTTGTCCTCTACCAATTGGCACCATCGCATCGATAGATTTAATTCCCGTTTGTAGCGGTTCACTTACCGGTTCACGATAAATTACGCCTGGGGCTTTACGCTCAATCGGCATTTGGATTTTTTCCCCTTGGATTGGACCTTTCCCGTCGATGGGCTCGCCAAGTGTATTCACCACACGTCCGGCAATTCCTTCTCCCACCTCAATCGAGGCAATTCTTTTGGTACGTTTTACGGTTTCCCCTTCTCTAATTTCCCTAAATGGTCCCAGTAAAACTACTCCAACACTGTCTTCCTCAAGGTTAAGAATCAATCCTTCAACTCCACCTTCAAATTCGACAATCTCGCCATACTCTGCATTGGACAAACCGTAAACATTTGCAATCCCGTCTCCTACGGTAAGCACGGTTCCCACTTCGTCAAGTGAGGCTTGATCATCAAAATCTGATAATTGTTTTTTTAAAATTGCTGAAACTTCAGCTGGTTTTATTTTTGCCATAACTTCAAAATTATGTTTGAGGTGTTACCACCGTCAATTTTTAATTGTATATATTTTGTTTAAAGTTTTGTTTTAAGCTGTTGAGTCTTCCAGCTATACTCGCATCGTATTGCAAATCGCCTACCCTCAATAAAAATCCTCCCAACAACTCACTATCAACTTTTTGTACAAGAGAAGCATCACTTCCGGTTAATTCCTTCACTTTGTCCAAAACCTTCTTCTCCACTTCCGGAGTCAGCGGTGTAGCAGTTGTCACCTCAGCTGTAATAACGTTATTAGCTCGATCTACTAAAGCAATAAATGCCTGACTAACGGCAGGCAGTAATTCAATTCTGTTATTATCGATCAACACATCAAAAAGCTTGGTAGTCGTTGAATTTACACTGTCAAAAACCGCTTTAATTCCCGATCGTTTGATCTCTTGTTTTACAATCGGAGATTTTAAAAAATTTTGCAAGTCCTTTGCATCTTTGATCGTATCATAGATCAAATGCATGTCGGCTTGAATCTCTTCAACTTGTTTGTTTTCTACAGCTAAAGACATTAAAGCTTTTGCATAACGATGAGCAGCACGATTTCCGGCCATAGTTTCTTTAGTTTAATTCGACATCTTTTAGCATGTCATTTACCAATTGCATTTGTTTGTCTTTGTCGTCCAATTCCTGTTTGACAACTTTCTCGGCAATACCGATAGATAAATCTGCCATTTGGGATTTAATCTCTGCCATAGCTAATTGCTTTTCAGCTTCGATAGCTGCTTTAGCTTTGGCAATCATATTATTCCCTTTTTCTTCTGCTTCTTCAGTAGCTTCAGCAATCATTTTTTCTTTGATTTCTCGAGCTTCTTTCAGCATTTCATCACGTTCTTCACGTGCTTTTTCAAAGAGCTTTTCATTATCGGCTTTAAGATCTTGCATTTCGATCCGCGCACTTTCAGCAGATTCTAAGGCCTCTCTAATTCCATCTTCCCGACTATTGATTGCATCTAAAATCGGTCCCCAAGCATATTTTTTTAGGGCTAAAATTAAAATAACAACAATTGCTATCTGAAAAAAGAAGAGCCCAAATGAAAAGTCGTGAATTAATTTTTCCATTATAAAATTATTTCTTGAAATTTAATTTTTATAAACCCACCTTTCTATAACCAACCGTTAGAGAAAGGTGGATTGTTGTTTTTGATTTACGCCAAAATTAAAGCGGCAAAACCAATACCTTCCAATAGTGCAGCAATAATAATCATTGCGGTCTGAATCTTGTTAGAAGCTTCCGGTTGACGAGCAATACCTTCCATTGCTGCCTTACCAATCATTCCTAATCCGATGCCAGCTCCAATAACAATTATACCTGCACCTACCATATTTGGGATGTCCATAAATAAACGATTTAAAAATTAAAATTAAACTTCACTTTTACTATTATTACTATTTTAAATTATCGGCAATTCGTCTGTTTCCTCACCCGGGATATAATCCTCTTCCACCGCGGCCGAGATGTATAGTGCACTTAACAGGGTGAAAATATAAGCCTGTAAAAACGCTACCAATATTTCAAGCACGCCAATGAATAACGAAAATCCAAAGAAAGCCGGTCCCGCAACCCAGTTACGGAAAATAAATATAAATCCGATAAAGCTCATCATCATCACGTGACCTGCCGTCATATTGGCAAAAAGTCGAATCATCAATGAGAATGGCTTGGTCAACATACCCAAGATCTCTATGGGTATTAATATTAATTTTATGAGCCAGTGAACATCCGGAAACCAAAATATGTGTTCCCAGTAGTTTTTGTTCCCCGAAAATTGTGTGATAAAAAAGGTGATCAACGCCAATGCTAAAGTTACGGTTATACTTCCTGTTACATTTACGCCAAAGGGCATCAATCCTAAAACATTCAGAAAGAGTATAAAAAAGAAAATACTGAGCAAATAACTCATATATTTATGATAATTCGGACCAATATTGCTCTTGGCAATATCGTCTCGAACAAAGACTATCATCGGCTCAAGTACACGTCCAAAACCTTTTGGCAGTTGTTGTTTTTTATAGGTTTTGGCCATACTTCTGAAAACAAAGAAAATGAAGACAGCAACTAAAAAACTAACCAATACATTCTTTGTTATTGAAAAATCCAACGGTCTGTCATTAGTAGGAAGACCGTGCTCATCAAAACTCAGCTCACCTGTTGCATCTGTTTTATAGATTTTGGATTTATAATAGACATAATAACTTCCATCTTTTTCAACTATTTTTCTTCCGTGATCGAATTCTGCAGCAGAAAATACTTTAACACCATCATCAATAAGAATAACCGGAAGCGGAAAGCCATAATGTTTTCCATTCACATTATCGGCAAAAAAATCGAAATAATGTGAATCGAGCAAGTGTAAATCTATCTCTTCACTAATTTCTTCTTTTTCGTTGATCGGTTCACCGACAGCTTCCTGATTAGCGTTCTCTTGTGCAAAAGAGAAACTTGAAAATACAGCTAAAAAGCCAATTACTAATAAGGACAGAATATAATTTTTATGCATTTTTCAGCTTAATTTTAATCCTCAAAATCGGGTGCAAATATACACAAATAAACCGAGTTACAGCATAATTTTCAAGAAGCTTCAGGATTCACTATAACTCACTGACCTCCTGCCTATTAGCGACTCTCATTATGCCTATTAATCCAAGTATCTCTATAGTTTTGCCTAAACTATAAGGCAAAAAGATCTCCAAAAACAAGTCTCTTTCCAGCGTGTAACCTTTAGACTTTATCATTGCTACATAAATCAGAATTTTAATAACGCTTAGTAGAATTAATAGAAATCCTAAAAAGTCTTTATTGATTTTGCTAATCAGATAAAGGTTCCCCAATATAATTAAAGCAGCGATACCATTAAACAGATAATTGAAAGTCAACAGCTCTATTTGACCTTCTTTAAAAAAAGTAGTGGTAAAATGTTTTTGTCCCAAATAAAACAAAAACCCAAGAAAAAATAAACCCACAAGTTTGATGAGCAGTTTAATCATTAGTTTTTCTTGTTAAGACTATTGAGTTGTTTGATAACCATGAAGACTGCGACAAATACACCGATTAATACCGAGATTATTGTAAACCAATCTTTTTCCGGTTTGAAATATTCATCCAATTTTCTACCGCCTAAAGAAAACAAAAAAATGGTTGCCCCCATTTGGATTCCAATTCCTGAAAGTTGAAGATATCTTCTAAGCTGGTTTTGCTTTTTGCTTGGATCTTGATTTCTTTTCTCGCTCATTCTTCAGTTTCTTTACTGCTTCTTTCATAGTACAAGTTCCATTTAGATTTGCACCTGGTTCTACTATCAATTTCCCGGTGATAACATCCCCTTCAATATTAGCGCTGGCTTTGAGATTTAAGTTTTCTGCAACAACGATACTCCCTTCATAACTTCCTTCAATATCGGCTTCTGAGCACTCAACATCTCCAATAATCTTTCCGGATTCACTTAGTACAACCTTACCTGTAGTCTTTAGATTTCCCTTTAAGGTCCCTTCAATTCGAAATGATCCTTCCGACTCTATATCTCCTTTAAACACACTGTTTTGAGATATTCTGTTTTGTTCTTTGGAATAGTCTGATTTACCTTTAGCCTTTCTCTTCAATTTTTTGTTTCCTTGAAACATGCAATTATCTATTCTTTAAACTGTTCACGGTACTGACTCAGGTTTTTATGAATCAGCAAGATTTCATAATTTTCTGAAGAGATACCAAAATTATCGCGATCGATATTGTATTCTTCTTCTTTTTTCAATTTCTCGCCAAAACCTTCAGCTCCCATCCTACTTCTCAATCCACGTACTACCAAAAATATCTTTTCCGGAGAATAAATATCAACTGAAGTAGAAAGTCCTCTTTCCTCCAATTCTTCAATTGCGGTATTAATTGTGTCTTGCAGTTGTTCTGCTTCTTCTCTATTTTCTGCAACAAAAGGATAAATCAAATTATAATTTCCTTTTGAATCAGTGACAAATTCTGAGCGCTTCATTTTTGGCAAAGATTCTTTAATTATTTGTTCTGCTTTTTTCCCTTCTTCACTTTGCGGATATGCCAAAGCCACATAATCCAACGCTTGTTCATAAGCATCGAATCCATATAAACGACCTATGGCGGTAGCTTTTAGCAACTCGAATTTCGGCACCATGGCATGGCCTAAGAAAACCTCGCTATACTCCTCTGCCTGATCAATTACATATTGATATTTTCCAGCTCTATAATCTTTATAAAGGCGATTGTAAATTAATATAGGATTGGATTCGTCATCTTTCAATCCTGCGGGATTCTTTAAGATTTTCGCATATCTTGAATCCGGATGATTCATCAGAATATCTTGTTTCCACTTTTCAGCTTGGTCCTCTTGTTCAAGCTGTGTATAGATCTTATAAAGATTGTATTTCGCCGGTTGAACCAATCTCTCTTCTGGTTCGTTTTCTAAGAGATCTTCTAATTTTTTTGTTGCCAATTTGTATTCACTGAATTTCTCGTGATAAATCACTCCCAACTGATAGTAAGCAAAGTTACGATCGTCCTCCAATTCTTCTATTTGGTCTTCGTCTTTCGGGATTTCAGCCAAATACGTTTCTACTTTATATCGCGGGTTAGCTTCAATAGCGGCCATAAAGTCTTTTTTTGTAGTCTCTTCTTTTTCTTCCGTACTCAGGTCTCGTCCTCGTTCAATTCGCCAGTTATCCTGAAGCGCTCGATCTCCCCATATTTGTCTAAATGAAGCAAGTCCCGAGGCAATCTGCTGAGAATCATAAAAATAGAAGCCTCTTCCCGCTCCTGCCTGACTTGGTTGCTGATTAAAAATATTCCCGGCAAGATGTTCAGCTTTCTTATCTTCTTTTATAGCTTTTTCTGCATCAGCGATGGCTTTTGTTTTTAAACTGTCGACATATTCTTGAAAATAAGCTTGCCTTCCTTCAGGAGACATGTAAACCAAGTTTAATATAGAATCATTTCTCGCTGCCACTTCTTCATACATAATAACATCATTCAGGCTTAAGCGTTTTCTCCTAAGTCGTCTATAGGCCAATGATGCTTCCGGTAAATTGACCATCGTACTGTCATAATATGCTCCGGCTTCCTTATAGTTTGCATTATCAAAATTATAATCGCCCAAGGTTCTGTAAATACGTTCTTTTAATCCGTGATTAGAAGTATTGGTACGAAGCGATTTGTTATAATAAGTAATCGCTTTGGGCATATCATCTAATTCCTTAAAGTATTCCGCTGTTCGGTAATTAATGATATCTAAAAACGGACGATTTTCCCGATCGGCTAAGAGTCTTTTTAGCGTATCCAATTCTTTTTCCCTATCTCCTGTTTCAAAATCAAAATTTTTGCTTTTTTCCATAAAAGCGTTGATCATATAAACACGAGGAGTTTTCCGCTTTAAAGCTATTACTTGATTAAAGGCTGTATTCGAGCTGTCTATTTGATTGAGCCTTTGGAAGATTTGTCCTTTAATAAAAAGGAATCGACCTTTCTTCTCATTATTACGCGTTTGTGTAATCGCAGTATTTAATGCATTGATCGCTTGTTCTTTTCGATTGGTTTTAAGATAAGCTTGCGCAAGTGCTGAAGAAGCATCAACAATATCATCTTCGCTTAATTCTTCATTGTTTTCTAAAATCATGTTGAGATTCGTAATTGCCCGATCATAATTTTCCAAGCGCATATAAGTTTTCTCTCGCCAAATTTCGGCGCTGATCATCACTTCTTCATCGTCATATTTATTTAAAATATAATTGAAAGCTTCCAAAGCAGGAAAAAATCTTTTTTGGTAATAACGCGCTTTCCCCAACAATAAAAAAGCATCCTTCATTTGGGGGTTGTATTCCTCCCCCTGAATCAACATATTGTGTTTTTGAATTCCTTTGGCCGCCTTATCTTCAGCCGCCTTAAAAGCTTCATCGGCTGAAATATCTTCTTCTCGACTAACTCCTGCTAAAGCACTTCTTCCACTTTCTAAACCCGCTGCTCCAGAAAAACCACCTTGATTTCCTCTTCCCTGACTTCTTCCGCTTTGGCTACCTCTTCCTTGATTTATTCCGCTTTGACCTCTAAATCCTCCTTGATTTTGACGACCCTGATTCAACCCTCCTCGACCTCCTTGGTTCATCTGACCAGACTGACCTCTGGGACTCATCCCTCCTCGTCCTCCTTGGTTCATCCCGCCTTGACCTCTACTTCCTTGGACAAACCCACCTTGACCGGATTGACTCGGATTCATTCCACCTTGGTTCATACTTTGACTTCTTCCGCCCTGTCCGGTTTGACCCTGGTACATTCCACCTTGGTTCATTCCTTGGTTTCTTCCTCCTTGGTTCATTCCGCTTTGATCTCTTCCGCCGCGTTGATTGCCGAATTGATTGTTTCTACCTGAATTATCTGATCCAACATTATCAAAAGCACTGAATGCTTCTTCAACAGTTCTTTCAGAACCCTCTTTTTGTAAACTGTTTTTTTTCTCCTTATCTTCTTTTTTAGAACGCGGTCGTTGCGGCATCACGGCAGGAGGAACTTCAACCATCTGACCGTATTCTATAGATTCCGGAGAGCCAATTCTTTCCACGGGTAAAACCTCCCAATAATCATCGGGATAATTCGAATTGAGTTGATGTGCTCCTTCTTCTAAAGCAATATTTCCGTGGTAGAGAATATTGTAATAGGTCCCCATCGCATGGAAATTCCTATTGGCCCATTTATTTTTTTTACGCGAACAAGAGGCAAGAACCACTATTATAGAAAGAAATAATAGAGTTTTCAGTATGTTATATGTTGTCTTCGTTTTCAAATTTATATGAATTTACTTAGTATGAATAACTTAAGACAGTTCGTTTTAGTATGATTAATCGGTAAAAATACGTTTCTTTTGGTAGATTTATAGACAGATGAATTAAAAATCCTTATTTATTTTTATCTCGCCCATTCTTCTTACAATGATTATCAAGAGATTGGGACTCTGCCCCAATCAAACAAACTAAACAAAATATGTTACAATGAAAAATAGTTTTGGACAAACTCGAAGTGTAATGAGTGAATTAAGATATCTGAATTTAATCAGGTGTACGTGTTTATAACTATCAATCCCCGAAGTAGGTTTTTAATTCTTGTAAAGTCGTTTCTCCCGTTAAGGTATCCTTGACAATTTTTCCATCTTCCAGCACCACAATTCTCTTACAAACTTCAATAATATGCATCAGATCATGGCTTGAAATAAGCAGGGTAGTATTTTGTTCTTCAACAATTTGGTTCAATAGTTTTTTGAGACGAATTTGAGTGGTAGGATCCAGATTAGCAAAGGGTTCATCCAAAATTATAACTTCCGGATTCCCGATGAGTGCCGCTACGATTCCGACTTTTTTCTGGTTTCCTTTTGATAAGTCCCTCAAGTATTTTTTCTGATTGAGGATTTCTCCGTTAAAAAGATCTTCAAATTGCAACAAGAAATCATCGATATCCGCTTTATTTTGACCGCGTAATTCTCCGATAAAATAAAAATATTCTTCCGGCGTCAAGTAACCGATCAAAAAGCTTTCATCGATAAAAGAAGAGGTAAACGGTTTCCAAGCTTCACTTTCACTGACAATTATATCTTTAGAAATAATTCTACCGGAGCTTGGTTTAATCAAATCCAAGAACAAACTGAACAAGGTGGTTTTTCCGGCTCCGTTGTTTCCGACCAAACCAAAACTCTCCCCTTCTGTAATCGTCAAATCATCTATCTGCAATACGGTTTCCCCGCTATATACTTTTGAAATATTTTCTACTTTTATCATCTGATTATTGTTTTTCTGCATAAGCTTCTATCGTTTTATACTTTCCTTTTTGATAAACCTTTTCAATTTGGGCCAAAAAGAAATCTTTAAAAATTATCCCCATCATACTCACAATTGCAAGGACCACAATTCCTGCTGTAAATCCTGAAATCATATAGGGAATGTAAAACAACAAGACGGGTAACGCTATTTTCGGTAAAACAAATAGCATTTGGGTGATATTAAATCCTTGAGTATTCGAGAAAGCTTTTGCTTTGACGTTGAGTTCGACCGGTATTCGATTTAATGCTCCGGCCCAAAGTGTGATGTGTGAATTTAATCCGATATTAAAAAGACCACCGACAGCGATTAAACTAAAAATCTTCCAACCGAAATACAAGTAAGGTGTACTCAGGATTAAAGAAATTAGTGTAGCCACAACCATCAGATACCACTTGGATTCCAGATATTTTTTATACGGTATATTCTGACTCATCAGCAATTTATAGTATTCACTATCCCAAGAGGGAACCAATTGCCCGAAAGTCATTAAAAATCCTCCGGTAATAAAAAGAGAAGCAAAAATAAGCCAGGTATAGGATTCGCTATACATGTCTTGAGGAAAAAATATCACTCCATAAAACAAGAAAAACACTGACATTATTAAGATTTGTTTTGGTCTTTTATTTCGACTGATCAAACGGATATCATTTTTCAGAAAAACCGCCACCTCTCCAAATCTGTCCAACCAATTGAGCTCATTTGTCTTGGCTTCTGTAACGCCCTCCGAGATCTGGTCGTCCAGATAAAATCCTTTTCGCAAGAAATCAAAGTTGCGTCTGTATAGAAGCACAGCCAATAATAATGGAATTAAAAACGTGTAGGGAACTTCATAGATTCTATTAAAAAAGTACTCACTGGCTCCGGTTACATCAACTACTCCATAATATTCTAATCCAGCTAAGGACAGCAATAAAACCAATACAACATAAAAGACAACATTGATTTTATTGACTAAAAAATTGAGATAATTAATGCTTAACTCGAAAAACATCATGGCCAAAAACCAAGGAATCACATTGATTATCGGATAACCTTGCCCTATCAACACCACCGAAAAAGGAACAAAGAAGAAAAGCGGCAGTAAATTATAAAAAGAGAATGTGGTTTTCCCTAAAAGGTAATGAATAATTGCATTTCGATGAATGGGTAAAATCATCAAAGGTTGAATATTCATCACAGGTAGTTTTTGCAGAAAAAACCGGTAGGTTAAATCCACTGCAAACCAGAAAAGCAAATAACTGTTTACGATTTTTAAAGGATCTTCTCCCGGAAAAGTTTCTTCTAAAAGAAAATAAGCCCCCAATCCTAATAGCAGAAAAGAGCCGATAAAATAAAGCGCTAAAAATCCGATTAAAATTTTAATTGCCAAGCTCTGTCCCAATGCTTTTGAACGGAAAAACTGTTTCCATTCAAGGGTTATTAATCGTTTGATCATTTATTTATATGTTTATTAAAAAACTCAACTTTCGGAAAGTTTGATTTTTAGTGCTATCAATTTATGGATTGCAAAATTATCAATATTTAGCAGAATCTTATCAACACAAAAACGATTTAGATTTAATTTTGTTACAATTGGAGTTTTGACAAGTGATTTTCGAGAGAATGTTGAATTGTGATCAAGTTTAATTTTGCCTTATTTGATATTTCACTTCGGATGTTCATCGATTTGCTTATTTTTGCAAATTCAAAAATCTTTCTCTTTAAAGAAAACTGATTTATGTTTAAAAATTTCATCGAAGAATTAAAATGGCGAGGCATGTTACACAATATTATGCCCGGCACAGAAGAGCATTTAGCTGAAAAAATGCGCCATGCTTACATCGGCTTTGACCCCACTGCTGATTCGTTACATATTGGGAGTTTAGTACCTATCTTAATGTTAGCGCATTTCCAAAAAGCCGGTCATAAACCTTATGCCCTTATTGGCGGCGCAACCGGTATGATTGGTGACCCGTCTGGGAAATCTGAAGAACGCAATTTGCTCGATGAAGAAAACCTCGATAAAAATCTGGAAGGGATCAAAAAACAACTTACCAAGTTTTTAGACTTCGAAGGAAAAGAAAATAATTCAGCCGAGTTGATCAATAATTACGACTGGATGAAAGATTTTTCCTTTTTAGAATTTATTCGAGATGTAGGAAAACACATCACCGTAAATTATATGATGTCGAAGGATTCTGTCAAAAAACGTTTTTCTGCTGATGCAGGAGATCAAGACGGAATGAGTTTTTTAGAGTTTAGTTATCAGTTGGTACAAGGTTATGATTTTCTGCATTTGTATAAAAATAAAAATATGACCCTTCAAATGGGCGGCAGTGATCAATGGGGAAATATCACGACCGGGACGGAATTGATTCGCCGAATTACAGGAGGGAAAGGTTTCGCGTTAACCACAAAATTAGTCACCAAAGCCGATGGTTCAAAATTCGGTAAATCTGAAGGTGGAAATATTTGGTTGGATGCTAAACGCACTTCGCCTTATAAGTTTTATCAGTATTGGTTAAATACCAGCGATGAAGATGCTGAAAACTTTATTAAGATCTTTACATTTTTGAGCAAAGAAGAAATTGAAAGTCTCACCGAAGAGCACCGCAAAGCTCCACATACAAGACTTCTCCAAAAAAAATTAGCCGATGAAATCACCACTTTAGTTCATTCTCAAAAAGATTTGGACAATGCCAAAAAAGCTTCACAGGTCTTATTTGGAAAATCTACAACAGATGATTTGAGAACGCTGGATGAAAAAACTTTTTTAGATGTTTTTGAAGGCGTTCCGCAAGCAGAAATTTCCAAAGATAAAATTGAAGATGGTTTAGATATGATTGCTGCTCTATCTGCTGAAACAGGTTTTTTAAAGAGTAATGGGGAAGCCAGACGCGCTTTAAAACAAAATGCGGTTTCGGTGAATAAGGAAAAAGTGGATGACAAATACAAAATCACTTCAGAAGATCTGATTAAGGATAAATATGTAATCCTCAACAAAGGAAGAAAGAATACTTATATTTTGAAAATTGTATAAAAACCATCTGTAATCCTTTTTATAAAAAAGTTGAGGCTTGGCTGGCGAACAGACGGAAACACCCCGCCCGCCTGAGGCGAGCACCCTCCACCGTGGCGGAGAGAATTTGCTTGTTGTGTTTTGCAGATGTAAATGACTGAAATAGAGCTCTTTATAAAGACGCTCAAAACAATGCTGTCTTTGATATAAATAATTGTTTTGTAAGTAATTGTATGCTAAGTAATTATTATAGAAAAGCATAATAGAAAATAGGTTATTAGTTATATGCTGTTTTTATTTAATTGAGCGGATTTTGGGTCATTATAAAAATCAATATCTTAATTACCTGAAAATTAGCTTTCAATGATGTATATTTAAAGCAGACTAAAATTTAAGCCTTTTATTTATGGCACATAAAGCAGGATTTGTAAATATTATCGGAAATCCCAATGTGGGAAAATCGACGCTAATGAATGCATTGGTGGGTGAGCGTTTATCGATTATCACTTCAAAAGCACAGACTACCCGCCATCGTATTTTGGGGATTGTAAATGATAAAGATTATCAAATATTATTTAATGATACTCCAGGTATTATTCAACCTGCTTATAAATTGCAGGAATCGATGATGGATTTTGTAGATACCGCTTTTGAAGATGCAGATATTTTGATTTACATGATTGAATTGGGTGAAACTACACTGAAGAATGAAAAATTCTTCGATAAATTGATTTCAGCTAAAGTCCCCGTATTATTGCTTATCAATAAAATTGATTTAGGCAATCAAGAAAAGCTGAACGAGCAAGTAGATTTCTGGCAAAACAAAGTTCCCAATGCTGAAATATTTCCTATATCTGCTTTAGAGAATTTTGGTGTTTCTCAGATTTTCAGCCGAATTTTAGAATTGCTTCCTGAATCTCCCCCATATTTTCCAAAAGATACATTGACAGACAAAAGCGAACGTTTTTTCGTCAATGAAACCATTAGGGAAAAGATTCTGATTCATTTTCAAAAAGAAATTCCTTATAGCGTAGAAGTACAGACCGAAGCTTTTAAAGAGAGCGAAGACATTATCCGTATCAATTCGGTCATTATGGTTGAAAGAGATTCTCAAAAAGGAATTATCATCGGGCATAAAGGCAGAGCGATTAAACGTATAGGAATTGAAGCGCGCAAAGATTTAGAGGTGTTTTTTGGTAAAAAGATTCATCTCGATCTTTTCGTAAAAGTCAACAAAGATTGGCGCAAAGATGACCGTCAACTCAAACGTTTTGGATACAATTCATAATTTTTAACTATACCTGAATTTTTCAATCCGGATTTATTTGTTTTGGCTTATTCATAACGGTTTACATAAGAAAATATACCTTGAATGAATACGTGAAATTTTATCAATAATTCAATTTTAAAGCTTGCCGGATATTTCCGAGAAGCTTACTTTTGCGCCCGTTTTTAAAAATTAAATTAATATGAATTTTGATATAAAGCAAATCCTTACGGCTACGATGATTTTGTTTGCCATTATTGATATTATTGGCAGTATTCCAATCGTTGTGAGTTTACGACAAAAAGTGGGGCATATCAAAAGTGAAAAAGCCACTATTGTTTCAGCGGTGATTATGATTGCATTCCTATTTATCGGGGAGCGCATTTTAAATCTGATTGGCGTAGATATAAATTCTTTTGCGGTGGCGGGCGCCTTTGTCCTTTTCATAATGGCGGTTGAGATGATTATGGGTATTCAACTCATGAAAGATGAAACTCCCGAAACGGCTTCTATCGTTCCCTTGGCTTTCCCGTTAATTGCCGGACCCGGAGCGATGACCTCTATTCTTGCTTTACGGGCTGAATATTTCGTGACCAACATTATTGCTGCCATAATTATCAACCTCATCTTGGTTTACATTGTTTTAAAAACTTCCGGAAAAATTGAACGCGTATTAGGAAGTCAAGGAATTAATGTGATACGTAAAATATTTGGTGTAATTTTGTTGGCGATAGCTGTTAAATTATTTACTACTAATATTCAAAGTTTATTTCAGTGATGAAGTATTTTATCTATACCCTATTAATTCTGTCTGTTGCGATGTTGATTTTTAATGCATTTCATATAGACTTCAACAACATTTTAAGCCAAGAAAGCAGTGGTGCTTTAATCGGTATACTGTCCAGTTTGTGCGTGATTGTGTTGATGTTTATCCTGATTGTCAGCAGGAAAATTAAACAGAAAAACACACCTTAAAAAAAATGAGAAAGAAGAAGTAGAAATTAATCAAGAAAGTCTTCTGCTATTATGGAGTTTGGGATTCTATTTCTTCTCCGTCATAAATTGCCAACACTTTTCGAATAATCGGATCTTCCGTGCTTAGCATTTGTTGATAAACATTTGTATCAAACAGTTGTCTTGCCATACTGGCTTTTAAATAAAGCTTAAGCAATTCTTTATAGCGCTGAGTTCTGTATTCCAATTTAAATTCCTTTAGAAAAATCTCGAACGCTTCGAGCATTTCTTCATCTACTTTCACTTGTTCCATGAATTCTTCCAAAGAGAGATTGTTGTAATAACTTCTGTTTTTATCCAAATAATCAAAAATAAATCTATCCAGAATTCCGCCTTTCAGCATATAATCCAAGCTTTCCTTTTTATAACTAATATCCTTAGCTACAAAAACATCAGGAACAATCCCTCCACCACCATAAACGGTTTTTCCTTTTGGCGTGGTAAATTTCAAGGTATCATTGAGGTGAATACTGTCTTTATTGACAAGTTCCCCATTTTTATACCTGTCCATAAAATCGTGATAATATTCTTTAGCGCTTTCATTTTTATAAGACCGTTGAATGGATCTTCCTGTCGGCGTATAATATCTGGCAACGGTCAACCGAATTGCACTCCCATCGCCTAATCCCATTTCGCGTTGCACCAAACCTTTTCCATAAGAACGCCGTCCGACAATAGTCGCCGCATCATTGTCTTGTAAAGCGCCTGCGACTACCTCGCTGGCAGAAGCAGAATGTTGATCTATCAATACAAAAACATTAGCTTGTTCTAAACTGCCTTTTCCCGTAGCATAAGTTTCCTTAATCTTACCTTTATTATCTTTGGTAAATACTATCAATTCTCCATCTTTTAGGAATTCATCAGCTATCCTTATCGCCTCTTTTAAATATCCTCCACCGTTACCTCGCAAATCTAAAACCAAGTTACTATTGCCTTGAGTGGCAAGGTCTTTTAAAGCGGTTTCAAATTCTGAATACGTAGTTTTAGAAAATCTATTTATTTTTATATAACCCAAATCCTCTTTCAACATAAAAGCTGCATCCACACTTTTTAAAGGAATATGTTTTCGAGTTACTTCAAAATCCAACAATTCTTTTTCAGACGGCCGTTTCACTTTTAAATTCACTTTTGAATTGGAATCGCCCCTCAAATAAGTTTTTAGTAACCTCACATCAAAATCTTCTCCAAAAATTGGATTATCATCTGCATAAACCAACCGATCTCCCGGTTCAATTCCCGCCAAATCACTCGGACCGCCTTTAATGGTTCGCACCACAGCAACGCTGTCTTCTACTTCAAAAAACTGTATGCCAATTCCGATAAAATCCCCATCCATCTCCTCGGTAACTTCTTGAATAGCATCTTTAGGAATATAAGTCGAATGCGGATCTAAATCACTGAGAATACTGGTGATAGTAATATCAACAATACTATCTGTATTCACTTTATCCACATAATCGTAATCGATATAGTCGATTAACTTTTCGAGTTTCTTTTTATTACTATTGGAAGACATCAGCTCTTTGGTGTTCGAAAAATTTAAAAAAGAACCCAAAAGAATTCCCAAGGCGCAGGCAGCACCGATAATCAAGGGCAAGTATTTTTGAGAATATTTTTTCAAATTCAGTCTAAATCAGTTATTTGAAGAATGTCAACTCCGGCTTTTTTTAAAAATCCTATCCCGGAATCGTCCTTGTAATTATTTTGAAAAACCACTCGGGTTATTCCGGATTGATGAATGAGTTTACTGCACTCTCGACAAGGAGAAAACGTAATATACAAAGTTGCTCCCCGACTGCTTTGTGTCGAAGCAGCTACTTTTAAGATTGCATTTGCTTCTGCATGAAGCACATACCATTTAGTCAATCCCTCTTCATCTTCACAATTATTTTCAAAACCCGAAGGCGTACCATTAAACCCGTCAGAAATAATCATCCGGTCTTTGACGATAATTGCTCCGACTTGTTTGCGTTTACAATAAGATAATTTACCCCATTCACGCGCGATTCTCAAGTAAGCTTTATCGAATTTTAATTGTCTTTTATTCAAAGTGGACATGCCATTAAATTAGGTTTGCAAATTTACCAATAATATGGCATTAATTAATGACTAATATCCTGCTTAAGAATAATTTATCGATAAAGATTTTTAGATTCTAAAATTTACTTGAAAAAGATGCAATTATTATGCCTAAAAAAAACAGTTCTTCAAATCATATTACCCACGCCTCCAAAGATATTTCAATCAAGGTTTGAATTTTTTAAGTAAAAATATTTTTTGTCCATTGGACTTTTATGATTGATTAATTTGTATTTTTGTAGTAATCTAAAAAAGTTTCTTATCTTTAGTCTATGCAAATAACGGATTATATAGCAACTTTACTCTACCGCTATGAATGTGTGGTAATTCCCGGGTTTGGTGCGTTTTTGACCCAACGTCAATCAGCGCAAATAGATGGAGAAACTCATGTTTTTTATCCGCCTAAAAAAACCGTTTCTTTCAATCGTCAGCTCAAGGAAAACGATGGGGTTTTGGCCAATTATATCGCTAAAACTGAAGGGATTTCCTACGAACAAAGCTTTCAAAAGATCCATGCGTTTATAGAGAATATAATAGAGACTTTAGAAACTGCCGAAAAAGTGAATTTGCCACAAATCGGAGTGTTCCATCAACAAGGCGATAAGATTTTATTTCAACCTGAAAAAAACATCAATTATCTACCGGAAGCTTTTGGAACTTCTTCTTTTACTTCCACAAAAATTGCCAGAACAAAATCGACCACTGTCTCCCCCGTTAAGAAAAAAGAGCCTGTAGTTCTAAAATCCGCTGCTGTAGCTGCAACAGATAAGATAACCGCTGCACAAAAGGAGAGTCGTAAACCTGCGTATTGGAAATATGCTGCCGTGGGAATCTTCGCCATCGGATTAGGAGGGTTTTTAACTGCGAATTGGTATTCGACACAAGTAACTTCTCATAATATCGCAGCGCAAGAGCAAGCGGAGCGTCAGATTGAAACTAAAATTCAACAAGCTACTTTTTCCATCGAAGATCCACTGCCTTCGGTTACTTTTAAAGTAAGTGCAAAACGCGGTAAATATCATCTTGTTGCAGGAGCTTTCCGCAGTAAGGAAAATGCAGAAGTCAAGTTGCAAGAACTTCAAAATGGTGATTTTCACCCAGCTTATATCGGTGAAAATAAATATGGATTACACCAAGTGGTTTATGACAGTTTTGAAGAAAGACAAGAGGCTTTGAAAGCACTCAATACAATTCGCAAAAACGAAAACTCTTCTGCTTGGTTACTGATTAAAGAATTGTAATTTATTTCCGGTCAAAAGCCTATATTTACCAAAAAAACATGAAGGCAAGAACACCCAAAGAATCCAAAGCAATCACTACCGATTTAGTTTTACCCGGTGAAACCAATCCCATCAATAATCTTTTTGGCGGAGATCTTTTGGCAAGAATGGATCGCATAGCCAGTATTGCTGCCAGAAGACACAGTCGATCTCACGTAGTAACCGCTTCGGTGAATCATGTAGCCTTCCAAAAACCTATTCCCCTAGGAAGTGTCATGACCTTAGAAGCCTCAGTTTCCCGTGCTTTTCGCAGTTCAATGGAAATTATTATCGACGTATATATCGAAGATAAACACAGTGGCACACGCGTTCTTGCCAATGATGCTATTTATACTTTCGTTGCCGTAAACGATGAAGGAACTCCTGTAAAAGCGCCTCCGATACAACCGGAAACCGATAAAGAAAAAGAGCGATATGAAGCTGCACTCCGGCGCAGACAGCTGAGCTTAGTACTGGCGGGAAAACTCGATCCAAAAGAAGCTACAGAGTTAAAAGCTCTGTTTTATGGGAAAGAAGAATAGATAAATAAGAAGTTATATATAAGGTTAAAATAATAAAGAATAAATGAACAACCGTTATTTAAAAATCATTATTTGTGTATTTAGCCTCATTTTCATTTTTCAGAATAGCTATTCCCAAGAAAACTCAAAACGATTAAATTTATTGATTAGTTCACGCGTTGACACTACTTCACAGGAAGTAAGGTCAGTTTTAAAACTATATGAAAATTACCTTAATTCACAACCCGATTCCATTTCTGATAATCCCTATTGGAATAAAAAGGAAAAAGAAAAATATTCTGATTTCGATTTTTCTAGGGCAAGTTTATTTCAAGGACAAATGACGACTAAAAAGCTATTTCAAGTTTATCCACCTTTGGTAATGTCTATCGAGCCAGTCGGTAACAAATATCAAATTAGGGTACTTTTTTCATCCTCTACCCAAAATCCAAAATATGCAGGCTCAAAAGTTTGGGGTATTCAAAAATTAAATGCAACAAAAGAAAATAAAAAATGGGTTTTGGAAAATCTTATGGTGGAATTAACCAAAAAATGGTCCAGCAAAAGAATGGGTTTAATCAAATATAGTTATCCACCAAATCATAAATTCAATCAACAAAAAGCCCTTAAGGCCGAAAACTTTTGCAATAATTTCATTGAGCGTTTTAATCCAAGTTATAACACTCCTTTTAGGTTTTATGTGACTGACAATGTTGATGAAATGGGACTTTTAGAAAATTTCGATTATTATTTCGCAGGTATTACTACTGGCAAAAGTAGAGAAAATATGATTTTTTCAGCTTTAGGCAACGAATATTATCCTCATGAATTTGTTCATCAATTACTACCGGAAAATAAAAACCGTAGTTACCTTATTGAAGAGGGTTTAGCAATGTATTTAGGAACAAAAAAGAAGAAACTTGATTATGACCAGCTATTAAATAAGTTAGCTTTTGACCTATCCGAAAATCCCGATAAAATAAATTTTAAATCTGTGTGTTCACAAAAGGTTCGTTTTAATGGCTATCAAACAGCATACCCGGCTGGTGCTGCTATTTGTGAAGTCGTGTATAATGAAAAGTCGGATAACGGATTACTTAAGTTAATGGAAGCGGACACAAAAAACTATGCGGCTTTAGTCAATTCGGTGTGTGAAATTACGGGATTCACAGAAAAAGAATTTAAAGAACACTGGCATAATGTAATTAAAACCTATAGGTGAAAACCATTATGATATGTCCAGTGCATAACGGCGCATATAAAAAATCACTACTAACCGACTAAAATATTAATAAAGGAGGGATTCCGATTGGTTTCCCTCCTAATTTCATATTTTTATTCTACTAAAAACAAAAAAATATGAAAGATAAAAATACAGAAAAGAAATTTGTCGGTCAGCCGATTTTCAAACAGATTATTGATTTCATA